>Ga0209777_10002639_pt1 | contig 23254 bp, 31 predicted proteins | sample FrelakmetHBP12HB_FD_187147 | JGI IMG/M metagenome (GOLD analysis project Ga0209777, IMG submission 187147) | Freshwater lake sediment microbial communities from the University of Notre Dame, USA, for methane emissions studies -HBP12 HB (SPAdes)... | ecosystem: Environmental > Aquatic >...
CCTCCATCTGCGATGATGAAGTATGGCTCATTCGGAACTTTGTATCGAAAAAAAACATTTTATGGTTAAACTCCATTGTATTTAAAAGCTTACAGAACTTTTCCCACACAACGTTGGGACAGTAGTGACTTTGACAAGTCATGAGATCCTGCGTCGGTCACAACTGCCGCAATATCTCGACGGGCTTCATACGCGCTGTCCGTCTCCCCATTACATAACTCGCAAGGCCCCCCGCAGTTAGGGATAGGGCCAACGAAATCGCGGCTAGCCCGGCAGAGATGCTGACAGGAAGGCGAACATTCTGGGTGGCTGCTTCTGCCTTGGCAAAAGCAGGCAAAAGATTCAACTCCCAGGAGGTTGATACAGGGATCGAAAGGAAACCAAGGAGATAGGAGAAGAAGTATCCCATCATGATTCCAAAGACACCTCCTGCAAAAGATTGTAAAAAGACTTCTCCCATTAACTGCTTTTGCACATCTCTCTCGGTCCAGCCGACCGCCTTCAGAATGCCAATCTCCCGGGATCGTTCAACAAGGTTGGAAAGCATGGCCTTGATGATCAGGAAGACAGCACCGCCAAGGGCGATGAGGGACGTGATGAAAGAGAACTGGTCGGAAATCTTTGAGACCCCTCCCATCAGTTCAAGAGATGAGTCGGAACTCGAGACAGAAACTCCGTTGAGCTGCCTTCCGATGCTCGTCTTTACCTGGCTGAGAAATGATGGGTTCTTCAAGCGAAGATAGACGATGTTCACACCGCTCGATTCTGCGCCAAGCAAGCCCTGGGCATCCTGGAGGGGCAGGTAAATATTTGCCGATGCAATCTGAGACCCTTCTTTAATCTCCAAAAGTCCGACCACGCTGAAGGGACGGCCATTGATCTCCAGTGTGTCTCCCATATTTTTGTGTTGGAACTTCGCGTAATGTTTTTCGATTACGACTTCCCCTTCTTTCTGCGGAAACCGCCCTTCTTTGAGCCACTCCTTTACTTTGACGGGCCCCAGGATCGGTTGAGTAAGATCAACTCCCATGATTGTTCTGAAACCGCCTTTATTGAACTCCCAGAGGAGGAGCGATGAAGCCATGGAATCGACGCCCTCCACCGTTTTGAGTTTTTCGAGATCCTGAGAGGGAAGAAGCTGGTTCGAAAAAGGCAGTCGTATCCCCCGCATGGACGCAGGTGGTTGGCCCGAGTCTACTGCCCTTTTTTCCGGCCGTTGCACAACGATGTCGGCGCCAAGGTTCTTAAAGGGCAGGCTCACCGCTTTCTGATAAGCGGTTGAGACGGCATTGATGGAAACGAAAAGGGCAATTCCAATACCGATACCCAGGATATTCACCAGGGTTCGGTTATGGTGATGGCGAAGTTCTTTCAACACGTATTGATAATTCATGTCATCCTCATTTTTTGCCGGTCAGTTGATTAAGAGCCTTCTTGAGATCCTCTATCTTCCACTTCCCCTGAAAAAACAGGGGGCCTGATCCAGTGGGAAACCCCGCGAAAATGATGTCTTTCCCGTCTATCTGGAATTTAACCTTGTCATCCATCCAGATGACCAGAGGGATATGCTGGGTTACGCCTTTTTTGGCCATGAACTGTTCCCCCTCTTTGGTCTCGAAGTCGTACCAGGAAACGGTGATTTTGTCTCCGTACTGTGAGAAAACCTTTTTGACCTGTTCCAGCGAATCCAGAAGCGGGCCGTGGTTCATGTAAAGGACTTCAACCTTGACCTCTTTCGCTGCGAATAGAGCAAAAGGGACAAAAAAAAGAACCAGGACTACCAAGCAGGATAGAATAATCTTTTTCATGACATGATCTCCCCGTCTTTCATTCGGATCAGCCGGTTGGCTGTCTTAGCAAGTTCATCTTCATGAGTGACCATTAAAATAGCCACCCCCTTTTCTTTATGGAGTCTGTTCAAAATATCCATAATGGCTTCACCGGTACTTGAATCGAGGTTTCCTGTGGGTTCATCGGCAAAGATGATTTTAGGGTTATTGATCAACGCCCTAGCAATGGCTACCCGCTGCTTTTCCCCTCCTGAGAGGGCCGAAGGCAGGTGCTCGATCCTGGGTCCCAACTCCATCTTGCCAAGGAGTTCCGTTGCACGCTTGCGGCGCTCTTCACTGGTCATTTTAATAGGAAAAAGCGGAAGGGCCACATTCTCCCATGCGGAGAGGGTTGGAATGAGATTAAAGGACTGAAAAATGAACCCCACATTATCTCGCCGGAACAAAGCCAGCTCGTCCTCGGATGAAGCGGTGATGTCCCTTCCATCAAGGTTTACCTTCCCGCTTGTAGGCTTTTCAAGCCCTGAGAGAAGGGATAAAAGGGTTGTCTTGCCGCAGCCCGATTTCCCCACGAGGCAGACAAACTCACCTGCGTTCACAGCCAGGGAAACCCCCTTGACCACCTCAAGGGTATCATATTTCTTGCTTAAATTGGTACCTGACAAAATAGTTGATTCAGTCATGCCTTAAGACCTCCGATGGTTTGATTTTTGAAATGTGCCTGCCCAGCAATCCGCCTGTCATTCCTCCGATGATTACCGAAAGGAGGATGGCAAAGAAAGCCAGGTTCCAGGGGACATGGACAGGAAGCCGCAGGGTCTTGAAAATCTGATCTCCACCTCCAGGAAGAAAGTGCGGGGTCGGACTCATCTCCCACGGGATCGGGATATTGACCTTCATGAAACTTAAACCGAATGCGGCCACAAGGGCGATCAGAAGGCCCAGAATACCTGCCATAAAACATTGAATCACTGACTCCGACATCAGTTGAGAGACCACGTTTCGATTGGTCCAGCCGACTGCCTTGAGAACCCCGATCTCCCTGGCCCGCTCGGCAATGTTTCCTGCCATGGTCTTAAAAGCGATCAGGACGGCAACGATGATGGCGATCAGAGACGCAGCCAGCGTAAATTTATCCGAAAGGGCGAAGAGGCTGCCCAGCAGTTTCAGGAAGGAGTCCGGCGTGGCTACTGTGGCTTTATTGCCAAGGATGCCCTTCATCTCGGATGCCAGGCCGGTGATCTTTTCCTGATCCGCCTTAATAAAGAGGAGATTCACGTCCTCCGGATTGAACGGAGAAACCGACTGTAATTCTTTCGATGAAGCGGCCAGGTTCTGTGCCTCCGTGATGGGCAGGTAGACATTGGCCACAGCGATTTTAGCGGCTCGGGACGCATCCACAAAACCTACGACGGGAAATCTCTTGTCTGCCACGGAAATGCTGTCATTCAACTTGATTCCAAATTGCCGGGCATAGGCCTCCTCAACAAGGGCCTCTGGCTTGCCGTCTTCGAGGAACCTTCCCGCGGTGACAGAAGAGCGAAGAATACTCGGTCCGATGGAGTTCTTTTTTTCAATCCCCAGGACGACCCAGGCCCGGTTCGGGTCGAAGACCCAGAGAAGGAGACCTGTGCCCACTCCTCTTACGCCAGGGAGTTTCTGTATCTTTTCCACTTCTTCCTTCCGGATCGTCACTGCCGAACAGGGGAAGACAGGTCCTGCCAGCTCCTTAGGGACATCCCCTGACCGCTGGACTGTTATGTCGGCCCCGATTTCTTTGAGAGGGACATGGGCTGCCTGGCGGTAAGCCATGGAGAGAGAGTTGAGAATGATGAGAAGGGCGATTCCGATCGAGAGTCCAAGAATCGACATCAGTGTCCTTCGCTTCTGGTAATAGAGTTCTTTCGTCATATAACGCAAATTCATTATTTACCTCCGTTTGTGGGTGACCATGAATTCTTCGCCTGGATCATGTTCTGGCGCATAAGGTCGAAGAAGCGTTGCTGCTGATTGGAATCGAGTATCTTCTTTGACTCCATGATATGCGTAATGACTTCCTTTTGAATCTCATCCTGGATGCCAGCCATCTCTTTTCGCAGATTTTCTATACCTTCGGGATTCCTTTCTTTCTCAAGAAGGTCTATCAAAGCCTCTTTTTTCCCTTCCATGAGGGCCGCCAGTTCTCCAAGCCGCCCATGAAATTTCCGGGCCAAAGGTTCCATCCTTGATAATTGAGCATTTGAAAGGCCGAGGGATTGATAGAGATGGCTGTCTCCCGGTGACATGGGGCAGGGCTCCACAGTTTTGGCAGAGGCGCTGAGGTAATAATGGTATCCCATCGTGGCCAGAACGGCCGCGTTGATTGCAAGAGACAAAACCAAAACTAATATCAGCCATTTCGATCTCATCTGGATTCCTTCTCCCTATAATTCGCCATTTGCAGATAGCCGTGTGCCAACGTGCCAGGAGGGGCAGGATCGAAAACCTTCAAGGAGTCCAAAAGGGCCTCCTGCGAATAGCTCGTTCGGTTGGCCTGAAGCGGGAAAAAATCAGATCGAACCAGGATATTCCCGAGATGGGTGCCAGCCAATAATCCAATGATCAAAATGATGGAGGCGACCACCGGGCCACGGAAAAGCTGGAAAACGTGCTGCAGGACTGGCAATAAGCCCTGCTTACGAGGCTCCATAATTTTTCTAACAATTTGTCCGTAAAACCACGGACCCGAAGGGATTTCTTCCAACTCTCCCAGGGATTGCCAGACCTGTTCGAGCTTCTTATACTGCTTACGACAAGAGTGGCAGCCTATGAGGTGCCTGCTGATCTCTTCCTGTTCTTGAGGCTTTAGTTCTCGGTCCTGGTAAGCTGAAAATTTCTTTTGGACACTACGGCATTTCATCGCGTATCTCATTTCCCAAAATGATGGGTTCTTAACATATTAAACAACCCTCGAACCAAAAACCTGCGGTTATTTTTTGAGGGAGGCCAATTTTTTTTGAAGGGTCCTTTTGGCCCGAACAAGCAAGGATTCGACGGCAGAGACCGAGCAGCCAAGTATCCCTGCGATCTCATTATAGGAGAGGTCATCATATCTCTTCAGAACCAGCGCCATTCTCTGGTTGGCCGGCAGGCCTTGAAGGGCCTCTGAGATCCGTTTGCTTCGCTCCCGGGACAACAATAGATCCTCCGGCGAGGGCGAAGGATCGACGATGACGTCCTCGATCGTGTTTTCCTGGTCTTCTCCAAACCGGAGAAATTGAAACCATTTCTTCCGTCGGGCGGACTTCAGCTCGTTCAGGCAAAGGTTAACCGTGATCTGATAGATCCAGGTTGTAAACCTGGCCTTTGGTTCGTAGCTTCTGGCGGCCTGCCAAACCTTTAAGAAGACTTCCTGGGAGAAATCCTTGGCCTGTGTCCGGTCCCCGATAAACCGATAAATGAGATTGAGGATGGAGGTCTGATGACGACCAACCAGGATTTCAAACGCATCCTCGTCGCCTTCGGCAATCCTCGCCATTAAGTCTTCGCTTGAAGGCCCCTGATCCATAGCTTCTTTACCTAACTCCCTTGATTTATAACTTTTTTTGGCCTTTTCTGCCCTCAAAGCACAACGAGGTCAAGGCGGGAATGGGGGAGGATTCTTGGGTTTAAGAAGGTGCAGAGCTAAAAATAGTATCTCACCCTTAATTCAATCCTGTAATCGTTCTGCTTCTCGCCAAATTCGGCCCCCCTCGACCCGATCAGGGCCATGCCTTTCAGACGAAACTCCCAGTTCTTAAAACCTTCGTACAGAAGCTCGGGAGAGATGGAAAAACTTCGGTCATTGAAGTTCATGATCGTGGTGAGGGCAGGAGTAAAGTAGAGGATATTGAAAGGCTCTTTCTGACTGATCCGCAGGTAAACGTAGTCTTCCCCGGGATTCATTCTCCCATAACCGCCGTTGAAGAGGCCTTCTGCTTTTTTCCAAAGGTTTTCCTTGCCGGTCGATTGCAATACGTCAAACGCTTTGTCAGTGAATGAAAAGAAGTCCTGCAACTCGGAAGCGCTGTAGCCGGTCCCGTTATGGTAATACTCAAGGATGTATGTGGTGTCCATGGAGGAAAGATACCGTATGCCCAAGAGAAGACTCTTTGCATCGAATTGAGTCATGGAGACCTTCCCGTTATCCTCGACAGAGGTCTTCTGTTGATTCTTGATAAAAGCAAACTCTCCATGGACCTCCAGGTTCGTTGTGACATTCCTTGAGAAATCAAATCCAAACCGATTGGTCTTGCTTTTGCCGACAAGGAAGAGAAGGTCGATATCCGTATCATAGAGCAGGCCATAAATTCTCCCTGCGAAGTTAAGTCTATTCCACTCTCCGAAGGTGTCATTAATGCGATGATAAACAGGAAACAGGATCGGGCTCACCGAGAATGTCTTCAAAGGCCCGTTAAAGCTCTTGATGTAGTCTGCCGTGGCAGCGATATACCCTTCGCGAGGAAGCTCGGGATCGTCCGAGTCTTTTGGCCGGTCGACAAAGGCCACAGGGTTCCAGGCATATCCTTTGCCCCAGTTAAATACCTTTTTCCCAAAATCGATGGTCAAAGAGGATGAAGGTTTCAAAGACGCATAACCTTCATAAATCCTTGTCTCGTGATCCCATCCTTTGTACGTGTGGTCGAGCCCCAGATTTGTTTTTAAGAAGAATCCCACGATCCCCTTCTCATAGCTCCCCTCAAGCCAGAGCCTTCCGTCGTAGTCCTCGGTGGTGTTCCCCTCTTTGCGGTTGAAAAACTTCAGCTTGTAGAAAGCATTTTCCTTGTCCAGACCATACAGGATGGGTCTGAATTCGAGATAGCCGCCCACATGGTAAGGCTTCTTCTCTATTTCGGAAGGTTCGAACTTATACTCTTCTGTAGAAGAAGCGGAAGCCGGGACCTGACTTTCAGTCGTTTGCCCTGCAGAGGTTTGAGTTGGGTTCTCTTCTGCAAACGAACTCATTGAGACGAAAAGGACAACCAAGATGACAAAGGCGCAAAGAAGTCTGTTCATGTACATCCTCCGCTGGTCCTAAAATCCCTATTCTCTTCTGGCAAAGTTCCTATTTTCTCAAGGAATCCATCTTGGGCATATAAGTGAGGGTAAAGACCTCGTCCTTGAAGTCTCTCTGCTTGATATTGGCAAAGAGCATGACCGATTTATAGCCCTTATAAAGAGGGCTGTCTGTTTCAAGGACCGAAGGCCGGACGATCCCGCCGCCGAAATCCTTGATGTCTTTAAAATAGAGAGTCTTGATGAGCATCGAGGCCTCCGTCAGGCATTCGATCCTTGTGGGGATCTTCTTGTTTTTGTCCGCCCATAGTTTGAGTCTGTCATAGGCTACGGTTTTAGTCTTTGCTTTGAGATAGAGAAGATACTCATTCCCTGTTTCTTCGATCTTCTCGACATCGTACTCTGCCGAATAGTCGAGACTGAGGATATCGGCGTTATTGAAGATCCCCCCGATTATTGATTGAAGGCTGGTGATCCGGATGGGCTTCCCAACGTTGGGGATATAGAGCCACATGTTGTCTCCGAGCCGTAAAGTGCTTCTCCCCTTCTCACTCGCCGGAGCCAGAAAGAGACCCGCGATCTTGTCCAATCCTTTTTTGACGGAGTAGAAAGTGTACTCCATCTTTCGGCCACTGGGCTCTATATTGATGAGCTTCCGGTACATCTCATAAGATTCCGGGTTTAGATTCCGGTCAATCTCCTTCAGAAGCTGAGTGCCATCAATGGCTGCATAAGCAGGAACTCCGGTGATCAGGACACTCAGGGCCAGTAGAATTCTCATTAAGTTTCGCATGTCAGTACCTCGTTAATGGATTTTCTGAGTATTGGTGATCGTTTTATTTTAGGGGAAAACTCTGTGCGGAGGACGAGGCATTGCACCTTTTTAATTGAGATCAAGGTCCAATCCTCGTCCTCCATATGATCGTCCCTTTAACCGCCATTTTTCGAGTCCCCGTTGTATTGCAGGATGTTTTTGACCGCTTCTCCTGCGCTACCTTTAAAAGCAAAGGCTTTGATCCCTTTGCCGTTCATGTATTCGATAAATTTGGTCCCGAATCCTTCAGCCACGACAACGGACGCGCCATGGCCGGCAAGTAAATCGGCGATGGCGATCCCCGGATTCTCGGCACTTTTAGCGGGATTAGCAAGCTTGTCAATCAACTCTCCGGCTTTGTTGAAGATCAGAAAAAAGCGGGCCCCGAGTGCCAGGGCACTTATCGAAGCCTCCGGGGTTTCTCCGCTCGCGGCCACTGCGATTATTTCAACATTTCCCACATCGTTGGCTATGTCAGCTTTATGGTTAGCTACCGGCGCATTTTCCTGTAATGCTTCCGGCACTTTGCCTTCCAATACCTTTGCGACCGCCTCTGCTGCACTTCCCTGAAAATTATAAGGGGTTATGCCCTTGTCTTTATAGATGCCTATGATATCACCGCAGTAATCTCTTCCGATTATCGCCGTAACGCCTTTTTCAACCATAAAACCCAGCATTAATTTGCCAGACTCAATATTACCTTTTAATGGGTTCTCGATGGCCTCGACTAATTTCCCTTTGGTGTCAAATATCAGAAGATAGGGAGCCTGCGCTGCCAGTTCGCTGACCGCGGCCTCAGGACTCTTCTGCTTTGTTGCGACCATAATTTTTCCGTTCTGTTCGGCAACGGCCAGACCGGATGCCAGAAATAAAGCTACCAGCATTACAGAGATTACTTTTTTCATCTTTGTTTCCTCCTTTTATTTATTTGGGTTGCAAAACCTTTTTGACCGCTTCCTCTGCGCTGCCTTTGAAGGAAACGGTTTTTATCCCCTTGCCTTTCATGACTTCAACAATTTGACCACCGAGTTCTCCGGCCACGACAACCGTTACTCCCTTGTTCCCAAGCAACTCGGCGACTGACTTTCCCGCACCCTCTTTGTCTTTGTAAGGATTTTCAATTGCTTCGGTCATTTTTCCTTTTCCATCAAAAAAAAGGAAATAGGGAGCAAGCCCTGCCTGCTTGCTTACCGCAGCCGAGGGAATTTTATCATTTGCGGCCACGGCAATTTTTTCTTGCTGCCCGGCAAGTACAAGACCTGGGAGTAGAAATAGAACCGTTAGTACAACGCTGCAACATTTCTTCATTTTGACCTCCTTTGTTCTTCTGTTTTCTTTTCCAGAACCTTTTTTACCGCGTGTGTAGCCGTGCCTTTAAAGGCAACGCAGCGAATCCCTCTCTTTTCCATGGTCCTGATGATGTCATCGCCGAATTCTTCCGCCACGACTGCGAAGATTCCCTTCTCCGCAAAAAAGTTCAGCATGGGGTTCCAAAAGTTCTCCCTTTCCCCTATGGAGGGCTTCTCGAAGCCTCCAGTCAGGCCCCCTTTCTCATCGACGCGCAGGGAGTCAATCGCCGATTGCCCGCTCCGCCCTCTTGCATCCTTGAAAGGATTATCGATTGCCTGGATGAATTTACCCTGGGGATCAAAGAGCAGATAAAAAGAGCTGCGGCCTAACTTCTCACCGACCGGTCCCTCCGTGTTTTTTCCTTCCGATGCGACGGCGATTCTTCTTTCCTTCTTTTCCGCCGCAAAGACGACGAGTGAAAACATCAGGAGCACGCATAATCCGCCCATAAGCAACTTTTTCATCTTTTCCTCCTTAAACGTGCCTCAACGCCTTGATAGGCTCCATCCGTGAGGCTTTGAGCGCAGGCTGCAGACTGGCCAGCACGGAGATCAAGATGACGATGCCGGATACGACCAGGACATCTATCGGAGCGATCGTCGCCTTCAGAAGGAGCCCTTTCTGCCTGCCGAAATCAAAGGTGATACCGTAGAGGTTCATGCCCAAAATAAGGCCTAACCCGATCAAATTCCCTACGATCACTCCCAGGGCTCCAAGCGAGAAACCTTCCATCACAAACATGGTCAGGATCTTTCCAGGCAGAGTACCGATGGCAGCGATCGTTCCGATCTCCCTGACTCTTTCATACACCGCCATGATCATGACGTTCATGATGCTAACCAGGACAACGGCGATCAGCATGATCTTGATGAATATCGTCATCACGTCGATCATCCGTGCGATATTATAGAAAGGAGAGAGTTTTTCCCAGGTACTAACTTCAAAAATAGGCATACCTTTCGGATTCAATTCCTTTCCCAGGAGCCCTTCAAGCTTTTTAGTGAACGAAGCAAGAGAGCTGAAATCCTTGAGCCGGACAGCCACTTCGCTGATCTCCACCTCCGTCATTCGCAGAAGTTCCATGGCGTCTTCCATGTGGACATAACCGTCCCGGCCCCCTGGCCCCTGGGCGCTTTCAAGGATGCCACCCACTTTGAACTTTTTCCCGTTCACCGACCCGTCCTTGTTGGTCGTTACGATGACGACCGTATCCCCGGGTTTGACCTTCATCCCTACCGCGAGGAGTTCCGGGACAAGGATTTCTCCCTTCTTCAGCCCCTTCTCTCCGTTAATGATTCGGGACTCCAGCAGAGGCGCGGTCTTGAATTCCTGGTCCGGGTAAACCCCGTTCACCCGTATGCTCGTCGTCTCCACGAAAGTGCTGAACATACCGCCGAATCGGATTCTCGGCGAATAGGACTCAACCTCGGGTAGTCCCTTGAGCGTATCCTCCAGTATCTTGTAGGGCCTCGGCATCAGATTCATGGTGAGTGGGAGGCTTTCCACGGCAGCCATATATCCCCTCCGGTGGACTTGCAGGTGTCCGAGAGAGGAGTCAGTGATCTGGGCGATCATCATGTTTTTGAAGGAGCCGGATATAGCGATAAATGCCAGAACGAAAACGACTCCGATGGTAATGAGAGAGGCGGTTAATAGCGTTCTTCTTTTGTACCGAAGCAGGTTGCGGATAGCAATTTTAAAGAGATTACCCATTGTTCTTTCCTCCTTGAGTCTTTTTCCCGACCAGTTCGCCGTCTTCCAGCGAGTAGATGACCTCCGCCTCGCCGACAATCTTCTGATCATGGGTTGAGAAGACAAAGGTCGTCTTCATTTGATCCCGCATCTTTTTCATGAGATTAATGACCGTAAAAGCGGTCGCATGGTCGAGATTCGCCGTCGGCTCATCGGCCAGCACCAATTCGGGATTAGTCACCAAAGCTCGCGCTACGGCGACCCTTTGCTTCTGCCCTCCCGAAATCTGGTCGGGATACTTATTCTTCTGCTCGATCATCCCGACAGCCTCCAGGAGTGTAAGGACCCTCTTCGTTCTCTCGCCTCCGGGGACCTTTTGAACCATGAGAAGGGGGTATTCGATGTTTTCGAAAACGGTTAGAACCGGAATCAGGTTGAAATCCTGAAAGATGAACCCTAAATGGGTTCCCCGGAAGGAGGCGCTCTGCCTGCGATCGAGGTGAAAAACATCCTCGCCGGCGACCTTTAAGTTTCCTTCCGTCGGTTTATCGAGACAACCAATCAGATTTAGAAGGGTAGTCTTGCCGCTTCCCGAAGGCCCGACGAAGGAAACAAAGGAGGCAGGGTCAATTTCGAAACTGACCCCCTTTAAGGCCTCGATACTGATCTCTCCAACCTGATAATTCTTACTGATCTTTTCTGCTACAATAAGTGTCATGTGACCTCCTTTCGCGATTTGATGTTATCCTTTCTTTAAAACCTTTTTAAGCATTCCTTCTTCCTCCGAACATCTTCTCAATTTGCTCTCTTTCTTAGGCAATGCTATCATCGTCAAGAACACGCTTCTGTGAAGTTTTGAATCGACCAACCGACTCGCTTTTCCGGGGAAAGAAAAACTTCCTTCGGAGCCCTGTCGATCATTTCAAGGCGCTCCAGCAAACCCTTTCGATTGGCTATCTGAATCTGAAGACCAGGCCGGGCGTTCAATTCGAGAAGAAGAGGACCGTCCTTTTTATCGATCACTAAATCGACACCCAGGTAGCCAAGACCCGTCATATCAATGGATTGAGCAGACATCAGAAGCATCCTTTCCCAGAAGGGGACCTCAATGTCACGCAATAACTCTCCTGTATCAGGATGATGCGTGATGGCCCCCGAACGTCTCACCCCATCCATGGTCTTCCCTCTCCCGATGTCGATCCCCACCCCCACAGCGCCACGGTGAAGATTGGCTTTACCATCGGATTGCCTCGTAGGCAACCGAACCATGGCCATGGCTGGGATGCCGCGGTAAACGATGATCCGAACATCAGGCACGCCCTCATAGGTCACCCTGCCAAACGCCTGATCCGGATGAATCAGACCCTCTATGACAGCTTTGTCTTCGAGTCCTTCGAGAGAGTAAATCCCTGAGAGAATGTCTGAAATGTGATAGCGTATCTCATCCCTTGAAATCACCTTCCCGCTCTGGGTCACGAACTTTCCGTCTCTGCGATCTGTAATAAGAATGATTCCGCTTCCCCCGCCTCCTCTTGCCGGTTTTAAAACGAATTCCTGCCGGTCAACGAGAGCCCTCTCAAACCCGGCGATATCCCCGTGATGGGAAACCACATGATAAAGTGGAGGCGTCGGAATTCCGTGTACTAAAGCCAGTTTTTTGGTCAAGAGCTTGTCATCCACAAGGGGAAAGCTGCTCCGCTGATTATGCCGCATGATATACTGTGTGTTCCTACGATTCATGCCGAGGACCCCGGCGTTCCGCAGAGACAGGAATTGTCTGAATATCATGATTTTTTCCCCAATATCTTGAATCGCAAAATTTCCGAAAGTCGATAACCGCTGTAATTCCCTAAGAGGAGCAGCAGACCCATAATGGCAAGCAAAAGCTCGGGATAAACGAAGAAGGTGAGCTGAAGGGGATCGATCTCAAGGATTTTGTAAGTAATGGCGGCCACAGCGGCGCTTCCCGCCGCCGTTCGGAGCGCCTGGACGGCGCCGGATTCCTCGATAAGGATGAAAAAGCGCTCGATCGTCATGGAGAGAATCACAAATGGAAGGAGTCCGACAGCCATGAATTCCCGAATCCCGAATTTGCTGCCGATCAAGGCGGAGACTGTAAAGGCCAGGATGACGAGGGTGATCAGGAAGGAGAGACGGGGAACCAGCAGGAGGCGGAGCCGATCAATTCCACGACGAACCATATATCCTATAAATACGACCCCGGCAAAGATCCCCAGTCCGTAGCCGAGCCCGGTGCTCCGAAAGGCCAGGGCCATGAGAACCGGCATGAAGATCCCGAAGGTCGGAAACCCAACGATATTTCGAAGCACGGAAATCATCAAAACTCCAATCGGAACCAACAGGAGGATATGGAAACTCTCCTGAAATTGATTCGGCAGGGTAAAAAGGGACCACCGGTCGAGAAACCGGGTGGATCGCTGGATGCGTTCGAAGTGGGAACGCCACTGGCTAAGCGTCTGTTTGCTGAGTCCCCAGCGAACTTCCTGAAGTTTGGCGCCGGAAATACTTACAAGAGAAGTATCACCAATCATCAATGGAAGAAGGCGGACCGATTCAGGGTAAAGATCACCTGTTTCAGCCTGCATGGGTTTCCATCTTTGACCTGTCCATACGGCAAACCATCGGTCGGGCTGGGTGATGGCACTTTCTGTAAGGATAAAACCTTGAACCTTTCGAACCGGAAAGTCCGCCACCCGGAGAAGAATCATAAGCGCTCCTTCAGCGCCGTACCTTTTTTGAATTTCTGACCACTGTTTCAGATCGTTATCATCGGGCAGAGGCTTTCTCCAGACTCCCTTCGCCGTGGCTGCAATGGCTTTTAATTTTTCGGGGGCCTCAAGGGATTTCCATCTCTCCACCAGGCGCCTTGCCAAAATTTGCTCGGATTTATCTGCGATAATGGCAGGAAACGAATCGGGTCCCGGCGGCTTGGGTTTTGCGAGGCGCTTTGGATTCAGGATAACCGTTGCGCGGTAGCTTATGACCCTTCCCTCTTCCGGGTCCCCTGACCAGACACCGATCTGATTCAACCCTTCTGATAGGATATTGAACTGCAGCGACCCGGATACATCCCGCTGTTCAATCACGGCCTCACCAGGACGGCCCTGGGGAAGTCCTGCTTTGATCTCCATTTCTTTTCCATCTTTGCCAGTTGGCTGAAAAAAAATCTCCATGGAGAGTCCCCACGCTTTCACGGGGGAAGTGGGAAGGAATGGATAGCCAAGCCGGAGGACCCGGTAGCCAATCAAACAAAAAGCGACCAGGAAAAGGGCAATTGCAAGCCAGAAAGCGGAACGCGTCATTGTGAAATTCCTCCCAGGCATTTCGGGGACAACAGCCTCTCCTGAGTGCAATCAACAATAAACCCATGGGTAAGGGTATTGCGCCCCAATATTAACGGGTATTCGAACCGGGAGCGGTTGTTGAGGTTGGCTTGCACGCGCATACGCTTTGAACCCAAACACAATTCGATTTCCACGACGGGCCGACGTCCACGGGAATCCACAGATTGAACCTTAATATATCGAATGACAGGAAGGCTGATCAGGGTATTTCCGTATTTCTCCGGGAGTCTAAATTGAGCAACCTTATTCTTAACGGTCAGCTCGCGGACATCCAAAGAAGTCATGCCCGCTCCTGTATCGATGCGCGCAGGGAGTTTGGCCTCCCAAGGGAAAAGGACAACCTCTTCCACCGCACCAACAACCGTCTTGGCCTTATCTTCGGCATGAAGCGAGGTATATGATAGAATGGCGATAATAAATGGCAGTATCAGAAAAATGATCTTGCTGGTTCGTCGTCCTTCCAAATATTCAAAACGTCCCATGGTTGAACTCATAATTCATTTCCTCTTGTCTTCTCGGTGAGGGTTACCCTTTCCCATTTTGTCGAAAACCCCGCTTTCCTTCGCAGGGCCTACCATTGGTGCAGGGGTAGGCGCGACCATTGGTTGGGTTGTCAAAATGACCACGGTAGCCCCGAGAATGAATCCAACAAGAAGACAAACGAATCCGATCAGGATTACATTCCCCTTGCTCACCCCTCCCCGGATATTGTTACTTCCATCCTTCGGGCGCATTTCCGATCTGGTAACTTCCCTATTTCTCTTCATGTTGCCGACTTTCCTTTTTAAGGAGTAATCCTTTCGAAAAATGTCCTGCCTTCTTCTGAACAAAATAGGCATGAAATATGCTGAAGACCGTGAAAGAAGGATACAGGATGACAATCATCTGAAACAGGTAGGTGAGAGCCTGCATTTTTGAGAACTGATCGAAGAGACTGAAGACCCCATATAGCCCAAAGACGGTAGGCATGAGGGTCCCCACATATTTCCCAACCATTTTGATTTCGTAATCCTTCCGGTTAAAGTACCTGATTCCCAGGTCATCAAAAGTCCAGAGAGTGGATAAGATGAGAGAGACAAGAATCGTGACCCCTGTCACAACCAATAGCCTTCCCGGCTGAAATCCCCCCTGGGGTGAAAAGATCGAGGCCTTGGCTGTTGATCCCGTAACGATCTGAAGAACTCCAAGCAGTTTCGTAGCAAAAAGAAGTCCGATGCCAATCCCTTGAAACGGCCGGAAGAGCCAGTGTTTCACGGGATGAATCTCCAGTGCTTGCTTTCGCTTTATTTGGATAAATATCTTTTTCCTTCTCCGGATAAGAGATCCGAGATTGCGAAAGATGGATGATAATAGAAAGAGGGGAAGGCAGAGAAAGAAGGTCATTCGAAAAAAGCGAAAAAATCCACGATAGAGTGATTCCCAGCCCTTTAAGAAGGCAAACTCCCCTGAAAAAATAGAGAAGACCATAGATAAAATCAAAATCAGAAACGCAGGCCCTACATCTTTGGACCAGCGATGAAGAGTTTTTGACCCCATCAAACGGACCATCCCCCGTGCCCTACGCCGTTGTCCGAAGTTAACTATATGATCACTGCCATCCACAGAGGAATTGACGATTTCCCTGCTCATCTTCCACCTCACCGTTTATACCTTCTCTTTTCCAAGATCTTCGGGGCGTACCCCTGAAATCGATTCCCTTTGTTGAAGGTCTCGGCCGCAGAATGGGCAAAACTTTTCTTCTTTTTTCGGCTGAGAACCGGACGATGGGAAGAGCAACTTACACAAGCCGAATCCGATTATGAATGCTATCAACAGCCCTAAAAAGGAGACCGAGGGAAATGTCCTTGGACCAAAATAGTGTGGTCTCCATCCCATCGTGGAATAGGGCGGCCAGAATAGCCAAGAAGGAATGGCAAAGTGGAACACGCCTAAAATTAGGATCCCTATCGCTCCAAAAAACAATATCCAGCGTGCTGAATTTTTCATTGTTTTCTCCTCTCAGCAATCCCCTTGTTGTTGTCCTATTCTCCCACGTACCGCTCCAACACTTCGTCAGGGACAGAACCGACAATGATGTCACTGGTCACGACCTTGGTAGGGGTCGCTTCCACTCGGAGTTTATTCCCCAGTGCCATATCCTCTTCCACTCTCTTCTTTCCCTTTCCCGTATCCAGGGCAGATTGAAAAGCTTCTGTGTCGTAACCCTTCTCTCTCAGAACTCCCTCAATTCTTTTTTTCAAGGCTTCCTTTCCCCCCCTGCAAAGGCTTGGCCTTCAGGGGAGAAGAGAAAGTCATGAACGGTCCAGAAAGCTTCATTACTCATCTCTTGAGCAGCAGCAGCCATTTCAGAAAGCTCAAACGCCTTTCCTTGGGTCTGGAAAGGGAAGTGCTTGAATACATACCTGATGTCCGCAGGATGTTGCTCCATCAGCTCCTTTAGCCTCATCCAAGAATCGAGGCAAAACGAGCACTCAAAATTTGCAAACTCGACAATGGTAACCTTTGCTCCTGCAGGACCTATCGATGGAGATTTTTCAATCTCTAAACTTCCCACGCTAACTTTTTTCAGCACGGGAGAACCTGCCTCTTTCGCTGTTACATTCTCTCCGTTGATGATAAGGTTTCCAAGGATGATTTTTTCAGCAACCTTATCTACATAGATCACTACCGGCATTTCTTTATCCGGCATGGAGAGGATTAATCTGACAGAGTAAAAATCAGGAATTGGACTTTCTTTCTTTTCCAAGAATTTAATCTCCGTTCCCTGAGGGAGGCGTACTTGGGTTTTGATGGTTTCGATAGCCAAATTGACGATCTTATCCTCCTGGGCATAACCCTGAACCGAGAGAGTAAATAAAAGCACCAGGCACATCCACACCCCAAAAATGATTTTTAGCATCTCTTTCCCCTTCTGGTTTCTCTTTTTACGTTCAGGCTTTTAAACCTTCGGAAATGCAAAGGTTTAGCCACTACCGGAGCCCCCTTCGTGGGCCTCGGCCTATGCCTGTTCCCATTCCGAATCCAGCTTCCAATTCCAGGGAACAGTCCTGAGGAAGTTGTTCCAATTGTTCCTTTGTTAAGATGGACCGGACTTTGATCTGGTAAGAAAGCGAAAGATGATCAAGTCTTGCCTGAAGTTCTGAGATCCTTTTCTGGCGATCGACGAGGGTCTTGGATTGAACATTTGAGTCTCGAATTAAATAGCGCAATTCAAGTCTTAGGGAGAAAAGTTCCCTCCGTAAAGGCATTGCCTCTGCCGCGTAGTCGCGCCTAAGACCTTCGAGTGCTTTTGTCTGAGCCTCGTTGAGGGCTATACCAGAAGATTGCCAACATACCTCCGGACCATCCATTCTCAACGTAGGCCTATTCTGAAGGTGGAAAGGAGGTTGGGCCTTCGATGGCTGGACGCCAAATATGATCGATATAAAAAGTAGGATTGCAAGAAAAATTCTTTCAGGCCGATATAACCCTACTCCTTCCCTCGCATTTTGAACCGTTTCTGATCCTGTGAGAGTATCCAATAAGGTGTGTAGTTCATCCCAATCGACCGGTTTTGTGAAGAAACCATCCAGTTTTTCTTCCTTGGCCTTGCATTTAACTTCTTCAGTCGAAAAACCGGTGGTCATAATCGTAAGAAGCCCCGGCTGGATCATTCTGGCGCTGCGAATCAATTCAAAGCCGTCCATCCCGGGCATGTGAAGGTCAGTGATAAGAATATTGAAAGATTCCTGTTTGAGACGGGCGATTGCCTCTTCGGCCAGAGCACAGGAGCAGGTTTCGTAATTGTAGCTCTGAAGAAGCTTTTCCATTGCTCCTCTTGAGCAGGCGTCATCCTCTGCGATCAGAATTTTCCTGTTTTTCATCTTTCTACCTCTTGCTCAGCAAAGGCAGCAGGGCGGAAAACTCTCCGCCCTGCTTCTTAAGGTTACCAGCGGCCGAAAGGACCTCTCATACCCATCGGAGGACCAAAGCCTCTGGGGCCGAAGCCTGCACCAGGGCCAAACCCCGCGCCTTGGCTCAAAGCAGGCAACTGAGCCAACTGCTCCGGTGTTAGCACTTTCCTGATTTCGAGCCCGAGACTGGTGGCCTTCTCCTGAAGTTGAGACTGGAGATCGGCAATCTCCTTCTGTTTAGCAGTGATGGCAGCCGGATCAGCATTCGGAGCCAGCCAGAGGGTTCGAAGCTCCGTCCGCTTTGTGAAGAGATCTTTCTGAAGAGCTTCAGTCTCTTTCAGAAAGCCATCTCGCAAAGCCTGGATCTGAGCAGACTGATCTGCTGTCAGATTCGGGATGGGTGGAGTGCCGAACGCCGGTCCTCCAAAGCCACGGCCAAACCCGGGACCGAACCCGGGACCGGGACCCCAGCCCAGAGCAACGGTAGCCACCAGTGCCAACCCTAAAACCAGACATAAACCAATAATGGTGGTCTTTTTCATGGATATCACCTCCTTTCTTATGGACTTCAGCATCCTCAGTGTGTGTTTCTTGACCTCTGAGGAGAAAATAGGCGATAGATTTCTTCCGTTGGTAATTGTACGAATGAGACGAATTAAATAGAGGAGTTACTCTCGATAGGAATTAACAGCGAAGAGGAACAGAATTGAAGGTTATATTGGAATGAATGGAGTCAGGATCCAAAACCTGGATATCGAATGTAGGAATCGATTCCTGATCCAGTAAAGTTAAATTCAGGTTTACGATGGTGGGGTCGTCATGAGAGGTGACGGAATGGAAAAGACACTGATTGCTCCATTGGGCTTGCTTGCAGTGAGTGAAAGGGCCGCCGCTCGCTAATCTATGAGCCATGTTCAGGGGGGTCATCCCAAGAAGAATGGGGATGAGAAGGATTGCAGGGATTATCAGTAGTAATTTGTGTTTGCCTAACATTGGAAGCCTCAATCAATTCAGCTTGACTTTGAGTAAAGCAACTTCAATGCCAGATCTTAATGTTTTTTTTGCGAGAGTGGAGATATCAAGCAATTACAAGAAGTTGAAAGCTTTCCGAAGGTTCTAAGCCTATTTTTAGAAACGATTTCAATCGACAATTACGTCGGGTACTAAAACGTTGAATTTCAATTTTTCATTGAAAAATCAGTACATTATAGAGAATTCGACAAGGTTTCTTCAATCGACAAAACCGTCGAAGGTACGTGTATTCATTCCTACCGGTCAATATAAATGTGTCTAAAAAAAGGCAGAGCCATCTCTGACCCTGCCTTTGCTGTTTGCCAATTAAATGTTCTGGGTCCCTTGAAATTTCCCTATTCCCTTCTTAAAAAACGGATCATTGCACTTACCTGCGTCGTGAGATAGGAAACCATAATGATTAGAATTACCAGCAAAACCGTATTCGTATTCACGATCCATAAGACATCCATTTCGCTCCTCCTTTGGATTCTCTCTATTTCAAGTTGTCGAATCTAAGGGGTGCAGGCCGAATATCTTCTATGAGATTAGATCCCGACCGGACATCAACTGTTACAGAGGGTTAGAACCCCGTTCGGCACGAAAAAAGAAAACAGTCCTTCCCTGATACTTTCTCTTTGCACCTTTTTGAAAGCACTTTCCACCGCCGACTTCAACTCACTCAAGTCTACGGGCTTCATCGCCTGGTAGAATATTCCCGCCCCACGAAGTTGTCTCACCACCCCCAGTGACTCCTCCGAAGAGATCACAATCGCCTGAACCCTTCTGTTGATCCTCTTTAACAGGGGAATCAATTCCCAGGCCTTAACCCCTTCCACCTCATCATCAAGCAGCAGGACATCTATGCCGCCATTTAGAACCCTCCGAATCATCTGACTCACCACCCCGACCGCCTCAACCCTATATCCCATGCCATGGAAAAATGTACAGAGCGATCTGGCCCAAAGATCATCCCGATAGGCAATCAGTATTGTATTTGATTTCATGGTAGCTTCCTCCTCCGTTCTTGATCCTATGCTACTTGAATGGGCACCTCGGCCTTCCCTACTCCCTTTCTTTCTGTAAATGTTTAATCATGATGACCATCATCAAAGGGATCAGGATTCCAACAAGGGCCACCGCTCCTCCAATAATGTAGATCATCGGCCCCACATCTTCCACTGTCCTCACCACCTGCATAACTGCGATGGAAACCATGGCTGCAAGCATGCAGCTCAGAATGAACAGGCCAAAGTATGTTGATGTGCTCAGATTTTTCATCTCGGCTCCTCCTTTCAACGGTCCTTATCTCTTTACGCGTACCGGCTCGGCACCCGGAAGGACTACTTCCTCTTCCATCTTCTTCTCTTTCTTAAAGGCCATGGTCGTAGCGGTACCGATGAAGCTGAAGAAGAGAATCGCTGCCGGGATCAGTTGAAGAAGAACAATAACGGCTCCAATGATGATGAAGATCCAAAGAGCCGTCCCAGCTCCCTTGAGGCTGATCGATCTTGCGAATGCCGGAGAGGCCATGAGAGTGATCAACCCCACCATCAACCCAACCTTCAATCCTTTCTTCGTCTTTTCCATTTTTAGTTCCTCCTCTCTTTTGTTTTCAACCTTTCATAAAGCATTTTGCATGCCAGAAAATTAGTTATTATTTAACTATTTAATTTTATTGATACTTTTAAGAATATAGGGGGGTTAGAAGAGAGCCTTTCAAGCCCATGATAATATCAAAAATATACAGTATGGAGAGATGAAAGCTGCCAAGATTAGTATAACTTATTGAAATTATTAACTTGTTAAAAATAATATGAAATATATACAGAATGATCCATTGAATTAATAAAATGTGCAGTCGTCGTAGGGCTTTCCTGTGCCTCCCCCGGAAAGACTCAGGAAAGACTCCCCTATTTTGGAGCTTTCTTCACCTCAAGGGTTCTTTCCGGTCTGTTCCAGATCATTCCGGAACAGACCGAAAGGTTTCTGCCACATTGTTGCAAAAGCCTTTCGGCTTTCTTCCTATTGCCTCGGAGGGCGAAGGTTTTTTGTCCGTTCGTCACCCCCGCTACACTTCGCCGGGATCTTCGCCTGACCATCTTTCATTCCGCAATCCGGAACCCGCAATTGCTCGCTTTCTTTTCGGTCTATCATTCCGCATTCCGCAATCCACATTCCGCAATTGCCCTGTGCCCTCTGTGCCTCGAACGAGTCGGGTCTTAACACGACGAGTGGGCGGTGGAGTCTATTGTGTTGGGGACGAGAGCTTTTGGCTGGTCGCGGGGTCTTGACCGGCCCCAAACGTTCCCCTCTATGCGACCCCCGCGGTCTCTGCGAGAGAGTAGGCCTTTGGTCTACTTGGGAATGAGTGGACAAACCACGCAAATGCATGGTATAAACATGCAATATGAATCGATTGGCTGAGCTTCTTTCATCGCGTGCTCGATCAGAAATATTCCGGCTTCTTTTCAGTGGAAGACAGGAGGAACTGCATGGCCGGGAAATCCAGCGCCGTTCCGGTCTGAATGATAGCACCATCCGGCAGGAACTGCGTAAGCTCGTCCGGCTGGATCTCGTCTGGAGAAGAAAAGAAAGCAATCGCGTGTACTATCGTGCAAAAACGGAAAATCCCCTTTACCCGGAGATTCGCAATCTGGTCTTGAAGACGTCAGGCCTGGCCGACGTGTTGAAGTCGGCACTCAGGGACCAAAGAATTCATGTCGCCTTTGTGTTTGGCTCTATCGCTTCGGGAGAAGAGAAAGTCCGAAGTGACGTCGATTTGATGGTCATTGGCAACCTCGGGTTACGGGATCTCTCAAAGTTATTGTCCGGCGTCGCGGAGAAGATAGGCCGTGAGATCAATCCCCATGTTTTGCATGATGATGAGTTTCGGAGGCGCATTCAAGCGAACGAACATTTCGTCTCCACGATCATGAGGGGGCCAAAGATTTTCATTATAGGATCCCAATATGAGCTTGAAGCAATGGGGGGATAACGGCTGGCTCAAGCCGCATCGAACCAGCCGGGAAGAGGTCAGTCAGCTCCTGGGCATTGTGGAGCGCGACTTGCATGATGCCGAAAAAGACATTTCGCCAGACTGGCGTTTCGGTATTGCTTACAATGCTGCATTGAAACTCTGCACGGTTTCGCTTTACGCGGAAGGATATCGGCCATCCCATGAATCACAGCACTACCACACGCTGGCAGCTCTTCCTGAAATTTTTGGGAGGGACAAGAAGGAAGATGCCCAATATCTTGACGACTGCCGGAAGAAGCGTAACATTGTGGAATACGATTATATAGGCGGGGCTTCCGGGTCAGATGCAGATGAGCTGATTGTCTTTGTCAAAGAATTCAGGAACGAAGTTATCGCCTGGCTCAAGAAGAAGCACCCTGAACTTGTCCAGGAATGATTCATCCTTTGTCCTTACGTCTGAGTCGGATGCTTATCCAGATTTGAGAACTGTTGAACAGACTTTTCCCCCTATTCGCCGGGGGCTGTGATCCATACGCCATGCGGTTTTTGCTCAGGGGGCGGGCATTTCGTGGGAGGTATTTTCTCCTTACGCTTTGCACCGGGTTATTTACGCTATGCGCTATGCTTCTCGAGGCTCCGGCTGAATTTGCGACGGGCTCATCTTTGTGTCTTCATCGGCCATAGGCCGCAGGCCTTATGGAGAATCGCAATCTCCTCTCCGAGCCGGTGGCCGATTCTCCATAAAAAATGGCCTCCTCTGTGGTCTCTGTGGTGAATAAATGCTGCGATAGGCGTTAGGCGCTATGGGTTGGCTTTTGATCCGGTCTTACCCCAAAGGGAGGCATCTTTTATCCAATTGGGCTCTCTCTCGATTGGATAAAACCAACCGGCCTTTCTCTGCGGCCTCTGTGCCTCTGTGGTGAAGCCCATCTTTTCTTATCCTTGAAATTCTTTCCGTTCTCTGGTATAGTTGGGCAAAATTCGGTCAGAAGCGGTACCATCCATGGTAAAGTGGACGACCAAGAGGGATCTTTTCCTGAGGGGAGGGTCGCGGCAATTCATGCGTTTCCGCACTCTCCTTTTTTGTTAGAAAGGCATCCCTTTCGGATGTCACAGGGAAGCAGGGCACTGATATGCGGGCAATGCATCAGAGGGTTTACCCGCGGCCCAGCTCATTTGAACCGTTGAGAAGGTGGGGGAAAAAGTGGAAGGGTTCAACAACGTTCCCCCGAGGTGTTTCTCGGCTTGTTCGGTTCTGTCCTTCGCGGTTCCGCCGGCGACAAGAGCGACGTGGACATTCTGGTAGAACTGGCTATTCCAACCTT
>Ga0209777_10002640_pt1 | contig 23252 bp, 14 predicted proteins | sample FrelakmetHBP12HB_FD_187147 | JGI IMG/M metagenome (GOLD analysis project Ga0209777, IMG submission 187147) | Freshwater lake sediment microbial communities from the University of Notre Dame, USA, for methane emissions studies -HBP12 HB (SPAdes)... | ecosystem: Environmental > Aquatic >...
GAGGCCTCTGGCCATCATTCCGGGTCCGTTTCCTGTCCGGGCTCTTGGAGGTCCCAGGGATGCATTGTCTGGCGTTACACACTTGCTGCAGCGTCCTTCCTGGCAAAGCGGAGCCGAGCACAAATGGTGGATGGTGTGTGGTGCGTAGAGCGTGGGGCGTGCCGAGTGACATTTTGCGTCATGCTCCTGTACCGCCCCGCCTGAGCGGGTGTGGTGATTTGGTAACTGGGGAAACAGCTTCCCACAGGCGTACTACGCACATACCATGCCACAGTACCAAATAATCTTAGAACCACGATGTATACTGGCTGGACTAGAGGGGGACAGAGAGGCAAGCCGGGCTGGGGTGGGGTAGCCGTGCGTGTCCGCTGGCCCCGCACTCCAGCAATGGGTCATTTTGACGGTGTCATTATGACATGATAGTACCATGCACTTTGTCCTTTTGGCAGCCGGGGCGTAGTCTCCCTGTGGCCGTGGGCTTGTAACGACCAGCGCCTTACAAGAGCCACCCGAGCCGCGACCGATACGCAGCGGACCGCTTGCCAACGCGCGCGGCTCGGAAGTGGCATGGGCATCCTGCCCATGTTCACGGCCTGGAAGCCCGTGCTACCTCCTGCTTCCCCTCTTGCGCCCTCCAAACGCCTCGCAAGACACTCATACTATATACTACGTATTACAGTCCTGCTTGTCAAGCAGAAAAGCGGAATTCTTGCGTGGTTAAACAGGCGCCCTGACGCGGGCGAGACCCCAGGCAGGAGTAGCGGGCACCCTGAAAGCGCGCAAGACTAGGCATAACAAGGACTTAAGAAACAAAAGGGGGGCCGGGGTAACAGGGACGCGCGAAACTGTCTGTAGCGGCCGCGCGCAGGAAACTTCCTTGACGGTGGTTCGAGACAGGCAAGGATGAGGACATGGGGTGCCTGGGCAGGTGATCCGTTTGCATGATACGGCCAGGAGAAAGGTTTCGCGCACGTGTCCGGGTTGCTGGCCACCAAAGGATGACAAGGGTGGTGGTTAAATGGGCGCTGTCCCCCTTTATCCCAAGCGGCAAGGTAGGAGGACTGAAATAGGCGACTGTCCCTAGTTACCTTAGTTACCTAGTTACCTAGACCCTAATGAAGTAGGAGGCGTATTTTTTGGCGAAGGGGACACGGACTCTTGGGCCTTCGCTTCGTGTGGTTCGTTAGAACCATTCGATAACGATAAGGGCTTGAAGGTATGGGACACAAGGGCGCCTTAGGGCTCGCTTGGTTGCGCTGGTTTGCTGCGGCAGCGGGGCTTCTCGTTCTAGGCGCTGTCGGGACCTTTCTATGCCGGCCCGGGAAGGAACCCGGATCATTGGCATCTCTCACCCGGGACCAGGCGCAATCCCTGGCGGTTGCCATAACCGGTTTCAAGCACATCGGGCGGCTGGGGGAAGCCAACTTAATTCGAGCACACGACCTCCCGATACCATTTCTGCGTAAGAACCTGGAGGGCCGTTTGGCCTGGGAGGTGAAATTCGAGGATGTGCGGTTAAGCCTTCCTTCTCAGAAAAGCGATTCCTGGGAAATATACACTCGGCAATTTAGCGTCTTGCTCGATGCTAACGCTGGTCAAATGCTCCAGATAACCTCCTGGGTTTCAGGGACGACGCCGAAAGCCCTTCCAGCAGGAGCAATGGAGTATGCCGAGGAGCAAATGCAGGAGGGCGGTGAGGGTTATGTTGCTCTGCCACAGAAAGCCCCATCCATTTCGCTGCTCGACGCACTGGATGCCACATTGGGCCTCGAGAGCCCATTTATAGCCCGTGAGATCAACGCAGTGTGCGTAATGCGGGACTACAAAAAGTGCAAGCCGATGGCTTTCTGGGCAGTGACGCTGAACGACAAGCCTCCCTTCTCAATCCACGATCCGCGCCTAATCCCAGAATCCCAGCGGAATCACATAAGGGTTCTTGTGGATGCCACCTCTGGGAAAATACTCTTTTCGACTACGTGTCCGCAAACAGAACGCCTGCGTTAGAAACTCGGAATAAGGGTAATAACTAAATAACTAGGAATAACTAGGGACAGTCGCAACACTGTTCGGCCCCCCTCTTGCGTGGGGCAGGTGCTGATCATCATCCTATGGCATATGTCAGCGCCACGGCGGATTTTGCGCGAAGAAAGAGGTCTGGTGGGGTGACGTGAGGACACGACAAGACCACGGCGGCGCGTGCACTGACACTGCCCCTATGGTCAAACTGCTTTTGGCAGGCGTTCGTTGCCAGGTGTCAGATGCACATCGGCCGGCACACCGGCCCAGACGTCATATTGCAGGTGCAACTTCACGGCGTGGTCATGCGGTCCAGCCCATACTGCCCACAACATTTTCGGCAGCGCCTCCAGCAGCGAGCCGTCCATGGCCAGCAGCGTCAGCTCCACTGGCAAGTCTGCCGGTCGCGCAGGCGCGTCCAGCGCCAGGGCTTGGTCCGCCAGTTCCAGAAAGAGCCGCTTCAGTACCTGTGGGTCGAAAATGCGCGCGCTTTCGGAGAGGCTGCCCAGAGAGGTCCGGCTGGCCCCTGTCAGTGCCTGTACCTTCCTGAGTGTACTGGCGTACTGGATGTCGCGCAGCGCTTTCAAGACCGGGTTGAGATAGAATAAGAGGAGCAGAGCGAGGTACTGGTCGTAGAACAGCTTGCGGTTGGGGTGCGCGGCTTCCCCGTGCAAGCGCGCCAGCAGTTTCCTGATCGGGCCGAAGTACTTCAGCCCCTGCAAGTCTTCCGCCGCGAAGCGGATTTCCACTGCCCCTGGCGCCAACATGCCTTAAGGATTCGGCCAACCTCACTCGAAAAATAAGTCGAATTCTCCGGGCACTTTGGACTGACCAGTGTAACTCCTTGCCAAAAAATGAGTTGGCGACGTAAAATTATCTCGCTCAACTAGTCAAGGGCTCAAAACATAGCAGCAGCGCTTCGCATTATTCGTGCCGAACAGGATTGGGACACAGCACTCGATCTGCGCATGAATTCCTCGCGTAAACTACTCCCCTTCTCCCACCACTGCGAGGCGACTCCTGCGGCCACGTCTGAGAGGCTGCAGCACGCGCCCGGTGCGCGCCTCAAGTTACAGCACGAACGCCAACGAGCCGCAGGGTCTGCCGGTGAGTGTCTGGCGCCGCAACGCCTGCGTCGGCTGCTCGTTCTCCGTCTTCAGCCCTTTGCTCCAGTCGCGCACCACACCTGCTAAATCTCCGGGAACAGAGCCGCATGTTTCTCGCATCCCCTCCGTTATCATTCCGTCCCTTCTCAGCCCCCATTATCAACCGGCGCGAAATTCCGCCAACGGGATCAACGCCGCAAGATAATTGCGGCTCTGTCCCGCAGACCCCTGTCCCGCAGACCCCGCGACCCACGCAAAAAAATCCAAAATCCAAAATCCAAAATCCTATACAGTCCTTCATGCTTCATCCTTAGCTCATTCTCTGCTCTGCCGCGGCGAGCGCACGCAGAAGCGCGCGGGCCTTGTTCAGCGTCTCATCATATTCGCGCTCAGGCACCGAGTCGGCCACTATCCCCGCGCCGGCCTGCAAGTAGGCATCATAGCCGCCGTGCGGGCGGGCCTGCATGACGAAGGTTCGCAGAGTGATGCAGGTATTGAGGTTGCCCTTGAAGTCCATTACGCCCACGGCCCCGGCGTAAGCTCCGCGCCGATCCGGCTCCAACTCGTCAATGATCTCCATGGCTCGGATCTTCGGCGCGCCTGACACGGTGCCGGCGGGCAGGCAGGCGCGCAACACCGCGAAGGCGTTGAGGCCAGGGCGGATTCGCCCGGACACATTCGAGACGATATGCATCACATGCGAATACTGCTCCACCGTCATCTGCTCGTCCACCTTGACGCTGCCGAACTGCGCCACGCGGCCGACGTCATTGCGCCCCAGGTCGAGCAGCATGACATGCTCGGCACGTTCCTTGGGATCGGCCAGCAGGTCCTGGGCCAGCCGTGCGTCCTCAGCCGCATCCTGGCCGCGTGGCCTGGTGCCGGCGATGGGCCGCACGGTGATGACCCCATTCTGCACACGCACCATCACCTCGGGCGAACTGCCTACCAGATGCAGGTCCCCGAACTGGAGGTAGAACATGTACGGCGAAGGATTGATGGCGCGCAGGTTGCGGTACACCTCGAATGGCGCGGCCTGGGTGTGCCGGGAGAGGCGCTGCGAGAGCACAACCTGGATGATGTCGCCGGCCTTGATGTACTCTTTGGCCTTTTCCACAGCCGCCATGTAGCCGGTGCGGTCGAGGTTGCCGCGCAGTGCAAGGCGCTGCCTCGCAGCCGCGACCCGGCGGGCCGCGCCACGCGGGGCCGGGGGCGGGGGCGGCAGAAGTTCGTCGAGCGGCTCTGTAACCGGCGCCCGCAGCCGGCGCACGACCTGCTCCAGGGCGGCGCCTGCGGCCCTGTAGGAGGCGGTGGGGCTGGACGCGGCGGCCGGGTCCGCATGATGCACCACGGTGATCGTGTTCATCACGTGGTCGAAGGCCACAATGGTCCTGTAAATGGGCACCAGCATCTCGGGGACGCCTGGAACGCCCTGGTTCCGTGGCGCGGAGGCCGCGAGCCGCGGTTCGATCAGGCGAATGATATCGTAACCCAGGTAGCCCACAGCCCCGCCGGCGAAAGGCGGCACTGGAGCAGCGCTTACAGCTACGACGGCGCAGTTCTCCGCGAGATACCGCTCCAGCGCGGCCAAGGGGTCGCCGGCATGAGGCGTGGCCTTGCGGCCGGGCCGTTCGAGCACATAGCCTGGTTCAGGGAACACGTGGCCGCGGAAAATGACATCCGGCGCGCTGCCGACAAAGCTGTAGCGCCCGATCCGCTCGCCACGCTCAACCGACTCCAGCAGAAAGGCGTGCGCGCTCTTTCTCATCCGGCGAAAGACAGCCACAGGGGTAAGGCCGTCGGCCAGGAAGCTCCGGGTTACGGGGACCAGCCGCCGCGGGTGCCGCGCCGCGAGTTGGAGGAAAGTTCTCAGGTCGGGTGTCAGGCTCATTTCAGCGCTTCTTCCCTTTCTTGCTCCCAATGACGTCCAGCAACTGGGCGGCGGGCGCGCGGGGCAGAATGCCCTCCACGATCCTATGAATGACTCCTTTCACGTCATGCAGCAGGCAGGCCGACGCCACGCCCACCAGCACATGCTGCCAATTGCTCTCGCCGTACCACAAATCCGGCGGCGGGGATTTCAGGAGCGAATGTTTGATGATGTCCTCAAGGCTGTCTGTGCTGGCAAGCACTTCCTGGATCTGGCGGTGCAGTTCCGGTTCCAGTTCGTCCACCTCCACGGCCGTCAGCTTTGCGCCCGGCGGCGTGTTGTTCTCGAGGAACAGATTTGCTTCCCTGTAGACCAGCATCAACCATTGCTTCCGGTCCATGAGTCGGCCTAGCCTTTCTACCGGGCTTTGGGTCTGCGGGAGTATATGGGAGGGTGAGTCAAAGTTGAAACGGAGATTGAAACGTGAAACGTGAAACGTTAAACGTGGAACTCGAAACGTGAAAGGTGGAACCTCGGCGAGCCCGCGGGTCCTTATTCACGTTTCACGTTTCAGACTTGGCGCCTTGTGCCCGCTTTCGTTGGTGGGAGCGATCTGCTGTCACACACGGCCGGGCTAGAGAGGGTAAGAGGGAAGACTGATGGTGAAGAAGGGCTTTCGTGTACGGCAGTACAGAACCAGCGATTTCGGGTCTCTGAAGGCTATCTGGGAAGCCTGCGATATGCAGCTCGACGAAACCGATTCGGCTCAGGCCCTTGCGAAGAATCTGCGGCGCTTTAGGAACGGCTTCCGCGTTCTCGTGATTGAGGCCTCTCGCTCCGCTCGTGGCAAAGTGCGCTGCCTGGCCGGCGGGGCGGTCATAACCTTCGATGGCCATCGCGCCTACGTTTACCATCTGGTGGTGCACCCGGACTTCCGTGATGCAGGTCTGGGACGTGTGCTGCTGGAGACTTGTGAGCGGCAAGCTCTAGCGTGGGGTGCGCGCCACCTGCGCCTCACCTCCCGGACTGACGCTTCCCGTGCCAATGCGCGGCGCATGTACGAAGCGGCAGGTTGGAGAGCCCGTAAAGAACTGTGGGTTTATTCGAGGGACCTCTGAACGGCAGGGCAGGCGTCCAGTTAGCGTGTGGCCAGACTGGAGGCCCGCGCCGCCGTTCGTTAAGCTATCAGCAGTATCTGCCTATCAAGTCCCGGACCCTGTCCCTCGAGATGGGTTTCAGCACATAGTCATCGAAGGCCACCTGGTTCGAGGCGGGATTCTTGGGCGCGTAGTCGGTAACCGCGACAACCGCTGTGCGGTCCAGATTCCTGTCACTGCGGACGCGCCTGGCAGCTTCAAAACCGTCCAAACCGGGGACTCTCAGATCAGAGAAAATGAGGCGCGGACGCTTGGCGGCTGCAAGCTCCAGGCCAGTTACACAGTCGTAAGCTATCAGCGGGCTAATGCCAAGTTGTTGGCACATCGTGGCGAGGTACTGCGCTGCTGCCTGATCGTCTTCGATTATGAGAACCGTGTCTTTCTGTTGCACGTTCCACCGCCTCTCGCAACACAACAGTAAGTCAAGCAATACCTGTGCCATTGCCGCACTCCACCGCTCCTCCGCTCGCCACCCTACATAGCCTGACGTTACCAAGCCAATGGAATTTAGGAGTTCCCAAGGAAATCCGAGCTGCTTTTTGGGCCGTGTTACGCCCCGAATCAGAGAGCCTTGAGCATGGAGAATCGGACATTACTGGAAAAACGTAAGAAGACGATAGCGAGCGCATACCATAGGGCGCACGGCTGCACTAGAGCACTTCACGAATGGCTGTGACCTTGTGGCACGGCCTTCCAGGCCGTGGACACGGGCAAGATGCCCGTGCCACGAATGCGCGAGGATACACCCAATCGTGAACTGCTCTAGCGTGCGCTGAGTTTGCCGTAACGGGTCAGAATGGCCAAAGCAGTGCTTTTTGCATCAGATGCTCACCGGCAGGCCTGCCAATCTGACCGAACACCGGTTGTGGCCGCTCTGCGACCGGGTAGAATGAGACCGTCGTTGGTTCTGATCCCTGGGACCCGTAACGGGGTGGTCGCACAGGAGAGAAGCAATGGCCCTGGTATGCTGGAAGGACGAGTATAGCGTTCACGTCAAGGTCATTGACGAACAGCACAAGTGGTTCTTCGAGTTGATTAACAGGCTGGCAACTGTAAAGAACGGGGACAGCCCGGCATTGGGCGCCATACTGGACGAGCTGCTCGATTACGCAGTCTACCACTTCTCGATCGAGGAGCGCATCTGGACTGAGCACGGTTGCCCCCAGTTTGAGGAGCACAAGGAGAGCCACCGGAAGTTCATCCACAAGGTTGTGCTGGTCGGGAATGACCTAAAGGAGGGCAAGGACATCCAACCCAATCAGGTGATGGAATGGGCCGGCTCCTGGCTGCTCCGCCACATACTCAAACGCGATCAGCAGCTCATTCCGTATGTCGGCGAGAAGAAAAGCCAGTAGGCCGGAGATCAGGCTTTCACACTAGGGCGATTCCAGCGCTTGGAGGGATTTTTCGTAGAAGGCTTGTTCGTCTTTGAGGCCTTGAGCTTTGCAGAACTGGGCCAGCTTCCTGAACTGTTCAACCGGGTCGGCATCCGTAGCCCAACATAGTTTGGCCTGGCACTCGGGGCAAAGCACTAGCGGCTTCTGGTCGGACTCCTGAAGGTGGTTGCTGCCGTTCATATTGCATTGGTAAAAAGTGCAGTGCGACATCGAGAACATGTGCGCGGTCTCGTGCGCTGCAACCTTCAGGGTGCGAAGAAGGCAGAGACGGAACGCCTCGGGGCTCGCCTCCGGGTCGCCGTAGCGCGCCAGCGACCATACGCCCACACGCCGGCAGAGAGAGGCCTGGCCGAAGACGAAGTTCCAACTGTTTTCAGGGTAGAGGTCTTCCGCAGTAAAGGCGATGCAGGCTGCAGCATCCTGTGGCAGGCGGGGCCGAAGGACATCCTCCAGCAGGAAAAGAGTGCGCAATTGCCTGCCGAAGCCGCGCGAAGGGCGTTGGTGTTCCGGCGGGATAAGCCACAGATACAGGTCGCCGTTGACTTTGACGGTTGTGTTGAAGTGAATCCCCATGAATTGAGCCGTGAGCGAGACGATCCTGCGCTGGGTTGCGGTGAATTCGCCGAGAGGCTGGATGTAGAGGGTGCGGCGCTTGCCCTTCAGGATCACGGGTTTGCAGGCGAGGTACTGGCTGAACGTCTGTCCCGGCTCAGGGTGGTTGGCGAGCCAGTCGCTTGGGCCGGGTTTGTGATTGGGACTGTGGAGCGGACGCAGCTTGGCCATCATTTTCCGGATGGCCTCTTCACGCGCCTTTCTGTCCTCGACAGGCTCCGCCGAGAGGTTCAACGAGCTTATCCACAGGTAAACGCCGGACAGAAACACAGCAGCCGACACTTCCAACATCCAGAGGAGCCAACGCGAGGGTCTGCGGCCTATGCCATTCGTTGCAGTGTTCAAAGCGCCGGACTCCAGGCAGCACGCGCCGGACTTCCCTTCCTCATCTATGATACCACGGTCACCGTGAGGATAGCTTGCAGAATCGTGTTGTGGCGCAAGCTGTCCAGCCTGCGAAAGCGCCGGCAGGCTGACAGTCTGCGTCACGAGCGGCGCAAATAAGGATTGGAAACCTTGCTTCATCCTGCCAGAATCGGCGGTGCTGGGGCCGTCCCCTGCTTGGAGAAGGAGAAATGGACCAACCCGATGGTTCAGTTTTGGCTGCTGTCAAGGAAGCGCTGCGGGACTATCACGTGAGTTTTCCGAGGGATCATCCGCCGAACCTTTTTCTGCAGACCATGCTGGGGAAAATCAGGGACCCGTCGGCGGCGCTGGCCTGGCTGATTGCGTACTCGCCGGAGGAGAAGATTCGGGAAGATGCCCTGACCATGTTCTTCCTTGTTCTGCGGGAACCTGGGATTCCCAAGAAGACCAGGCAGCTCTTCCGGAAGAACGCTCCGGCCGTACTCCTGCAGGGAATCAAAGATCCCAACGTGGCCGACGCTATCAAGGCGCAGCTCGGCCCGCTGCTGGATCTCTGCGGTCACAGCTTGAGCACGGAGGAATACCATGCCTGCTTCAGGGATTTCGAGACGGCCGTGAAGGACCTGATGCGGAAGGGCCTGTCCAGTCTGCCCAATTCCATCGAACAGGTTGAAACCATGCTTCTTGAGACAGGCCTGCATGACCCCACCAAGCCTGTTCGTATCCAGGAGGAATCCCTGGGAGCGGCAGTGGTGATGGGCAGCATGGTGATCGAGTCCCAGCAAATGGTGGGTTCAGCCTTTCTCTGCACAACCGCAGCACTGGGTTACGCTCAACAGCAGGATGCGGAGCTTCTGGGCGCAGCGTTGCAGGCAGTCGGGGCCAAGGGCGGCGAATACGGACGCTGGTATCTGAGAGAACTGAGCCGTTTGCCCGGTTACGGGGAGCTTAGCATTCAGGCGGGGCGCCTGGAGCAGGAGATGGCGCAGCGGGGCGTGACGGTCAAGGCCCCTCCGCGTCCGGAATTTACGCACGGGGTTGTGACCAATGTGGACGGCGTGGGGTCCCGCAGCCTGGCCTTTTTCTACCGTACGGACGAAGGCGAGCTTGACGCGTTGGTGCTGCTGTTGAATGACGAGGTGGGCATCAAGGAAGTATACTGCATTTTGGGGAATGCCGCGGGGATGGAGAACGAATTCCAGGGCGACAAGGCGCTGGTCTGTGTGTCCTGCGGTCTGGAGCTTGGCGCGGAACTGGTCGCGGACGCCCTGGCCCTGCACTCGGAACTAGGCCGTGCACCCTCGGGCATATACCTGTTGCTCAGGCACCTGCTCGGCAGCGACAGCATTGAATTGCGCCACAGGAAACCCAGATTGGGGAGCTTCATGCTGGAGGCCGTGGTGCGCACGCCTCAGATGGTGGAAGGTTCGGACCAGCTTGCTGAGCACCCGGTATTCGGGGCACTGTGGTTCGGTTCGGACGAAGCTTACGCCTTTGTGCGCGCCAGAAAGAGCAAATGGAAGGGCCATCGCGGCCCGCCTCCGGAATTGGTCGGCGAGTTCCTGAAGACCGTGACGGCGAAGGACCGCGAGAGACTGTGCCGGCGGCTGGCAGCGAACCTGGAGATACAAGTACTGGCGGGCAGGGCCAAAGAGCCTGCCAACCGCCTGGCTGCCTGTACCTGGCTGGCTCTAACCGAGGGGCTGGTGCCGTTCGAGGACGTGCCCTACGTCAGAGCCTTGGGGGAGCATGCACTGGGTATCATCCGGTACAACCTTTCGATGGGTTTTAAGAGCCAGGATGAAGCCAACAGGGCCCTCGAGGAACTTGGCCGTTCGCTCGAAAGAGAACAGAGAGAGTTGCCGTACTAGGGACACGGCGGGGACAGGCAAGGATTACCTATGGACATCAGCGCCAAAACAGGCAGTGAAGGCGATCCTGCGGTCCTAGCAGTGGCGCAGCGCGCTTTAACCTTGGTGCAATCCGGCGACAAGGTGGGATTAGGCTCCGGGCGCGCGTCCACGGCTTTCATCCGGGCGCTGGGGCAGCAGGTGCGGCAGGGCTTGCGCATCGAGGGCGTGGCCACGTCGAATGCGTCAGAGCAACTCGCCAAGGAACTGCGGATCCCTTTGCTGGAACTCGGGGAGAATGTGAAACTGGACTTGATCGTGGATGGAGCGGACGAGGTGACACCGCACCTTGACCTGATCAAGGGGTGGGGCGGGGCCCTTGTGCGCGAACGCATCGTGACCTGTGCGTCCAAGAGACAGGTCATCCTGGTAGGCCCGGAGAAGTTGGTGCAAGCGCTCGGGGAACGCGGGCGAATCCCGGTGGAGATCATCCCCCTGGCGCAAGGGCTTGTTTCGCGCAGGCTGAAAGAGCTGGGTGTTACTCCCTCGCTGCGGCTGAACGCGGACGGCACGGCCTTCGTCTCGGACAATCACAACTTGACGCTCGACTGCGCGCTCCCCAAGCCGCTCAAAGACGGCGCAGCGGCGCGAGAGCTCGAAGCGCGGATTCTGCAGATTGCCGGAGTCGTGGACACAGGGATGTTTCTGGGGACAGCCGAGCAGGTTCTCGTGGGGCGGCGGGATGGCAAGGTTGATGTGCTGAGACGCGCGTGAGACTGTCGCGATGACGGGAAGGGCGGCAGTGAGGATGCTGAGGCAACTGAGACAGAAAACACGTATTCCCGGCCGAAGACTCATAAGTCCTTTGTAGGTAAAGGCTTGGCCGTGAAGAAAAATGTGCAGTTTAACGTGGGAATGGCGTTGACAGCACTGGGAACTGAGTGTATAAGTATGGAAGTCATTCGCGGAGTGTTATTGCGAATGGCCTAGTGAAGTGCCGATTGAATAGCGGTTGAAGGTCCGGCCTCCATACCGGGTGTACCGCGTTTGCCGTAAGAATGCGGCGCATTTGGAGAAGATGGAAGGGCTAGGGCTTTTTGTCGTCACTAGGCATAACAGAGATTTGACGGTTTAGCGCGGTCCTTAGGGACTGCGGCGCAGAACTGAAGGCCGGGAAGGCTGAAGACTGCGCGAAGTGGCTCTTTGAAAATTCATAGACAGTTAGCACGCTCTAAGAACACATGTGTGGGCTGACCACGCAATTCTGCTTGAACGCTTATTAGCCGTGAGGCTGAGGAGCGCGCAAGAGGAGTTAAGTGGCGGCCGAAACATTACATACGTGACAACGAGAACGACAATGAATGTGAAACACGTTTGTCGGGCTCGCGATCAGCACTTCATTGATAATGAGAATTTCAATTGAAGGGTTTGATCCTGGCTCAGAACGAACGTTGGCGGCGTGGTTGAGGCATGCAAGTCGCACGAGAACGGGGGCCTCAAAACCCCCTAGTAAAGTGGCGGAAGGGTGAGTAACGGGTAGACAACGTACCCGCGAGATGGGCACAACGGCTCGAAAGAGCCGCTAATTCCCGATAAGACCACGGCCAGGCATCTGGCTGGGGTAAAAGGCGGGGGATCTTCGGACCTCGCGCTCATGGATCGGTCTACTCCCTACCAGCTAGTTGGTGAGGTAACGGCCCACCAAGGCTACGACGGGTACCCGGGCTGAGAGGCTGACCGGGCACATCGGCACTGAGACACTGGCCGGACACCTACGGGTGGCTGCAGTTCGGAATATTCGGCAATGGGCGCAAGCCTGACCGAGCGACGCCGCGTGCGGGATGAAGGCCCTTGGGTTGTAAACCGCTGTCACAGGTGAGCAAATCACGGAGGGATAACACTCCTTCGTGTTGAGTTAAGCTTGAGAGGAAGCCCCCGCTAATCACGTGCCAGCAGCGGCGGTAATACGTGAGGGGCGAACGTTGTTCGGTGTCACTGGGCTTAAAGGGCGCGTAGGTGGCTGCGTAAGTAAGGTGTGAAAGCCCTCGGCTTACCCGGGGAATTGCGCCTTATACTGCGTGGCTTGAGGGTCATAGGGGAAGGGGGAACTCCAGGTGTAGCGGTGAAATGCGCAGATATCTGGGGGAAGGCCGGCGGCGAAGGCGCCCTTCTGGGTGATTCCTGACACTGAGGCGCGAAAGCGTGGGGAGCAAACAGGATTAGATACCCTGGTAGTCCACGCCCTAAACGATGGATACTAAGTAGGGGTCCCTGCAAGGGGTTCCTTGCCGGAGTAAAAACGTTAAGTATCCCGCCTGGGGAGTATGGTCGCAAGGCTGAAACTCAAAGGAATTGACGGGGGCTCACACAAGCGGTGGAGCATGTTGCTTAATTCGATGCAACGCGAAGAACCTTACCCGGGCTCGAAGCACACGGATTAGCTCTATGAAAGTAGAGTAACACCTTAACCGGTGGAACGTGTGAAGGTGTTGCATGGCTGTCGTCAGCTCGTGTCGTGAGATGTCGGGTTAAGTCCCTTAACGAGCGAAACCCCTATCCTTAGTTGCCATCGGGTCATGCCGGGAACTCTAGGGAGACTGCCGGTGTTAAACCGGAGGAAGGCGGGGATGACGTCAAGTCATCATGGCCCTTATGTCCGGGGCGGCAAACGTGCTACAATGGCCAGTACAGCGCGAAGCAAGGCCGCGAGGCGGAGCAAATCGCTTAAAACTGGCCCCAGTTCGGATTGGGAGGCTGCAATTCGCCCCCATGAAGCCGGAATCGCTAGTAATCGGGGATCAGCCACGCCCCGGTGAATATGTTCCTGAGCCTTGTACACACCGCCCGTCAAGCCACGAGAGCTGGGGGTACCTGAAGTCGTGATGAACGCCCATGGTAAAACCAGTGATTGGGACTAAGTCGTAACAAGGTAGCCGTAGGGGAACCTGCGGCTGGATCACCTCCTTTCTAAGGGGATTACCTTAGACGTCTAGGCCGGGCCATAAGCCCGGACTAACGACGACTACTTGCCGCACATGTTTTCTCTGACGTGCTAACTGTCTATGTCCAAAATGATCGTTGGGGTCGGCTGAGCTTCGAGTGTGGGTCATCCGAGCCGCGACCGTGAGGGAGCGGTTTAACCGCTTGCTTGCGCGCGGCTCAGTAATGGGCTCGTAGCTCAGTTGGTTAGAGCGCGTCCCTGATAAGGACGAGGTCGACCGTTCGAATCGGTCCGGGCCCACCAAGACCAATGCAAAATGAAAAATGCAAAATTCAAAATTGATTTTGCATTCTGCATTTTGACTTTTGAATTGAGTTTGGGGGCGTAGCTCAATTGGAAGAGCGCCTGCTTTGCAAGCAGGAGGTCGCCGGTTCGAATCCGGTCGTCTCCACCAGAAATTTGGCCGGAAGTGCGAAAGGGGGGTGTTCAGAGATCTTGCCTTTTTGCTTTCGAGTTTCTGTGTCGCGGGGTGGAGCAGCCTGGTAGCTCGTCGGGCTCATAACCCGGAGGTCGTAGGTTCAAATCCTACCCCCGCTACCAAATCCAACGGCAGTTTGCAGTAACGCTCTTTGAAAATTGAAGAATGGGTGTTGAAGTCAAGCGGGAACAAAGATGGCATGAACTGCAGTACAGTTTTTTGCAGCCATAAATCTGTTCTCATGGGCCGCTCAAAGCGCCAGCCGTGAGGCTTGCGTACCGCGCCGCTGTGAAGCGACGCGCATCCGGCCGCTTACCGATGCGAGTGTTTGTGGAATCTCCAGCGTGAAGCCAGAAACCAGAGACCTTGAAGAGGTTTTTATCGGGAAGTGGGATGAGAGCGGTCAAGTTACTAAGGGTAAATGGTGGATGTCTTGGCGCTGAGAGGCGATGAAGGACGTGGTAAGCTGCGATAAGCCCGGGGGAGCTGCACACAAGCGGATCCCGGGATTTCCGAATGGGACAACCCAGTCCGGAGCAATCCGGATTTGCACGCTTTGAATCCATAGGAGCGTGTTCAGCGAACGTGGGGAAGTGACACATCTCAGTACCCACAGGAAAAGAAATCCAATTGAGATTCCCGGAGTAGAGGCGATCGAAACGGGAAGTGCCTAAACCGGAAGCACGCGAGTGTTTCCGGGGTTGCGGGACCGCGTAACGATTAGAAAAACCAGCCTGAATGTGGCCTGGAACGGCCGTCCATAGAAGGTGACAGTCCTGTATGGCGGGGTTTTCGAGTCCGGCGGTATCCCAAGTAGCACCAGTCACGGGAAACCTGGTGTGAATCCGGGGGGACCACCCTCCAAGGCTAAATACTACTCAGCGACCGATAACGAAACAGTAGCGCGAGCGAACGATGAAAAGAACCGGAAGGACCGGAGTTAAAAGACCCTGAAACCATTTACCTACACAGCGGTTGGAGCGGTGCTTGCACCGTGACAGCGTGCCTGTTGAAGAATGAGTCCGCGAGTTAGTGGGTACGGCGAGGTTAAGTCCCTTGAGGGACGAAGCCATAGGGAAACCGAGTGCGAAAAGCGCGAATCAGTCGTACTTACTAGACCCGAAGCCAATGGCGATCTAACCTTGGGCAGGATGAAGTGGGGGTAAAACCTCATGGAGGTCCGAACGTGTCTGTGTTGAAAAACGGTGCGATGACCTGAGGTTAGGAGTGATAGGCTTATCAAGCATGGTGATATCTGGTTCTCCCCGAAATAGCCTTAGAGCTAGCGTTGGGTAAGATAGCGCGTGGGGGTAGAGGACTGATAGGGCTAGGGTTCCTACCGGAATACCAAACCCTTTCCAACTCCGAATACCATTCGCCGTAACCCGGCAGTCAGACTACGGGGGATAAGCTCCGTGGTCGAGAGGGAAACAGCCCAGAATACCGTCTAAGGTCCCTAAATGGGTCTTAGTTAATAAGGAGGTGAAAGTGCGAAGACAGCCAGGATGTTGGCTTAGAAGCAGCCACCATTTAAAAAGTGCGTAATAGCTTACTGGTCGAGCATTTTCGCGCCGATAATTAACGGGAATAAGACTCATACCGAAGACGTATCTTGTACCGGCCTGTGCGCCGGTACTTGGGTAGGGGAGCGCTCTACAGGAGATACAAGTTCAGGCGTGAGCCTGGATGGCGGCCTGTAGAGGTGATTATGCGGACACGAGTAGCGATAAAGAGAGTGAGAAGCTCTCTCCCCGCAAGCATAAGGTTTCCTGGGCCAGGTAACTCCGCCCAGGGTTAGTCGGGACCTAAGGCGAGGCCGAAAGGCGTAGCCGATGGAAAGCCGGTTAATATTCCGGCACCGCTTGTAAGGTTGTGCCAGTATGACCCAGATAGCCAAGGCCGGGGAAGCCGATAGCTGGCTCCTCCAAGCGCAAACGGCTTTGAAGCCCGGTGAAAACGGGCTGAGCCCGAAGCGCCAGTGCGATCCGTGTGACAACGGAGAGGCGGCCGTAGCTAGGCTGGCTAGAAAAGTGCTGCGCACGTTAACCTTGCAGGTGCCCGTACCACAAACTGACACAGGTATGCGAGGCGAGTAGCCTAAGGGGCTCGAGATAACTCTCGTGAAGGAACTCGGCAAATTAGCTCCGTAACTTCGGGAGAAGGAGCGCCTGGTAGGGGTCCGCCGCAAGGCGGGTGCCCCGAGAGGCCGCAGAGAAATGGTCCCTGGAACTGTTTAGCAAAAACACATGTCTGCGCAAAGTCGCAAAGACGACGTATGCAGACTGACGCCTGCTCTGTGCCGGAAGGTTAAGGGAAAGTGTCAGGGGGTTCGCCTCCAAAGCACTGAACCGAAGCCCCGGTTAACGGCGGCCGTAACTATGACGGTCCTAAGGTAGCGAAATTCCTTGTCGGGTAAGTTCCGACCTGCATGAATGGCGTAATAACAGGGGTACTGTCTCCACGAGAGGCTCGGCGAAACTGTAGCAGTGGTGAAGATGCCACTTACCCGCGGCTAGACGGAAAGACCCTGTGGACCTTTACTGTACTCTACTATTGGGTCTTTGTGCTCATTGCGTAGGATAGGTGGGAGACTGCGAGACTCCGTTTTCGGACGGAGTGGAGTCAATGGTGAAATACCACCCTCTGTGTACGAAGATTCTAACTCTGCCCCGTGATCCGGGCGGAGGACCGTGGTAGACGGGCAGTTTAACTGGGGCGGTTCCCTCCCAAAGAGTAACGGAGGGGCCCTAAGGCACGCTCAGCACGGTTGGCAATCGTGCGTCGAGTGCAAGGGCATAAGCGTGCTTAACTGCGAGAGAAAAACCTCAAGCAGGTACGAAAGTAGGGCTTAGTGATCCGGCGGTGCAGTGTGGAATGGCCGTCGCTCAACTGATAAAAGGTACCCCGGGGATAACAGGCTGATCTCCCCCAAGCGTCCATAGCGACGGGGAGGTTTGGCACCTCGATGTCGACTCATCGCATCCTGGGGCTGCAATCGGTCCCAAGGGTTCGGCTGTTCGCCGATTAAAGCGGTACGTGAGTTGGGTTCAGACCGACGTGAGTCAGGTCGGTCCCTATCTGCCGTGGGCGTAGGATCCTTGAGGAAAAACAACCCTAGTACGAGAGGATTGGGTTGTACGCACCCCTGGTGTTCCAGTTGTGCCGCTAGGCACAGCGCTGGGTAGCTATGTGCGGACAGGATAAACGCTGAAAGCATCTAAGCGTGAAGCCTCTTCCAAGACAAGGGATCCCTATGAGACTTCTGGTAGACTACCAGTTCGATAGGCTGGGTGTGTAAGTCCGGTAACGGGCGAGCTTACCAGTCCTAATCAGTCCATTGACTTGACCGCTTTTCTTCCACTCTCCGGTCCCCTCTTCCCTATGGGGAGAGGGTCTGGGTGAGCGGGCGGATTTAGCGGCTTGAGTAACAGGATGGTTGCAAACGCGGTCCTGCTTCACGCCACTTTGTTCCCTTCCAAACACCCATTCTTCATCAAATATCGGGTTTCCGGCTCTCGTTACTCATTTGCTGGGGCGCCCATCGCGGGCGCAACCAGAAACCAGAAACTGGAGCCGCGAAACCACTCGGTTCTTTAAGGGAGCCGATGCCGGCGTTGCGGGCGCGAGACTAAGTTGACTCGCGGGTTCGCTGCGACGCTCGCGACGCCTTCCCTCAAGCGATTGGCCCCGAGGCCCGAACGGAGCGCGGCTGCTGCCGCTGTTCCACCTTTCCCCGTATTGAGGGAAAGGGCAGGGCTAAGGGTTAAGGACAGTTCCGGTGACCATGGCGGAGGGGCCACACCCGTTCCCATTCCGAACACGGCCGTTAAGCCCTCCTGCGCCGATGATACTGCCCACAAGCGGGAAAGTAGGTTGTTGCCGGGTTAAACTAGAGCCGCGCCTCAGAGCGATCCGAGGCGCGGCTTTTTTTTTGGCTGCGTGTCCTGGAAAAAGTGAAACGTTCCGGTATCAGCAGGCTCATCTTCCGCAGTCCAAAGAAAAAAGGGCGGTTTCCGGCCGAGCGGATCGTGCAAGTTGTTGTTGCTCCAAGATTACTTCAGGATAATATGATATAGCCTGGCATAGGGGAGGGCACGGACATGAACCGAAGCATGAGACTGCAAGCGCACGCGGTGTTGTTTTCCGTATTCGTGGCCGCGTTGTGTTTCTCGTGGGCCTTAGCCACTTCTGAGACTGCACCCGCAGTGCGCGCGACGGCTTCTCCGCGCGGTGCGGCAACGCAACTGCGCATCTCAAATCCATTCCTGCTGGCGGGCGTTGACCCGTTGTATCCTAACGGCGGCGATGTTGCAGCCGACCCCGCAGGCTTTGACTTGGGCGACGCCTATCTCGGTTCGCAGATCGTCCGCTTTGTCAACGCTCTAGGCGGCTTTCAGCCCTACACGTTCCTGTCCTCGTCCATCGGCTCGAACAGCAGTCCTGGGTTGAGGCTGGACCCGTCAGGGCTCGTTATCGGGGCCGTGCCCGTGGGAGGGCCGGTCCCGGCAACCTTCACGACCGAGGTGCTGGACGCCGCCGGCAGCGTGCGCACAGGATATTTCAGGCTGGGAACGATGGCCCCCGGTGCGGGCGGGTTTCGTTTCGCCCTGGATCGCTTGCCGGCCGCGCAGGTGGGCGTGGATTACATCACCACCTTGGATGCCGTTGGCAGCGACCCCAGCACCACGTTCTACAGCGTCGTCGGCGGCAGCGCGCTGTTCAACGGGGCTGCGATCGCGGGCCTCGAATACGTGGGACTGACGCTCTCGGATGACGGCACCCTTGCCGGAAGGCCCCTTGAGAGTGGCACGCTCAGCTTCACGGCGCGGGCGACTTCGGGGCAGGCGGTGGCTCGCAACCGCCCGGGCACGGCGCCTGACCAGCCGCTCACTGTCCAGATAGCTGGCATCTCCGCCGTGCAGTCGGCCATGGGCACGACGAGCGCCGCGATCAAGGGAGACAGCCGCAAGCCGGGAAAGGGCTCTCTCAGCCTGAAGGCGCTGCTAAACCTCGATGGTAACACACTGCGGGACTTCGCGAACGGATTCTTCGGGCTGCGGTTGGGCGGCGCGGTATTCGGGACGAAGCTGAACAGTTCGGGACAATCCCGTACCGGCAACCTGCGGGTGAGTCTCGACGCCATTCGCGGGATTCTGAGCGTGCAACTGCGCAACACCGACATGACGGCGGTCTTCCCTCCCGCGTCGCTGCCTGATCTCGGCACGCAGACAGTGGTCTTCGAACTGGAGATCGGCTCCACGTACCGAGCGGCTGAGCCTGTCGAGTTCGACGTCAGGTCGTCTGGTCAGGCCTTCAAGATGCAGTACCGCTTGGGCCAGCAGCGGCAACTGGGCGGACTGTTCCAGATCTACCGCGTCAAGGCGGCGGAATTCGGCTCGGGCACCGTGTACAAGACGAACTTCCTGATCTCTCACGTGAAAGGGCGTTCGGCTGAGACATTCGGCAACGGACTTGAGGCGACGGTATTCGTCGGGACGAATTTCTTTGAATCGGTGCCGCTGCGGCGCGGGCAAGGCCGCTTCTCTCCACCGGGCCTGCGCTCCTTGCGGATTGACGCGCGCCACAAGCTAGGGACACTGGAGACCTATCCGCTGACCGAGGATCAGACAGGGATTCCGCCGCCTTCGCAGGGCCTCGGGCAGATGCAAACGTTCCTCTTCAGCATGGATCTGACAACGGACACGCTGTTCTTCAGTGGCGACGCATCACAGCGGATTTTCCCGGTGCGGCTGCGGCGCTAGAGACATTGAACGCGTGCCACGGGCGGCTTTCTGGCGGCCCGTGCGTTGCCGTGCACGGGCTTCGCCCTATAATCCAGGCGTGCTGACGCTCATCAACGCCAACCTCATGCGTCCGGCCATCGCACCCATCGGCCTGGACTATGTTGCTGGTGCCGCTCGTGCCGCGGGGATCGAGACGCGGATCGTTGACCTTTGCCTGGAGGGAGACCCGGACGGGGCCCTCCGCAGCCACTTCCAGCGCCACGCTCCTGCGCTTGTGGGCATCTCGGTCCGCAACGTGGACGATTCGTTCTGGCCCAGCATGCAGTCTTTCCTGCCTGCCTTGAAGCAACTGCTCCGCACGCTGCGCCTCTTGACCGGCGCCCCTGTAGTCCTTGGTGGGGCGGGTTTTTCGACCTTGGCCAGCCGCATCCTCGCCTGGACCGGCGCAGACTACGGCATCCGCGGCGATGGCGAGGCGGCGCTCGTGGCCCTGTACCGCGGCATCGAAGGCCGAGGCAATCTGCAGGACATCCCTGGGTTGCTGAGCAGCGCGTTCTGCAATCCTCCGGCCTGGAGCAACGGGGACAGCGGCCTCCGCATATCCACACGCCGCGACGCGATAGATAACGCAGTCTACTTTCGCCTTGGAGGACAACTTGGCCTTGAAACAAAGCGCGGCTGCCCCGCGGAGTGCGATTTCTGCGCGGATACTCTCGCCAAAGGCTCCGCCGCGCGGCTCCGCCCTCCTGCCGACGTGGCAGAGGAAGCTGTATCCCTTCTCCGGCAAGGCGTGGATGTGTTGCACCTTTGCGATGGCGAGTTCAACCTGCCCCACCAGCACGCGCGCGCGGTCTGCGATGAGTTCATCAGGCGCGGACTGGGTTCGCGCCTGCGTTGGTACACCTACATGGCAGTGACTCCCTTCGACGCCGATCTGGCTCGCGCAATGCGCCGCGCCGGCTGCCTCGGGATCAACTTCACCGGCCCTGCCGCCACGGACACGATGTTGCGGGCCTACGGCCAACACCACCGCCGCAGCGACCTGGCCAGGTGTGTGCGCGAGGCGCGGGCCTCCGGCATCACGGTCATGGTGGACATGATGTTCGGTGGACCTGGCGAGACGCCGCAAACGGTCCGTGAGGCGATCGAGTTCCTCAAGCAGAGCGGACCGGACTGTGTGGGCGCGGCGCTCGGCGTGCGTCTCTATCCCGGCCTGCCTCTCACCAGCCGCATCGAAGCTGAAGGCCCCCTGGACTCGCACCCGGGCGTCAGGCGGCGCTACGGGGGGCCTGTTGATCTGCTCTGGCCCACGTATTACGTTGCGCCGGCCCTGGGGGAACGCCCCGCGGCGGTCATTCGTGACGCTATCGCGGGGGACGGGCGGTTCTTTGAACCGGCGGACGAACCGGAAACCAAGCCTGATGCTGGCGAAGCGAATGCGAAGGGCTATAACTACAACGCCAACACCCGGCTAGTCCGTGCCATCGCCGCCGGAGCCCGCGGCGCGTACTGGGATATCCTCAGGACGCTGGCGAAGGATGAGGCGGCGAAACCGAAGGGAACAGGAGCTAGAGACACGAGACACTAGGAGGAACCGCCATGTTGCGATGCGCAATCGCTGTTTTGGTCCTGAGCGCCGCGTGGGCCTGTGGCGCGGATCAGGTGGTCTGGCAGATCGGCAAGCCGGACAAGAGCTACATGGAGTTTGCCATCGCGGGCAACTACGAAGGCTACGCCGGCCGCTTCGACCGGAAGCCGCTGGTCTTCGAGATCGGCAAGAGCGACGCCGCGAAGGACTGGCCGTTCATTCAGCCGGGGCCGACGGATGACTGGGCGCAGAGCAAGGTTCATCCATTCACTGTGCGCTTCGATCTCACCGGCGAACCGCGGGGCCTGTTCACGCTCCGGGTTGAGTTCTGCGACGTCCAAGCTATGCTTCCGCCGGCCTATACGGTGAAGATCGGGGAGCGGACCGGCCGCTTTCGTCTCCAGCCTGGCGGCGGCGACGCTTCGCTGACCAATCCCTCGGCCGGCAAACCGCAGAAGCTGGAAATCTCTCTCCCCCCCGGTCTCTTCCATAAGGGCCAGAACAATATCGTGCTGGCCTGCACGGACGGTTCGTGGGTCCAGTACGACGCCGTCACGCTGCTCAACGACCCCGAAGGTCTCGTCCGGGAGTCCGAAATCCAGAGCCTTACCGCCGCCGCCACGCCGTTCTTCATCCGAGCCGAAGGCAAGGTGCGCCGCGCGGTGGAGGTGAACGTGTCGCTTACCTCACAAGCTCAGGACCTGATCGTGCGCGCCGAGGCGGGCGGCGAGACCACCGAGGCACCGGTGAAGGAGCTGGCGCCCTTCGGGGGAACCAGCCTGGAGATAGGCGTGCCCGATTCGCCCGAGCCGCTGGAGGTCAAGATCACGGCTAAAGCGGGAACCAGCTCCAAGAGCATTACGCTGAAGGTCGCACCCCAGCGCAAATGGCGCATCTACTGTGGGCCAAGCTCCCACACGGACATCGGCTATACCGATATCCAGCCCAAGTGCGCTGAGCGGCACAACCAGAACCTGGACCTGGCGGAAGACCTCCTCGAAAAGTACCCGGACTTCCGCTGGAACACCGAAGTTGCCTGGCAGGCCGAGAACTACCTGGCTTCGCGCACAGGCGAGCGGCGCGACACTTTCCTGCGGCTCGCCAAGGAAGGCAAACTCGGCGTCCAGGCGCTCTACGCCAATATCCTCACCGGCCTGTGTTCGCACGAGGCGGCCTGCCGGCTGACTTACTTTGCCCACAGTCTCAAGACGCGCTACGGCATTCCGTTCAAGAGCGCGATGATCAGCGACGTGCCCACTCAGGAAGCATCCTTACCTATGATCCTCGCCAGCTCGGGCATCCGTTACTTCAGCAGCGGCATCAACAATGACCGCGCCTACACCTTCAACCAGTTGCAGAACAAATGTCCCTGTTGGTGGGAAGGCCCTGACGGCAGCCGCGTGTTGATGATGTATACCTGGCAGTACGCGCAGGCAGGCCAGTGGGGCCTCACGCAAAATCTGGACGCTGCCCGTTCGCACATTCTCGGCCAGCTCAAGGGTTACGAGAGCCGTGCCAACTACCCTTTCGACGCCGTCTGGCTGCACGGGGCGGTCAGTGATAATGAACCGCTGAACCAGAAGCTCGCCGAGGTCGCCAAGGCCTGGAACGAGCGCTATGAGTTCCCCAAGATTATCCTGTCGCATAACGCTGAGTTCTTCGAATACATCGAGAAGAATTACGGCGAGAAGCTGCCGGTCGTCCGCGGCAGCGCGGGCACCTACTGGGAAGATGGCGCCGGTTCCTCCGCGGCGGAGACCACGCTCTGCCGCAACGCGCAGGAGTCTCTCGCCAACGCCGAGACGCTCCTGGCGCTGGCACGGCGTCTGGGGTCCCAGACTGCTTATCCTGCTGACGCGCTCTATAGCGCCTGGCGCAACTGTCTGCTGTACGACGAGCACACCTGGGGCGCCCATTGCTCGATCAGCCAGCCCACCAGCGACTTCACCAAAGCCCAGTGGAAAATCAAGGCCCAGTTCGCCGTGGATGCCGGCCGCCAGACCCAAGCTCTCCTCGCGCAGGGGACCGCCCTGTTTGCTTCATTGGTGAAAGCCGAAGGCCGCGCGCTGGTCGTCATCAATCCCGCCAGTTGGCCGCGCACCGATGTGCTCCAGGTCAAGCTGCCCG
>Ga0209777_10002641_pt1 | contig 23246 bp, 22 predicted proteins | sample FrelakmetHBP12HB_FD_187147 | JGI IMG/M metagenome (GOLD analysis project Ga0209777, IMG submission 187147) | Freshwater lake sediment microbial communities from the University of Notre Dame, USA, for methane emissions studies -HBP12 HB (SPAdes)... | ecosystem: Environmental > Aquatic >...
ACACGCCGCTTTTCCCATGGCTTACGCCATGGGCTACTCTCCGTCGCCCTCCGGGCTGGTGTAGCGTCCTTGCGTACCACTACGCTCAGATACCCGCGTTTTCCTTCGGAATTCGGAGTCTCGCCACCTTTAAGTCGCGCACTCAACGAAATTCCTGCGTACTCCTCTCGGGCCCATTCGTATCTATCCTGTGAGGGAGATGGTGGAAGCCGCCAGCCAGCCCGCAGCGGTCAGCGCCGGAAGGCAGCCGTTGCCGGACTTCGCCACGCTCGTGCGCCGGCACCAGGCCATGGTGTTCAGCATCGCGCTGCACTATCTGCGTGACCGGGCATCGGCTGAAGAGGTGGCGCAAGACGTCTTCCTGCAGCTTCACCGGCACTTGGCGGAAATCGAGTCGCCCGAGCACGTCGTCTGCTGGCTGCGCAGGGCGGCGGCAAACCGGTCCATCGATTACGGCCGGCGCAGACGTCTCGAGCCGGGAGTCGGCCTGGAGGATGCGCCGGAGCCGGCGACAGCGCCTGCCGCGGGCGATCCGTGGCTCTCGGCCCGGCTTCGCCGGCTGGTGGCGTCGCTTCCCGAGAAGCCGCGACTGGTCATGATCCTTCGATACCAGGAGGACCTGGACCCGGCCGATATCGCCGAGGCGCTCAGCATGCCGGTCCGGACGGTGAAGAGTCACCTGCAGCGGTCCCTGGCGATGCTGCGGGAGAAGTTTTCGAGAGCGGTTGGAGAGGTTGGAGCATGATGAAGGACCCGATGCATGATGCACTGCGCGAAGCGTTCCGGCGCGAGGACCCGGGGCCCGAGTTCACGGCCCGCCTGCTCGCCCGGGTGCGTGAAGCCGAGGCTTGCGTTCCCTGGTGGCGCGCCCTCGGAGCCGCGTTTCGCCCGGCTCAGTTCCGCTGGGCGGCAGCGACGGCGCTCGCCTGTGTGCTGATCGCGGGCGGCGCCATCGAACACCACCGCCTCGATCAGGAACGGCTCCGCGGAGAGTCCGCCAAGCAACAGTTGCTGGTGGCCCTCCGCATCGCCGGGACGAAGTTGAACCTGGCGCGGGACAGGGTCAGGGAAGTCGGCGCCGCGCGACCGGAGTAACGGAACACAAGCCAGAAGTCAGAAGCCAGAAGAAAAAGCCGCACGCTGAGCGTGCGCACAGAGGACTACATATGAAAAGGGCACTGTTGCTGTTGATGGCCGCCCTGCCCGTGGCGGCCCAGGACGTCAAGATTCCGCCGAGCCTGGAGAAACTCGCCGCAAAGGCCGCCGAGGTTGTCGACGTGACGCTCGACGGCCAGACGCTGCAGATAGCGGGCAAATTCCTCTCCGGAAAGGACCCGGACGAGGCCAAGGTGAAGAACCTGATTAACGGCCTGAAGGGCATTTACGTCAGGTCGTTCGAGTTCGACAAGGAAGGCGAGTATTCGCCGTCCGACGTCGAGGCGCTCCGTAGCCAGGCGCGCGGCCCGGGCTGGTCGCGGCTGGTCGGCGTTGTGAGCCGTAAGAGCGGGGAGAACGCGGAAATCTTTATCAAGCTCGACGGCGGTAAGGTCGGCGGCCTCGTGATCGTCTCAGCGGAACCCAAGGAGCTGACCTTCGTCAACATCGTCGGCTCGATCGACATGGATCAGCTCAGCGAGCTCGGGGGCCATTTCGGCGTACCCGAAATTCAGGTGCACAGCGAGAAGAAGCCGGCCGCCAAGGACTGAGCCATGTGGAAACTCACGCTGGCACTTCCCCTCTTGCTCCTCGCGCCCGCGGCGGGGCGGGCGGCGGATGCGGACTTCAACGCCATCGTTCGCGGCGTCGAATCCGACCTGGGGATCCGGCACATGCGGCTCCCCTTCGTCGGCTTCATGGTCAAGGTTGCGGCAAGCGGCCACGGCGTGCATCAACTCGATTTCGCGGTGTTTGACGAGGTGCACTACTCCCGGCCGGACGGAGAAAAGTTCGACCGCATCGTCAAATCGGCCGTCGGCAATCGCTGGGTGCCGTTCGTGCGCGTGCGCTCGCGCCGCGACAACGAGTACACCTACATCTATGTGAAGCCCGACGCGAAAAACTGGCAGATGCTCGTAGCGTCCTTCGAGCCGGATGAGGCCACGATCGTGCACCTGAAGCTCGATCCGGGGGCGCTGCTCGAAGATCTCGACAACCCGGCCAGTGCCGGCGCGCACGTTGAGAAACGGGATAAGTGATGCTTCCGTCCCTCCTCCTGTTCGTTTGCGCAGCGGCGCCCGCCGAGCCGGACGCCGCCGCCATCATGGCCCGTGTGGCCGCGAATCAGGACCGCGCCGTCGAGTTGCGCTCCGCTTACGTCTACCGGCAGATCGTCGATGTCAAGCTCCGCCGCACCAACCACCACGTGGCGCGCGAGGAACATCACGAGTACGCAGTGGCGCCCGGGCCGAAAGGCGTGCAGAAGAAGCGGACCGCCTTTCGGGGGCGCTATGAAAAAGACGGCCGCATGATCGAGTACAACGAGCCGCACTTCTCTTACAAAAACGTGGACGTGGATGGCGACGTCGCCTCGGACATTGCCGACGACACCGTGAATGACAAGAGCCGGGACGGCATCGGCAAGGACCTCTTCCCGCTGACCGCGGAAGAGCAGAAGAAGTACGCCTTCCGGCTGATAGGACACGAGACGCTGCGCGGCCGCGACGTGTACCGCGTGGCGTTCCAGCCGAAGCCCGGAGACGACGCGTCTTCCTGGCGCGGCGAGGCGTACATTGATGCTTCCGAGTACGAGCCGGTACTCGTCACCACCAAACTGGCCCACGGAATTCCCTTCCTGGTGCGCACGCTGCTCGGCACCAACCTGAAGCAGCTCGGCTTCAGCGTGACCTACCAGCGGTTCGGCGATGGCGTGTGGTTTCCGGTGAGTTATGGCGGCGAGTTCGAAGTGAAGGCCGTGTTCTTCTACAAGCGGCTCATCTCGCTATCGATGGTGAACTCGGAGTTTCACCAGGCCGACGTGAAGAGCAGCATCTCCTACCACACCGGGTCCGCCGCCCCGGGCGATACCCTCGCCCACGACCGCCGCTGAGCTGCCGCGCAGACGAAAGTCGCCGTCCTGCCTCACCGAAACAATCCCCGCGTCGCCCGCCTGCCGCAATACCGTGATGCCGACGCATCGCACAAGTGGCGCGGCTCTACGAGAGTGCGCCGCGATGCCGAGAAATGCTCGCCGCGTGCGGCCGGGAGTGCCTTACCCACGTCACCGAAGAGGAACGAACCGGCAGAAGGTCTTCTGCCGTCCTGCAATGTCACAGGATCAAAGCAACGCAACGAACTGAGCGACCGACATGCCCGACGCGCGAATCAGCGCTCGCAGTGTTCCGGGACCTAGCTCGCGATGCTGAGGGACAGACAAACTCGCCGGGCTCCCTGGCTTGATCAGAATCACGTGGCTTCCGTGCTGGCGGTCCCTGATCCAGCCCGCCTTCTGGAAAGCTCGCACCGCCCGCTCCCCTGAGACGGCGGGCAGGGAGGGCATTTACGCGGGGACCTCGATTTCGCGGACTTCAATGGTCGGCGGCATTCCGTGAGCTGCCCGTGTTGCGAGACACCCGGCGATCGCCTCGCGGATATTATCCAGGGCTTCGGCTTCCGTTCGTCCCTGCGACACGCAGCCTGGGATCGCCGGGCACTCGGCTACGAGCATGCCGGTTTCATCGCGCTCCAGCGTCACGAGAAGCTTCATATCTGGATCTTATCGGGGTTGTGGTCCAAACAGCAACATCCTTGCAGGACACGCTCTGCAGGAAGGTCAGCCTCGGTCGTCCAGAGCTCACTAAGGTGGGCAGCGAGGCACCTTGCGAGCCGTGAGATCACTGTCCTGACTGGGGCGGCGCGCGAAGGGAGCCGCCCGGAGGCGTACTTCAACAGTACGTCGAGGACGGCGACCGAGCGCAACGAAGCAGACATGGGCATATCGTGCGTCGTAACAGACAGCGTGTGAGAGATGCGGACTACAGCTTTCTCCCTGCTCCTCCGATCCCTTTACGTGGTCCTCCCCTTCGATCGCGGTCCGGAACCGGATGAACCGCTCGAACGCCTGCGCAGCGAATTTGTATTCGGCATCGACGAGCACATCCGCACCCGTCTGGCCGGCATCATCGGGATGACGGACCTGTTGCTCGAGACCCGACTCGACGACCGCCAGAAAGACTACGCGTCCTCGGCGCGCGTCTGCGCGGCGGACCTTCTGGAGCAGCTCAACTCGGCCGTGGAACTGTCGCAGTTCGTCCACAGCGCCGTCCCGGAGAACGCCGAGTTCAATCTGCGGGAATTGGTGGAGGGCATGGCAGCCTCCTGCGCCGCGCAGGCCCGCGCGCGAGGCATTGCCTTTCGGCTCGAGTTGGATGAGAGCGTTCCTCAGACCGTCATCGGAGATCCCGCGCTGATAGGCAAGACCCTGGCCCACCTCTTCCAGAGCGCTCTTCGAGGCGCGACCTGCGGTGATATCTCCCTCCGGGCCTCCGTAAGAGCGAGCGACGCCGGGCCACCCGGCCTGCACCTCGAGCTGCGCCTGTCGGGAGACAGCGCGGCCGCCACGCACTTCGAGCGCGTCTTCGATTCGCTCCGGAACGGCCGCGGCTGCCTGGCGCGCCGCCTGCCGGGGTTGGCGCTTGACGCCGCGGTCCTTGCGGCGCTGGTGCACGTCATGGCGGGCGGCCTGTCGATCGAGACCCGGCTGGAGTCGGGCAGTGTCGTCCGGATCACGATTCCGCTGGAGAGGTAAGGGGATCCTCCTCCGCAGCGAAACGCGTGGAGACCATGGAAGACCATGGAAGCCCGGGATGGGGCTGAAGCCTGCCCGCGCGTTGAAGACGTGCGCCAGAGCGGCGAGTGCGGCGTTGGTCTGAAGACGGTGCGCATCAGGCGAGCGGGATGCAGACCACTCGCTGCGCTCATCAGAGCTGTCCCCTCGCTTCGCAGGGTGCCGGTGAAGCATTCGGGCTAGAATAAAAGTAAAGCCCTCATTATGTTTGACGCTATTCTCGCCAAGATTTTCGGCACCAAGAACGAACGCCAGGTCAAGGCGATGCGGCCGCTCGTTGCGACCATGAATGCCTTCGAACCTGCCATCCAGCAGCTCTCCGATACGGACCTCGCCCGTAAGACCGCGGAATTCAAAGAGAAACTCGCACAGGGAGCCCCGCTGGACGACATCCTCCCCGAGGCTTTCGCCGTGGTCCGCGAGGCCGGCTGCCGCACACTCAACATGCGGCACTTCGACGTGCAGCTCATCGGCGGCGTGGTCCTTCACAGCGGCAAGATTGCGGAAATGAAAACCGGTGAGGGAAAAACGCTGGTCGCCACCCTCCCGGTCTACCTCAACGCCCTCGAAGGGAAGGGCGTTCACGTCATCACCGTCAATGACTATCTGGCCCGCCGCGACTCGGAGTGGATGGGTAAGCTCTACAAGTTCCTCGGAATGTCGGTCGGCGTCATCGTCCACGACCTCGACGACCGCGAGCGCCAGCAGGCCTACGGCTGCGACATCACGTACGGCACCAACAACGAGTTCGGCTTCGATTACCTCCGTGACAACATGAAGTTCCGCCTGGAGGATTGCGTCCAGCGCACGCACAGCTTCGCCATCGTGGACGAAGTGGACTCCATCCTTATTGACGAGGCCCGCACGCCGCTCATCATCTCGGGACCGAGCGAGGAATCCACCGACAAGTACAACAAGGCGAACCGCATCATCCCGCGCCTCATCCGCGGCGAGGTCATCGAGGGCAAGGAGCCCGGCGAGAAGTACTTCACCGGCGACTACACCGTGGACGAGAAGGCGCGCACGGTCGCCCTCACCGACGAGGGCTTCGACAAAGCCGCCCGTCTGCTCAATCTTCCGAACTTGTGGGACATGGCCACCATCGAGTGGAAACACCACGTGGAGCAGGCCCTCAAGGCCCACGTGCTGTTCCACCGCGATAAGGATTACGTCCTCAAGGACGGCGAGGTGATCATCGTCGACGAGTTCACGGGCCGCCTGATGCCGGGCCGCCGGTGGAGCGACGGATTGCACCAGTCCGTCGAAGCGAAGGAAGGCGTGAAGATCCAGCGCGAGAACCAGACCCTCGCCACCATCACCTTCCAGAACTACTTCCGAATGTACAAGAAGCTCGCCGGTATGACGGGCACCGCCGAGACCGAGGCCGCCGAGTTCGACAAGATCTACAAGCTCGACGTCGTCGTCATCCCCACGAACAGGTCTCTCATCCGCATCGAGAACGCGGACACCGTCTACCGGACCGAAGATGAGAAGTTCCGGAATGCGGCCAAGGAGATCAAGGAGAAATACGAGAAGGGACAGCCGGTCCTGGTGGGCACCATCTCGGTGGAAAAATCCGAGCGGCTCTCGGGAATCCTCAAGCGCATGGGCGTGAAGCACGAAGTGCTCAACGCGAAGAACCACGAGCGTGAGGCGCTCATCGTCGCGCAGGCAGGGCGCAAAGGCGCCATCACCGTTTCCACCAACATGGCCGGCCGCGGTACGGACATCCTGCTCGGCGGGAACCCGGAATATCACGTCAAAGAGTACTTCCGCAAACAGAACAAGGATCCCGACGCCATTCCCAAGGCCGAGTGGGATCCCGTGCTTCAGCGGTACAAGCAGGAGACCGATCGCGAGCACGACGAGGTGGTCGGACTGGGCGGGCTGCACATCGTCGGCACCGAGCGCCACGAGTCGCGGCGCATCGATAACCAGTTGCGCGGACGCGCCGGCCGCCAGGGCGACCCCGGCAGTTCGCGCTTCTACCTCTCGCTGCAGGACGACCTGCTCCGCATCTTCGGCGGCGACCGCATTCAGAACCTGATGCTCCGCCTCGGCATGGACGAGGACGTCCCCATCGAGTCGAAGCTCATCACCAAGCGGATCGCCGCGGCGCAGAAGGCCGTCGAAGCGCAGAACTTCGCCGCCCGCAAACACCTCCTCGAGTACGACGACGTGATGAACAAGCAGCGCGAGGCTATCTACGGCTGGCGCCGCCAGTTGATCGAGAAGGCCGATCAGCGCGAGAAGATCCTCGACATCGTTCGCGGCATTCTCGTTTCCTTCCTCGACCTGCGCTGCCCGTCCAAGGCCCACCCGGGCACGTGGGATCTCGGCAATCTCGAGACGGACATCAACAGCCAGTTCGGCGTCCGCGTCAAAGCCTCTGAGGTGCAGCAGCTCTCGCGCAGCGAGATGGAGGATTTCATCTGCGAGCGCCTCGTCAAGAAGTACGAGGAGAAGGAGGCACGGGTCGGCCCCGAGATCATGCGCGAGATGGAGCGCATGATCATGCTCCACGTCATCGACACGCAGTGGAAGGACAACCTGCTGTCGATGGACCACCTGAAGGAGGGCATCGGGCTGCGCGGCTACGGGCAGAAGGACCCGCTCGTCGAGTACAAGAAGGAATCCTTCACGCTGTTCCAGGACATGATGGACCGCATCGAGGACGAGGCCATCCGGTACCTCTTTTTCCTGCAGGCCGTCGAAGGGGAAGCTCCGCCTCTGCCGTTCACTGCCGAGGAGGGTGAGGGCTTTCGGGAGGAGCCGGAAGAAGATGGGGAGGCAGCCGCGCTCGCCGCACAGCAGCAGCAGCGTATCGCCGCCCAGGCCTCCATCCAGGACTTCACCCGGAACATCCAGCGCAAAAAGGAGAAGGAGCTGACCGAGCTGCAGTTCGTCGGCGGCGATTCGAGCTCCGGAGGCGGGAAGACTGTCGTCAGGAGCACCGCCAAGGTGGGCCGCAATGATCCCTGCCCCTGCGGGAGCGGAAAGAAGTACAAGAAATGCTGCGGAGCGTAGCGCGAACTGCCCTCTTTGGGCTATTGATCGTTCTCTGCGCCGGGGCCGCGCAAGCCGCGCTCTGGCCCGACCAGGTCAACGATTTCAAGAAGGTCTCTTCCGGGCCGGCGGCCGTCGCGGACCGTCCTCTCTGGGACGAGTGCGGCCTGAACCTGTCCGAAGAGGCGCATTACGCCTCGACCAAGGCGCGGTTCACCGTGACGGCGTGGCGGCTCCAGGACCCCACTGCGGCTTTAGCTGCGTTCGAGTGGCAGCGCCCGGCAGACGCGCAGCCTTCGCAACTCGCCGAAATGGCGGCGGCTGTTTCAGACGGCGTAGTCTTTATTTACGGGAACTACCTGTTCCGTTTTGACGGCTGGAAGCCGGCCGCTGCCGACCTGAACCCCTTCCTGGACCACCTGGCGAAGCTCGATCAGAGCCCCTTGCCGGGTAGCTACCTGCCCTCCAAGGGGCTGGTGGCCAACTCGGAGCGATACGCACTTGGGCCCGCCGGTCTCGAGCGTTTCGAACCGGGCGTTCCGGTGCCCGTGGCGGCGTTCAGCCAGGGAGCGGAACTCCAAACCGGAGAATACGATACGAAGGGTGGCAGGCTGCGCCTCGCCATCTTCTCCTACCCGACGCCGCAGATCGCCCGCCAGCGCCTGGAGGGGTTTCAGAAAGTCTCCGGGGCGCTTGCCAAGCGCACAGGCCCTCTGGTTGCGGTGATCACGTCGCCCAAGGACGCCGACGCCGCTGAGCGCCTGCTCGCAACGGTGAAGTACAACGCCACGATCAGCGAAAACGAGCGGATCCCGACGAAGCGGGACAACGTCGGCGACCTCATCTGGAACATCTTCATCCTGATCGGCATCATTCTGGTGATGTTCATCGTCGGTGGGCTGGCGTTCGGGATTGCGCGGCGGTTCGGATGGAATACTGCGGACGACTCGATGACGGTGCTCCACCTCGAGGATCACACCAGGGAGCTTCACGAATCATAACGTCCGCTTTTTGTTTCGATTGGACCCGAAGAGCGGTTTCTGCACAGGCTCCTTCACAGGTTTTTCCACAGCCTGAGGAAAAAGCTGACGGTTCGTTAAGTGCTAGACAGGGAGATGCTTAAAGGGAATCTGAGGGGCCGAACTTTTTTCCTTGATTTACCAGCCCCGGTGAAATAAGATCCAATCACAAAGGTTTTGGCGGCTTGCGTTACCGTCGAAGCCGATTCTCCCATTGAACATCACCCCGGTAGAACGGGGCGAAAGATGCCCGCCTCGGACGAGGCGGGCATCGCTGTTTTTGTGGGGGTGATTCGGTCTCCACAGAGTTTCGGACCCGATAACCAGAAATAGCTTCAGCGAGTCACATCCGAGTCGCACAGGGCCGCTTCGACCGCGCAAAAACCTGCTAATTAGCGCGTTTTGACATGCAAAATGCGTCTTCTAAGCGCACTTTGACGTGCAATATGCCTCTTTTGAGCGCGTTTTGCATCTACTAACTGACCGAGTTGGCGGCACGAGACCGGCACAAGCGTTGCTCGGCCTCAATCTTGACTATTTAGTACAGTTTCGTTATGATGAGGTTGATCGCCCCTTTCCAGTCTTCGCGTTATCGAGCGCGTTTTAAGGAGACCCGATGAGTTCTGCCGCAAACGAGATTCAGGCTTTCACGGAGCAGGAATATAAGTACGGCTTCGTCACGGAGATCGAGAGCGACACTGTTCCCGCGGGCTTGAACGAAGACGTCATCCGCCTGATCTCGGCGAAGAAGCACGAACCGCCGTTCATGCTGGAGTGGCGTCTGAAGGCGTACCGGCACTGGACGAGGATGCAGGAGCCGACGTGGGCGAACGTGCACTACGCGCCCATCGACTACCAGAGCATCGTGTATTACTCGGCGCCGAAGGGCATTGAGGCGAACCGGCCCCAGAGCCTGGACGAGGTGGACCCGGAGCTGCTGCGCACGTATGAGAAGCTCGGCATCCCGCTCAGGGAGCAGGAACTGCTTGCGGGCGTCGCGGTGGATGCTGTGTTCGACAGCGTCTCTGTCGCGACCACGTTCAAGCAGAAACTGGGGGAGATGGGCATCATCTTCTGCTCGTTTTCAGAGGCTGTGCAGCACCACCCCGAGCTCGTCGAGAAATACCTGGGCTCGGTGGTGCCGCACACGGACAACTTTTTCGCGGCGCTGAACGCGGCTGTGTTCAGCGACGGCTCGTTCTGCTACGTGCCGAAGGGCGTGCGGTGCCCGATGGAGCTTTCGACGTACTTCCGCATCAACGCGAAGGACACCGGGCAGTTCGAGCGCACGCTGATCATCGCGGACGAGGGCGCGCGCGTGAGCTACCTCGAAGGCTGCACGGCGCCTATTCGCGACACTAACCAGTTGCACGCGGCTGTGGTTGAGCTGGTGGCGCACGACAACGCGCAGATCAAATACTCCACGGTCCAGAACTGGTATCCCGGCGATAAAGAGGGCAAGGGCGGAATCTACAACTTCGTCACGAAGCGGGGCAAGTGCGCGGGCGTGAATTCGAAGATCTCCTGGACGCAGCTCGAGACGGGCTCGGCGATCACGTGGAAATACCCGAGCTGCCTGCTGATCGGCGACAACTCGGTGGGCGAGTTCTACTCGGTGGCAGTGGCCAACAACTACCAGCAGGCGGACACCGGCACGAAGATGATCCACATCGGGAAGAACACGAAGAGCACGATCGTCTCGAAGGGAATTTCGGCGGGCCACGGGCAGAACAGTTACCGCGGCATGGTGAAGATCATGCCGGGGGCGGAGAACGCGCGCAACTATTCGCAGTGCGATTCGATGCTGCTCGGCAATCAGTGCGGCGCGCACACCTTCCCTTATCTCGAAGTGAAAAACCCGTCGGCGAAGGTGGAGCACGAGGCGTCGGTGTCGCGCATCGGCGAGGACCAGATCTTCTACTGCCGCCAGCGGGGCATTCCCACCGAGGACGCGGTTTCGATGATCGTGAACGGATTCTGCAAAGAGGTGTTCCGCGAGCTGCCGATGGAGTTCGCGGTTGAAGCGCAGCGGTTGTTGAGCGTGAGTCTTGAAGGATCGGTGGGATAGCGGCCTTTGCGGGGGTGACAGGCCGGCAGTGTCCACTTCAATGCGGGACACAGCGGCCAGTCCCCCTCGCAGCGAAGGATCGGTGGGCTGAGGAGCGAACGAAGACACACATATGCTGATCGAGATCAAGAACCTGCAGGCGAGAGTGGCCGAGAAGCAGATCCTGAACGGGATCGACCTCGCGGTGAATCAGGGTGAAGTGCACGCGATCATGGGCCCCAACGGCTCGGGGAAGAGCACGCTGGCCGGCGTGCTGGCGGGCCGCGACGCGTACGAGGTGACCGGCGGCTCGGTTCTGTACCAGGGCAAGGACCTGCTCGATATGGATCCGGAAGAGCGCGCCGGCGAGGGCCTGTTCCTGGCGTTTCAGTATCCGGTGGAGATTCCGGGCGTGAGCAATATGTACTTCCTGCGCACGGCGCTGAACGCGCAGCGCAAGCACCGCGGCGAGGAAGAGCTGGATGCGATCGATTTCCTCGGGTTGGTCAAAGAGAAGGCGACGCTGTTGGGCCTCAATCAGACGCTGCTCGAGCGGCCCGTGAACGAAGGGTTCTCAGGCGGTGAGAAGAAGCGGAACGAGATTTTCCAGATGGCGGTGCTCGAGCCGAAGCTCTGCATTCTGGACGAGACGGACTCCGGCCTCGATATCGACGCGCTGAGGGCGGTGGCGAACGGCATCAACGTGATGCGGAGCCCGGAGCGCGGCATGGTGGTGGTGACGCACTACCAGAGGCTGCTGAGCTACGTGGTGCCGGACTTCGTGCACGTGATGGCGAACGGCCGCATCGTGCGCTCGGGCGGCAAAGAGCTGGCTCTCGAGCTCGAGCAGCAGGGCTACGGCTGGCTGGAGGAAGAGCCCGCCGCTGCGAGGTCTTGATGCCGGCCACGATTACCGCAAGAGAGATGGAGGAAACTTACGTAGCGGCGTTCGCGGCCAAAGCGGCGCAACTGCCCGGGGATGCTGCCTGGCGCGGGTTGCGCAGCACTGCGATCGCGCGTTTCGCTGAGCTCGGTTTCCCGACCACGCACGACGAGGACTGGAAGTACACGAACCTTGCGCCATTTCTGAAGGCGCCTTACGAGCGGGTTGTGCCGGCACACGACGGGAAGGCGGCCGAGCTGCTGCGCGATGCGAAGCTGGCCGACCTCGGCTGCCCGCGTTTGGTTTTCGTGAACGGCCGTTTTGCACCGCAGCTTTCCGCGACGGGTGGCCTTGCGGCGGGAGTCACATGGAAGAGCCTGCGCGAGGCGGCCGCCGATGGATCGGCGCGCGGCCTGGCGACGCGGGCCCGCTTCGAGAGGAACGCGCTCGCGGCGCTGAACACGGCCGCGTTCGAGGATGGAGCGTTCGTGCGGGTGGCCCGCGGAGCGGTTCCGGGGCAGCCGGTGCACATCGTGCACGTGGCCGCCGGCGCCGTGCGAAGCGTCGCGTACCCGCGAACGCTGGTCGTGGCCGGGCGCGACAGCCAGCTCGAAGTGGTGGAAAGCTACATCGGTCCGGACGGCGCGGCGTACTTCACCAACGCTGTCACCGAAGTAGTTGCGGAAGACGGCGCGGTGCTGGACCACTACAAGATCCAGACCGAAGGTTCGCAAGCGCTGCATTACGGCCTGTTGGCGGTGGAGCAGGGCGCGAGCAGCAACGTGACCTCACATAACATCGCGCTCGGCGCCGCGCTCGCGAGAAACGAAATCGCGGCCGTGCTGAACGGCGAGGGCGCGGAATGTCTGCTCAACGGTCTGTACCTGACGACGGGCAGGCAGCACGTCGATAATCACACCACGCTCGAGCACGCGAAGCCGCACACCACGAGCCACGAGCTGTACAAAGGCATTCTGGACGGGCACTCGCAGGCGGTATTCCATGGGCGCATCCTGGTGCGGCCCGAGGCGCAGAAGACGGATGCGATCCAGCGGAACAAGAACCTGCTGCTCTCCGAAGGCGCGGTGATCAACACGAAACCGCAACTCGAGATCTACGCCGACGACGTGAAGTGCACGCACGGCGCGACGGTTGGCCAAGTGGATCAGGACGCGGTGTTTTACCTGAGGTCGCGCGGGATTCCGCTGGCAGAGGCGCGCAGCCTGTTGGTTTACGCGTTCACCGCCGAGCTGATCGATCGCATCAAGATCGAGCCGGTGCGAGAGCGACTGGCGGCATCGCTGTTCGCAAGATTGGCGGGAGGGCAGGGGAAGTGACGGCGCGGGTACGAGAGGACCGAGTATGAGGACCGGAACCGAGTTGAGAATTGAAGCCGGGCCCGAAATGAAGACGGCGCTGGACGTGCAGAAGATCCGGCAGGATTTCCCCATCCTGCGGGAACTCGTGCACGGGACGCCGCTCGTCTACCTCGATAATGCCGCCACGACGCAGAAGCCGCAGGCCGTCATCAATGCGCTGGTGCGCTACTACACCAATGCGAACGCCAACGTGCACCGCGGCGTTCACACGCTCAGCGAGCGCGCAAGCGCGCTCTACGAGGGTGCGCGCGAGACGGCTCAGCGGTTCCTCAACGCTGCCTCGAGCGCGGAGATCGTCTTCACCCGCGGGACCACCGAGTCCATCAACCTGGTGGCGCAGACCTACGGGCGGGCGAACGTCGGCCCCGGCGACGAGATTCTGATCACCGCCCTCGAGCACCACTCCGACATCGTGCCGTGGCAGATGCTCGCGGAAGAGAAGGGCGCGCGGCTCCGCGTGGCGCCGGTGGACGATCGCGGTGAAGTGATCCTCGAAGAATTCGAACGCCTCATCGGGCCACGCACGCGGATTACGGCGCTGGCGCACGTCTCCAACGCGCTCGGAACCGTGAACCCGGTCCGGCGAATGGCCGGGATGGCGCACCGGGCGGGCAGTGTCGTGCTGGTGGACGGCGCGCAGGCCGCGCCGCACGTGAAGGTGAACGTGCAGGAGCTGGGCTGCGATTTCTACGCGCTCTCCGGGCACAAGCTCTACGGGCCGACCGGCATCGGCGTGCTCTACGGCCGTTTGGGCCTGCTCGAGAAGATGCCTCCTTATCAGGGCGGCGGGGACATGATCCGGGTGGTGACGTTCGAGAAGACGGTTTACAACGATCCGCCGCACAAGTTCGAGGCGGGGACGCCGCACATCGAAGGCGCCGTGGGCCTGGCCGCGGCGATGGATTACGTGAGCGGGATCGGCCTGGAGCGGATCGCGGCCCATGAGCAGGAGTTGCTCGAGTACGGAACACGGGCTCTCGAAGCGATTCCGGGATTGCGGATCATCGGTACGGCGCCGCAGAAGGCGGCCGTGCTTTCGTTCGTGCTCGAGGGCGCGCACCCGCATGACATCGCGACGATTCTGGACCGGCACGGCATCGCGATTCGCGCGGGACACCACTGCGCGCAGCCCGTGATGGAGCGTTTCGGCGTTCCCGCGACGAGCCGCGCTTCCCTGGCGTTCTACAATACTAAGGAAGAAATCGATGCCCTCGTGAAGGGCATCCACGCCGTCCAGGAGGTCTTCCATTGAGCTCCGATCTGAAGGACCTGTATCAGCAGGTAATCGTCGATCACAGCAAACGCCCGCGCAACTACCGGGTGATCGAACAGGCAAACCGCAGGGTTGACGGGTACAATCCGCTGTGCGGCGACAAGGTGACGATCTTCGTCCGCCTTGAAGACGGCGTGGTGAAGGACATCAGTTTTCAGGGCGCCGGCTGCGCGATTTCGACGGCCTCGGCGTCGCTGCTCACCGAGGCGCTCAAGGGAAAGACACTCGAGGACGCCGAGAGGCTGTTCGAGAGTTTTCATGACCTGGTGACCGGTTTGCAGCCGGCCCACGAGGAGCCGAAGCTGGGCAAGCTGGAAGCTTTTTCCGGCGTGTGCGACTACCCCACGCGAGTGAAGTGCGCCACGCTGGCGTGGCACACGTTGCGGGCGGCGCTCAAAGGGGAAGGCGAGTCGGTTTCGTCGGAATAGGGAAAAGGAAGCGGGCGGGGCCTGGTTGAACAATGTGTGACTGCCCTACAGAGGGATGTCACACAGCACAAGAGTGCCGACCAGGGGGTCGGCTCGCAGACGAGGGCGTCTGCCCCCCCAAAAAACAGCCGGCAGCGCGGGGCGGATTGAATCGGGGATGGGATGGACGAGAAGAAACTCGAAGCGAACGTCATCGAGGCACTGAGAACGTGCTTCGATCCCGAGATTCCGGTCAATATCTACGATTTGGGCCTGATCTACGAACTGGCGGTGGACGATCAAGGCGGGGTTCGCATCAAGATGACGCTGACGGCGCCGGCGTGTCCGGTGGCGGGAAGTCTGCCAGGAGACGTCGAGCGGCGCGTTAAAGCAGTCGAGGGTGTGAAGGACGCGCACGTCGAACTGGTCTGGGAGCCGCCATGGGACCGCAACCGACTGTCGCAGGCGGCCCTGATTCAACTCGGAATGTTCTAGGGGGGTTTGCGGCATGAGCGGCCGGCGAGGCGCTCGGGCGAATCGAAAGCATGAAGATTTCGGCGCAAGAAGAATACGGGATCCGCTGCCTGCTGCAGATCGGGCGCGTGCGGGGCGCAAGCCTCACGATTCCCGAGATCAGCCAGGCCGAGCGCATCTCGAGCCACTATGCCGCGAAGCTGCTGCGCATCCTGCGGCAGGGCGGCCTGGTGAAGAGCGCCCGCGGGCAGGCGGGAGGATACACGCTGGCGCGGCCGTTGAACGAGATCACGTTGAGCGAGGCGCTCGCGGTGCTCGGCGGCCGCCTTTACGACCCGGAGTTCTGCGAACAGCACGGCGGCGAACAGCCGGTGTGCACCCACACGATCGACTGTTCCATCCGCTCGCTGTGGCGCTCGCTGCAGCAGGCCGTGGACCAGGTGCTCGCCAAGACGACTCTCGAGGACCTGCTGCCGAAGAACGGCGGCGCGCCCGTTCCTTCCTCGATTCCCGCGCAGTTGACGAATATACGGCCAAATTAGCGGCAAGACGAAAGCGATCAGCGGACAGCGATCAGCGATCAGCTACTGCGGGGAGAATGCGGCGCCGCGCCGAAGGCACTCAAACGAAGGGAACGAGGAGCACGCAGGCCGCTCGCCCGGCAGTCACGGCTGAGTGCCGGGGGTGTACATTTGATGCGGCAAGGAAGCCGGCGCACTCACGGGCGGTCGCCGTCGCAGCGCGCGCAGTTACGTCCGGGTGTGCGACGAGAAAGTGGAGATTCTGTAGTGTCCAAATCAAAGCTCGTAAGAGCGCAAGAGAGTAGCCGCTAGCGTGAGCCGTGGGGAGTCGCCAGATTCATGAAGCCCCGGCACGGGGCGAAAGATCGTGCCGTCGCCATCTTCCGCCCCCGCTGGGGGCTTTTCCGGACACGCCGCTTTTCCCATGGCTTACGCCATGGGCTACTCTCTGTCGCCCTCCGGGCTGGTGTAACGTCCTTGCGTACCACTACGCTCAGATACCCGCGTTCTCCTTCGGAATTCGGAGTCTCGCCACTTTCAAGTCGCGCACCCGTTACGCCCGGGAGCAACTCAATGATTTCCGTTAGAGTAGATACTAGATCATGCCGGATAACAAGCTCATAGTAATTCCGCTGGGCGGTCTCGGCGAGTTCGGGATGAACTCGCTCGCGCTGCGCTACGGTGACGACATCATTCTCATCGACGCCGGCATGATGTTCCCCGAAGACGAGCTGCTGGGCGTGGACATCGTCACCCCGGACTTCGCCTACCTGGAAGAAAACCGCGAGCACTTCCGGGCCGTCATTCTGACGCACGGGCATGAAGATCACATCGGCGCGGTGCCGTTCCTGCTTTCGCAGATCAATGTGCCGGTCTACGCCACAGCGTTTACACTGGCGCTGATCGAACGCCGCCTGGAGGAGCACGAAATGCTCGACCAGGCGCGACTGAACGTCATCAAGGCCGGAGGGCGCCTGGAGATCGGCCCCTTTCAAGTCGAGTTCATCCACGTAACGCACTCGATTGTGGACGCGGTGGCGCTGGCCATCACGACACCGCTCGGAGTTGTCGTCCACACGGGCGATTTCAAGGTGGACCCGACGCCGACCGATAACGAACTGTTCGACCTGCACACGCTCGCCGACTACGGCAGGCGAGGCGTGCTGCTGCTGCTCTCGGATTCCACAAACTCAGACCGTCCGGGGTACACGGGGAGCGAGCGGGCTGTGAGGCCGCGGCTCGAGGACATTCTGAACCGCGCCGAGCGGCGCGTCGTGATTTCGTGTTTCAGCTCATCGGTCCACCGGCTGCAGCAGATCATCGACCTGGGCGCGGAGTTCGGCCGCAAGGTCGCGTTCCTCGGGCGGAGCATGATGAGCACCACCGAGATTGCGCACTCGCACGGGCTGCTCCACATTCCGAACGGCATCCTGGTGCGGCCGCAGGACATCATGGACGTGCAGCCCTCGAAGCTCCTGGCGGTTGTTTCGGGAACGCAGGGCGAGCCGATGTCCGCGCTTTCGCGCGTGGCGGTGGACAATCACAAGAACTTCTCGATCGATCGCGGGGACACGGTGGTGCTCAGCTCGCGCATCATTCCGGGAAACGAAAAGGCGATTTACCGGATGATGAATCACTTCGCCAAGCGTGGGGCGGACGTCATTTACGGGAGCATGAACCCGCCCCTGCACGTCTCCGGGCACGCCAGCGTCGAGGAGTTGCGGTTGATGCTGAACCTGGTGCGGCCGAAGTATTTCATGCCGATTCACGGCGAGTACCGGCAACTGGCGAAGCACGCGCAACTGGCGGAGCACCTGCGGCACTCGGGTCTGGAGGATACGTTCCTGCTGGAAAGCGGCGACACGCTCGTACTCAATGAGCACGGAGCGCACAAGGGCGCGCGCGTGACCGTGGGACGCGTGTGCATCGACTCCGGAGCGCTCGACGATATTGTGGAGGAGATGGTGATCCGCGACCGCAAGCACCTCTCCGAGGAAGGTTTCCTGCTGCCGATTGTGGCCATCGACAAGCACACCGGGCAGGCGGAAGGATTGCCGGAGATCGTCAGCCGCGGCTTCATTTCCGAGGACGGCTCGGAGCTGCTACAGGAAGCTCGGCAGGTGGTGGCGCGCACCATCGCCGCTTCCACGGACGAGGAACGCACCGACTGGGGCGTCATGAAGGAGAAAATCCGCAGCGATCTGCGGCGCTACCTGGTGAAGCACACCTCGCGGCACCCGCTGATCATGCCCGTGATCCTGGAAGTCTGAACACGCTGCCGCTCTGAAGGTTTCCAGCGCTCTGCTGAGCCGGCGGCCGGTGCTATAGTAGGTCCATGTGCCCGGCAGACCCGGGCGCGATTCACAGGAGGGGAAAGTATGAAACGAATTCTCACCGCAGTTGTTTTCGCGCTTTCGCTGTGCGCCTTGAGTGCTCTGGCCGACGACATGACCGGCGTGATCACCTGCAGCAAGTGCAAGCACACGGACGCAACCAAGGCGGATTGCGCGAAGAGTTGCATCAAGAGCGGCGTCGCGCCGATTTTCGTGACTTCGGAAGGCAAGACCTACAAGATCGCGAACCCGGACAAAGTGGGCGACAACGTGGGAGAGAAGGTCACGGTCACGGGAAGCGTTAACGAGGACACTCTCACGATCGAATCGGTAGAGAAGGCGGGTTGAGCAGGGCCAGCGCGCTTCGCCGTGCGGCCTGCCGCGCGTGAAGATCGGCAACGGGGACGGACGGATTCGCGGGGAATTCTTCCGTCCCTATTAGGCTATTGCAGCTTACCCCGACCCTTGACTTCCCAAACCTGGTCCACGGTGTCTCCGCGAACTCCATAGATCCGCTCGTGGAGATTGACGGCGGCGCAGACGTGGTTGGGGATCACACGCAGACGATCCCCGACGTGGAACCGTTCTTCGACCGCACGGACATCCACGTAGCCGTGCTCCTCGTTCATGCGCAGGAAAACGGCCTGCGGGGCTTCGACCACGTGACCGAAGCTTGCTTCGGGCGCGGAGGCATAGCGATCGGACGAGAACGTCTTCGAGCCGCCGTCGATCAGCACCTGGCCGGGCCTTGCATCGGAAACGACGGTGACGAGAATCGATGCCGCGCAGTCGGCGACCGTGCAGGCGCCGGAAGCCACGGTGTTCCGGTCATAGAAGATGTAGGTGCCGGGGCGAATCTCGGTCATGCCGGCGACCTGGTGCGAGTGGAACAGCGCCGGTGTCGAGCCGCCACTGACGATCTCGACCTCAATACCGGCGCGGCGAAAGTCTTCGAGGATTCCTTCCACCAAGCCCGACAGTTCCCGGATGGCGCGCAAGCCCGTTTCGTCGAGTGACCTGATGTGGCCTGGGTAGAACGCGATGCCCTGGAACTGCACGTGCGGGAGGCGTTGGACGGTCCGGGCGAGGTCCAGCAGGGCAGGGCCGGGCGCGACTCCGGCGCGGCCGAGCCCGACATCGGTCTCGACGAGGACGCCCACCTCGAGGTCCGCGGCGTCTGCGGCCTGGGAGAGCTGCCGTGCGGCCTCGGCGCTGTCGAGGGCAACGGTCACGCGAGTGCGGCGCGCGATCTGCATGAGCCGGTCAAGCTTGCGTGCGCCGAGGACCGGGTAGGCAATGAGGAGATCCCGCGTTCCAGACTCGAGCATCACTTCGGCCTCGCCGACCTTGGCGACCGTGAGCCCGGCGGCGCCGTGCGAGAGCTGCAGGGCGCCCAGCTCGGGGGTCTTGTGCGTCTTCGTGTGAGGACGGAGCCGGAGGCCGTGCGCGCGCGCGTATTCCGCCGTGCGGCAAAGATTGCGCTCCATGATGTCGAGATCGATGAGCAGCGCCGGGGTGTCAAGTTCGGAGATGTGCATGGAAGTTCGCGAGAGGGCGAAGGCTACTTGAATTCAATTCGCAGCTTGCCGGCCGGTCCTTTGTACTCGAGCGCAAGGTTTTTGGGCTTGTGCTTCCCTTCGAGCGAGAAATAGAGGAGGCCGGAGAGCGGCTCGGAAATGGTCTTCTCGGGAAGGACCTTCTGCTTGAGAACGGCGAGGAGGGGGTTGTCCTTCTCCCCGGCGCCGTTATCGACCTTGGCATCCGCGGTACCGTCTGACGAAGGGGCGTTGCCGAACGTGCCGTTGTTGCCCGGGAGGCGGCGGGGCATGCCCATTCCGCCGGGGCCGGGGCCCCAGACGGGACCGCCCTGGTCCGCGCCAACTCCTCCGCCGCGTCCGCCTGAGGAAACAACCAGCGCACCGCGGCCGGCGATCTGGGACGGCTCAAATACCCCGGACTTCTGGCCGTCGCCGAAACTGCGCAGGAGGAAATCGTCATGAGAGACGGCGAGCGGCTTGCCGCCTCTCGGCGTCACGGTCATCTTGATGACGATGAAGTAGCCGCCGAGGTCCGAACCGAGAAGCTCCTGGACGCCGGCCTTGGTTGTGTACGGCGTGGCGGAGAACTCGACCAGGTCAGTAGACGCTGCCGCGGGCACGGGCGGTTTATCCGCGGCCAGGAGAGCGGCCGCGAAGACGATAGCGAGCCAACCACTGCGCATGTTCTTGTTACCCGCCATCTGCGCGCTCACGAGTTGCATGCGAGCTCCTCCTTTGTCACGTGTTCGGGATGCCGCCGCGGCCGGCGGAAGAGGCGGCGCAGCCCGTCCACCACGAAGCACGCGGCCAGGCATTCGTTACAGACCAGGGCGGCGAACACCGGAATGCCCGCGGGCTCGCGGCGGACAGCAGCGTTCAGCCTTCCGCGGGCAGTCAGCACCATGCTGACCAAGAGGCGTTGTGCCGGTGTGGGCGGCGGTCCGGAATCCAGGCCTAGCGCGAGGATGGCGATGGCGCGTGAGGGCACAAGATAAGGCGCAGGAAGAACGAAGAAGAGCAGGGTGCTGGCTATCAGCCACCAGACGAGAAAAGTTGTGCTGAACCTCCGGCTCAATGGAATCCGCTCTCGCTGATCACAGTATAGCCCCGGCCGCCGACCGGGCCTCGGCATCGGGAGCGCACACCGGGCGTGCGGGAGCGGCCCCGCGCCGCGCGAACTCGATCAACGCCGCCAGGGCCGCGAACGAAATGACCAGGCCGGGGCCCAGGCCCGGCGACTCGTAGACCATGCGGACGCTGTGTTTGCCCCCGGGCACATTGACAGCCTGAAAGGCGCCGTTCCAGTGCTCGACAGCCGCGGGTCGACCGTCTACGGTTGCCGACCAACCAGGGAAGCACTGCTCGACGAACATCAGGCGGCCCGCGGCCTGGGCGCGCACCTGGAACTCGCAGCCACCCGCGTGGCAATTGCGTCGAACGATGGCGCCGGAGCCCGAGGGCTCCCAGCGGGAAATGGGCTGCGCGTCGAGCAACTCGAAGACGTTGAAGTACGACGTTGCGGGCTGGAGCAGGCGGAAATCCGGGCTGGCCGAAAGGATCTTCCACGAAGGCTTGTCCGGCATCGTGATGAAGTACTTCACACCGAGCGAACGCATGAGCGCGACATCAGTCGGGCGGAAATAGAAGTCGCGCCCATTGGGGAACGACATGCCCGCAGCCGCGATGAATTTCCGGTACGGCTCGGGAAGCAGAGGATCGAAGCCCTGCGGCGTCCTGAGGCCGAAATGCCGGAGATCGACGGCCCAGGGTGAAGCGCCCTGGTCGAGCGCCACACGGAAATCGCGGTCTGCAGACATGCGGTGGTAGACGGCGTCGTCGAGGCCCGGGTAGATTCCCGGCCGGTAGCGCGTGTCCACGTTGCCCTCTCGCGCGCTGAAGCCGCGGCTCGTTCCGAAGACCTTGTATTCGACGAATATCGTGAGCAGCAGGGCTGTCGCCATCACAGCACGGCGCGGGCCGGAGGCGGCGCGAAGTGCCAGCAGTCCGGCCGCAAAGAGGGCCAGGGAGATAGCGGCGTCCCAAGCGCTCTTCCAGCGCGCGGCGAAATCGGCGCCGCCGGGCAGCCATACCCAGAACAGGCGCACGGACCAGGCGGCAAGCAGGACGGCTGAGGCAGGCAGAACCCAGCGGAGAAGCGTGCGATCTTTTCGGCAGAGAAAATCATGGAGCGAGACAGCCGTGATGAGGGCCGCGGCGGTCGAGATGCCTTCGAGGAAGTTGAAGGTGTGGCACATCTGGTAGAGCAGCGGGCTATGAACGAGGGGGCCGCCCACCACATTGAAGGGATTCACAACACCGACGAGCGAGACGGCAAGGACAGCGAGCGCCTGCGCGTGAACCTGAACGTTGCCGCGCCGCAGCAGCCAGGCGAGGCCGAACAGAGCAGGGACGCCGAGGTACATGTAGACTCCCGGGGTATCGCCCCAACCATAGGTGCGCACGGCAAGGTCGAAGTAGTTCGGGACGAAATAGGAGGCGAAGAACTCGGGATCCTTGATACCCGCTCCGTACTTGGCCTCATAGACCTTCTGGGCGGCCGCCGACATCGTGGGCAGCAATTGCGCCATGAAGAGAAGTATGGAGAACGCCAGAGCGAGCAAGGCGCCCGCGGCAGCGCGCCAATGAAGCCGGCTGAACAGGGCGTATGTCGTGACAACGGCGCAAAAGGCAATCCACGTGGGTGGGAATCCGGCGAGGAAGCAGAGCGCGGAAGCCGCGGCCACTTTCCAGAGCGAACGCCAGCCCCGTGCGGGCACTTCGTCAATGCCCCACAGAGCCAGAGGTGTCCACACCATCCCGCAGATCACCCCGACGTGATTCAACTGGGACATCATGTAGCCGCTGAAGCCGAACACGGCGGCTCCGAAGAGGCTGGGAAACAGACAGAGGGGGCGCCGGCGAAGCCACAGGTAGCACAAGAAGAAACCAATCCAGAGGTGAAAGAACACGAGCCCTTCGAGGCCGACGAAGGACAAGTGGTCGCGGTGGCCGGCAAGATTCCATGCGAACATGACCCAATTGAGCGGGTAGAGCAGTCCGACTTGCACGTTTCCGAGCAGCGGCAGGCCGCAATAGAGGCTGGGGTCCCATTGGGGGAAGCGGTGGCTGCGAAGCTCGGAGTAGACGAACTGGAGCAGCGGGTAGTGGTAGCCCTCGATATCGGAGAAAAAGTGGACTGTTTCGAAGGGCGGAAGGTACTCAGTGAAAAACAGCCATGTGGCCACGAGGGACGCCGTGGCAACGGCGGCGGCCTCTGATCGCCACCCGCGAAGAAGAGCGAAGAGTGCCCGCATGTAGGCTGGTAACCGCATTCTAGCGGAAGTCGTGGCTTCTACGGTCCAGGCTGGTTGGTTTCGCGCGCAGTGGTGGTTTTCGGCCATGGCGACGCGTGCATCGGGGACCGGATCTGTTGATGATAAAGGAGTTTCGGATTGGAATTGCCATTGCGGGGATATCTCCGGCGGGTAGGGGTGCGGCTTGACTCCGATCCCGCAAGAGAGGACACTGAATTTGGCGGAGGCGTCCATGAAACCGATGGTGATTGCGGCGGTGGTGCTCACGC
>Ga0209777_10002642_pt1 | contig 23246 bp, 20 predicted proteins | sample FrelakmetHBP12HB_FD_187147 | JGI IMG/M metagenome (GOLD analysis project Ga0209777, IMG submission 187147) | Freshwater lake sediment microbial communities from the University of Notre Dame, USA, for methane emissions studies -HBP12 HB (SPAdes)... | ecosystem: Environmental > Aquatic >...
TCTAGTACCTGACCAGTAACAATTGCTTGATCACTTGTTAATGTCTGGCCAGGTACTATAGTGTAATTAATACCTCGGCGCTTAAATACCTTTTCGTTCCAATCTTGTAATTGTAACGTATATCGAGACTTGTATAACTCAAGTCCCATGTAAAATAATTTACGCATCGCGCCTCGATTTTAATTAAGTTGAACTACTATTACGAACAACAGTAGTATTTTTAGCTGCCCAATTGTCCTTGATGGGTTTGCCTGCTAAGAATTTAGTATATTGCCGCCAAACATAATTACGCTGACTATAAAGATCAGATTCATCATATCTATAACCATAGTCCTTACAGAACTTCAAATAATCTTCAAGATCATTGAAAATCTGATTAACACGGTCGCGGGTTTCTTTCTTAAATTCATACTTAGCCATTTAATTACTCCTAATCACATTTAACATAATTTATTGTATAATGATTTTTATTCAAAATCAAAGTTATTGGGAATACAACCTTATCGTTTAAACAAAGTTGTATCATATTTTATCGTAGCACCATTCTCACCGTCTTCGCTTACAGTGATTTCGACGTTACGATCTGGATAACGACTAGCGATCATAAAATAAAGATCATCGCTAATCATTTCACAACTCTTATTATTCAATTCAAGCGTACCTCGATATAGACTCTCAAGCCAGCGTTTGAATTGAATAAATTCGATATCTCTATCGTTGTGAAATACTTGTATACCCACAGTGAAGTGAAAGATATGTCTGTGTGGGTGACCTAAAAAACTTACATCATATTCATCGTCGGTCAACAATGATGGATCAGTTAATGCTGCTGGGTAACTATGAATTCCTTCACGGTGAAATGTTACCCAAATCATACGTCTAGCATTATTTTTAATGCTAAGTATTTTTTCTAATTGTGCTTGTATTACTTGTTCCATTTAAACCTCTATAGTTTGTGACATCAAATCATCACTATCTTCTTCTATTTCATCAACCATAGTATCGTCATTATTATCTATTGTAAATAATTTGTCGAACATAGTCAATGCATTTACTGTCCGTTTTCCGCTAAATCCTTGACTACCTGATTGCATTTGTGTCCAAAGATTAGAGTGTTGCTTGATTAAATCTAAACTCTCTTGTCTGTCTGTTAGGCTAAAGATTTCATCAATAATTTTACCAAAATGATTACCGTCAAATTTGTTCATAACCATTTTAGGCATTACACCTTGTTCATACTGACGATTAGCTTCCTGCACAGCAGTGATATGCTGATAAACATTATGAGCCTGCAATAATGTATAACTCAATGTATCCCAGCTTGTCTTAGTTTCCTTACCATGCTGTCCTAAAAATCCTACACCACGATAGCAAAGGTCTTTCATCAGCATCTTATCTGTGATTGGACTATCAGCGAATACTTTATGAATACCATCAGCTATTACAGCGTCACTAAATTTACGATTATCATTGGCATACTTCTTATCTTCCGCAGTCTTTTCCATACTGTATGACCACTTCTTTCCATGTTCAATGTTATTATTGAAATACGCTAGACCTTTTGCTGCACTAAAGAATGGGCTTGCACAGTCAAATGTAATCTGTAGATTTGGGTTATGATATTTACGAATAGCACGTTGAATATCAGTAAACAATACTGCGTATTCCATAATGCTCACACCCAAACAGTGAATTAGGTCATGCTTACCTTCTTGCAACAACCCATCATGGATAATATTAACCATACGAGTTAACATTAATTCAACGTCAATCTTATTTTGACCTCCAAATGCCCAACCATTAAAATGAGTATCTGGATAGACATTAGGGTCACAATACTTCTTCATTTCATTGTACCAATTGTCACTTTGTTCGTGATTTAATCCTTGTAGTACATTTAAGAATTTACAATTACCGTTACGGTTATTGATAAAGTATTCATTGTTGATATGTGTTGCTTTAGCTGCATCTTCAATAGTACTAATACCATGCTTATCGAATAGATGCTGGTTTCGCACAGTTTGTGATGGAACGTCTAAACACATACCATAATCCATGTATGTGTCCATCCATTTCAATACAAGTTGACGTTGCTTCATAGCTTTAGGACAGTTAGGATTCTTCCAATCTGCCGGCCATTGACCCTTCATGATTTGGAAACCACCTGAATCACCTAACATAAAAGTACCTTCTTCACGCTTGCGAATAATACTTTCACTAGGATCATCAACTGTAGTATCTAAGTTAGCATGACCTGCTGAATATAAGGACCATTTATAATTAAACAGTCCTTTCTTACTATTCAAGAAATTTAAAGATTCTACGTCACCATTAAATCCTGCAGGAATACGTTGAGCAGGAAAATAATCTATACCTTCACGTTGCTTCCCTAATCCTGAGATAAAGAAACTAGACATAGCGGGTAAGAATAATGCCCAATCGGGTTTATGTTGTGCTGAAAGATTTTCTTGGTTCATGTAGTTACTATTCACTTAATGTTTTAACAATGCTAATTTGTTCATCAATTTTATTTCTTTGCGTTACTAAATCAGCAATAGTTGGGTTAGCTTTAGCTAAATCTTTAATGCGTTTCTCTTCGTCACGTTTTTGTTTAACCCAATCTAGTAATTCTTCAGCCTCAGGTGACAGTGTGACTGAAACTGAGTCAGTTTGCATAGGAATCCAAGAATATCCATCATAGATTTCAGTGTTCTGAGTTAAACTATTAAATCTCAACTGTCCAATGCCCATACCACCGGAATTAACATTTATAGATGTATGGGCTCCATGGCCGTAAGTTACGATATATTTTCCGGCACCTGAGATAGTTTTAATCATTTTGCTTGTGCTGGAAGTAGATAACGATACGTTGCCAGTCCACTAACTACAGTGATTTCAGTAGCACCTTGATCGCTGATCTTAACAGATTTGTCACCAGGAAGATCCATGATAGCTAAGAATACCTTAACTGGCCACTGCCATGCACGATTTAATGTACCACCTACGTCTGAATGAAATACAAAGTTACCGCTATGTGTACTAGCATCTCCGAAGTAGATTTTCAAATCTTTATTATCGGTCTTAGTAACAAAATGTACTTCTTCGCTATTAGCTTGTGCTTGCTTCTTCAAACGCATAATACCTGCGATAGTAGGCTCGAATGTAACGTCCCACTTAGCACCCTTAAATTGGAAATTTTTAATTTTTTCTTCAACGATTGTTTGAGCCATTAGCCTATAGTCGTTTTGGAAGTCACCAGTCTTTGTTTCAAAGTGAATAGAGCTTGGCGCTCCATCTTTATTCTGTGCTACAGTGATCTTTGCATCTGCGTCGTAATCATCAAATCCTAAGATAGTTTTTAGTTTACCTAGATTCGGCATACCAAATGTACCGATGAATTCTGCCAATGGTGTATTCAGTGTGCCTTCAACAATAACGCTCTTATCTTCTGCGATTGCAGCGATTGTTGTTTGCTTATCTGTGCCAACAACCTTAATAAGGTCGATAACACCTAGTCCGTTTGTATATTGAATCAAGTCTTGTAAATTGTCTTTCATGTTTGCCTCTGTTAATATTTAGGAATACCTATAATGCATAATAGTGGATTTTATTACGTGTGTCAACTTTATGTTAACCAAAAGAAAATAAGCTATCAAATGTACTACTAACATCAGTATTTTCTTTTAGTTCCCAGTTTAACACACCTAATAGGTTTTCGATTTTCTTATCGACCAGTGTTGTTTCCATTGCACTATCATCAAATGGAAGTTCTGTGAACCAAGACGGAAGTCTTAGTTCGTCAGTTGGATATGCTATGCTAGTAAAGCCAATTGGATTCTGCTTTAGTTTGCATACAATAATCTTCATACCGTCAACGATCTTCATGCTGTAATTGTCACTATTCACTCTGCGTAAGAAGTTCCAATTCAATGCAGCACGAACATGTCCCGGCATGTTTGCTTTACCCGTTTTGCTATTTTTCTCAAGTTCACCATACATAGTCAAGTTGTTTACAGATTTGGGACTACCTTTAGTCCAACTGTCTTGTTTACATAGTTCAGTTTTAAACTGTTTGATATGTTCAATAACATCCTCACGAGTCTTGCCTGCAAGGACCATGTCAAGTACTTCGGATAAGAATGCTTGAATATACTTAGGAGTATCACTTCGCTTCAAATCAAGACCCATAGCTTTGATCTTGCCCAACTTGCCGTTTACATCTAATCGTTTGCCTTCTTTATCATAAATGTTTACAGCATAACGCTTCTTTTTAATAAAGATGCTGCGATCAGCAACTAGTTCACGACCAGCTTTGATTACACACAACCTACGCGGTACATGGAATGCACGTTCGCAGAAACTTGGGAATGTATCATTAGCTTGATCCGCGATATGATCGTACAATTCTACAGCAATGTCCTTATTAAGCTGATCTTTCAATATAGGATGTGCCGAGAAGTAACAAGAGTCAGTGTCACCATATACAATTGAATCACCATAATAATCATAATTGCCTGTTATGATTTCATTTATCTGCGCACTCATATGCTTAACGATCTGGCGACCACACAATGTTACGCTCTGCCCAAGACGTTTATCATAGAATCTACAATGTGCATTCAATAGTGCGCCATATGCTGAGTTAAGCAAAATCTTACGAACTAACTGACGTTTATCCCAGTACTCAATATCTTCTTTTGTAGTACTTTCTTTGAGTTTCTTTTGCATGTCTTTACGATCACTATACCAACGTGTTAGTAGACCGGGAATCACACCTTCTTGATCGGTACGGAAGATTGTACCATTAGCACTGATCACATAAGGCTTGTTGCTATCAAATATAAACTTCCATATCTCGGCAGCACTCATCTCTACGCTTTCACCATTTTCAAAATCAATAGTGAGCATAGTACCGCGCTCTTGCTTCATGATAGCTTCATACTCTAAGCTACCAAACAAGCCTTCCCATAGTAACGAACTCATTTCAAGTTCATCGTCTTCATCGTAGTTGCGCTTCTCACTAGCAAGTTGTCTTGCCTTGTCTGCCAAATACTTTTCAGTAAGTGTCTGACGAACCTGACCAACAATAGTTTCTGGCGCCATGTTAAGTGTACGAATAGCACTAGGATATAGACTGTTAATATCTACTGCACCTACATATTCATGTAGACCTTTCTTTGGTACTGCCACATAAGCACCTGCTGCTGCCATTCCATTTTCATTAGGATCTTTCTTTTTATCAGGAACCATAACCCCACGTTCATGTGCTTCGTTCATGATAGCCATTTCAATCATAGCTACAGAACCCATAACAGTTGGTAACAACACAGTATTTTCATGTGCCAGTGCATTAGCAAGATCAAGGAACTTTAGTTTGTTATGAATTTTAACCATCAACATAGTATCTTGACGATTATACTCTATGAACTTTTTAAAGTCGTTGTTATAGAGTTGGTCAAGAGTACCTTCATATTGTGTCTTACGTTCGTTGACTTCCATTTCACCGATAGCATCAAGACTATAGCTATGACGGCTTTCATAGTTATACTTCTTGTACAACTGTAGATAGTCCATATGAACACGACCAACTAGGTCATATGTTATATCTTCTTTACCGAAACGCTCATATGTTCTTGCTTTAGGCATTTGACCAAGCAAACAGAATTTGCGTGTGTCATCCTTACTCATAATACGTGTAACACGATTAACAAGATAAGGAATATCGTACCCTTCTGAGTTCCAACCTGTTAACACATCGCCATCTTTGATCAACTCAAAGAATGTTTCAAACATTTCTATTTCACTACGAAATAGTACTGTATTTGGAAAGTCCTTGCTAAGTTCTTGAGCAGTTTCATCGCTCATGTGTTTGGGAGGTATAGCAAGAGTTACAAGTGTGTCTTGCCAATCCAGATATAATGAAATAGCAGTAACAGGATTGAAAGGATCCGATGTTGGACTAAAGCCTTTCTCTGGATCGAAATCTACTTCAATATCAAAGAATACTGTATGTAGTTTTGGAGGTTCTTTGCCTAAATAGTTTTCACTTAGACAACGGAACACCACATTCACATCAGATTCATACAGTTTCTTGTTACTGTATATACGTTTTTCTTTTTCAAATTCACTGCGTTTTCTAGTGCTGAACCTTGAGATAGATTCTCCATATAGACTACGATACTTACCCTTAGGATCGCTGTAGTAAAATGTATAGTTTGCAGGAAACTCGTTGTAAGTGCGTTCACCATTTGACTGGCGTTCTACAACGTAAATTCTATCACCATCTTTGTCATATAAAGCGTCAACGTAACTCAATTGATACACATCCTAATTAAACCGATACTATCTATAGTAGTTAACAATAGATAGTTTAACAACATACCAAAACTTTTTCTAGTATATGCTGCCCAAGCGTACAATGCACAACCTGTCATCCAGATAGGATATAATGTAAGCAATGGTGCATTTGGTACTGTCATTGCCATTGTTATGGAACAACCGATGCTGATTGCCCATGCCAATAGTTCTATTATGAATCGCAGACGATTGGATCGCCAATCGTCACGGATCCATTCAAATATTCCAAAGAATATGTCGTTCAAAGAGTTCTACCGACAGTCTCTAGGATAGTATTCAGTTCTTCGTTTTCTTTGTTAGTTTCGCCCAATCTAGATTTATGGGCAACCTTAATAGCCTTCTTGAGAATGCTAGGTTTTACTTCTAGTTCTTCTGCTATATTCTTGATAGTGTCGTTAAGACCACCTTGTAGTGTTTCAATCTCAAGTGTAACAGCAAGACCTTCGTTGATCAATTGTGTTAATTTAGTTTTGGCTTCATTATTAAAACTGCGTTCAGACATAAAATCTCCTATGTTGATTAATTTAGAGTAGTTAGTATATACTAATACACAATTAAGTCAAACATTTTGCGAAAGAAAATTAATGTATTGGACACCTCTGTTTATTCTTCACCTTTGAATACTTTATAACCCTGGTATGATACCAACAATAACGTTAACCACGTCATCGTCATTACTATGATAAAAGTCATTTTCAATCTCCTGTACTATATTTATTAATTAGCTGCTCTCACAGTATATTTATCATCAATAACTGCTATTGCAGCAATAGTAACAAAAATTTAATATTTGGTAAAGAGTTTTGGATATTTTATTGATATTTGAGTTTCAGAAAGACGAATTCTTCATCGGAAATGGATATGAGTAAATCCTCATTTACAGTGATTTTTGTTTTATAGCCCTTCAATTCTAAGAAATTACCCAAATACATGCGAGTCATTGCTTCATTAGAGTTGCTATACGCTGAAATGAATTCTAATAGATCATTATGCCACTGATCTTCCATCCATTTAAATAACCATTGATTTTTGTCGAAACTGACAATCATTGGAAAATCTGCTTGTTTTCCTTACCGTAGATTTTGATGTATTTTCCGGCCATCATGTCAGCCATAGACTCAATTGGGCTTCCGGGATAACTGTCACCAGCTTCAATCATACCTAATTCGCTTTGGCGCCAGTGTACGAGTTCATGAAAAACTGTACGTAGAATATCGACTAAATTACGATTTTTAACATAAACCCAAACATTATTGCTGCCTTCAATATGTTTTCCAGTATGATGACCTTGCTGTGCTTCTTCATGATTGAAACTTAGAACGACTTTGGGTTTATTTTTAATGTGTAGCTGGTTAATCGTCCAATTAACAAATTTACCTACCTCATCTTTCAAGAACGAAGTATTATTATTTTCCGTAGTAAATTCTCTGCTGCGCATTAAAATATTTATCTTTTTGATCTGGCTAATGCTAATACTCTAGGTGTGGGGTTTTTGATATATTCAATTGCCTCGCTATTTTGATTAACCGCAGCCAATTGCAAGGCTTCACTGGGGTCGTTGATATAGTAGATTGCTAGTCCATTCTGGTTAACTGCGGCCAATTGCACAGCTTCACTGGGGTTTTTGATATATTGGATATGATGGCCATATCGTTTGATTGCGGCCAATTGCACATCTTCACTGGGGTTTTTGATGTAGTTAATTATGTATCCATTATGTTTAACTGCGGCCAATTGCACAGCTTCACTGGGGTTTTTGATATATTTAATTACATCATAGCCAGAAAGCATATTATTTTCATCATCATTCTCATATTTAAATGCGGCCCATATGATAGACTGCCCTATTATACCTGTATATTCTTGAGGTCCATGGTGTTCACCTACTTCAGTTATATAAAAAAAACATGGGTGACTTATTTTAGTCTCTGCCAGTAACTTCTCTAATTCAATATCTCGATTAAATGTTCCTTGCTTTTTCCATGCAGACATGCGAGTTTTTAATAAAGTCAATAGTTCTTTTCTATTTTGGCGAGCAGTGGTTATACGAGTATCGTTATGTGATACCATTGCTATCAATTTTTTGGGATTAAACCCAGTTTGTTTTTGGAATTGTTTAGCATCTATCCTTTTGTCATCTTTATTGAAATATTGTGCTTTATCTAAATTTTTATGAGTAGCAATGGCCCACTTTTCACTGGATGTTTTATCTAAACAATAAATTAACACTATTTCTCTATCTAAGAAGTACGTATCAAAAGCACCCGCATGTGGGCGAGCAGTACACCACTTAGTATTACGTCCATGATAGCAACTGGCATCGTGGTTTAGAGGAATAACTACCAACCATTGATCATTTTCAAATAGTGTGATGCTTTCGCCAACTGATTTCTTTCTCTTTATCTGAGTAGTAGTGGGGGTTGCAGATTTTGATTGAACAAATTGACTGAATTTATCCCACCCTTGCCCTGCCCACCAGTCAATATTTCGTTCATTTCCCTGTACTTGGTTTTTGTTGACTAGTTGGCGATACTGTGCAATTGCTTTCTGCACCTGATTAGGGTCTGCTTCTGTATTAAATTTCACAGCAGCAGTCTTATAATCTTCAACCAATATTAATTCATAAAATCGCATTAATGTATTTATCAAGGGCTACTATTAAGCAGCCCTTATATTACTTAGCCAGTGGGTTCTCCCATGCTTTTGATATCTTGTCATCTACCTTCTTTTCTAGTGATTTTAGGTTTACATCGTTTTCTTTTTCTACGCTATTCAATCTAGCATTTACTTCACGTAATGTGGTTACATTTGCTGCTTCCAATGTGTTGACAGTACTACGTAAATCACGGTCTAATTCACGACCTCTACGCTCAGTATCATCAACTACCTTAGCTAACTCACGGACATCACCCTGTAGACCATTGCGTATGTCACGCACATAGTCCATAGTGTCACTACTTGCTTTTTCAGAAGATTGGATACGTTCTTCAATCTTAACCAAACGTTCGTTTATACCACTTAAATCTGGAGTAACATATTCTTGTATCTGTTTTTTCATACTTTGATAATCTTTGTAAACATTGAATGCACCATAAAGTCCACCAAGTATACTGGATATTAAGGTAAATGCAACCATCAACTTAGCTGGTGTAAACTCATACCCACCAATGCTAATTACAGTATCTTTGCTGGCATACTTTTTTGCTGCTGCCTCAAGATCATCAATTTTTTTATCAACACTTTTAATTTCTTCACTCATTTTTATTTTTCTCCTAAATCATTTATACTGATCTTGTACCATTTTGTTGTACATATCCGTATTTCCCTTTTCTAAAAAGTACAAGCTACGTGAGTTATCTTTGTATGTTATATTTTTATAAATATCGTCTGGTTTGTACCATACATTATTATCCGGTAACATCGCATTTCGATATGATGTAATATCCGCATCTCCTGCTATAGCACCTATAAGTCCTGACTGATCAGCGTCCATGTAATTTTTATTAATCGCTTCCTGCTCTTCTTTATTAGCAGCAATTACCTTTTCTGCACGTTTTTCTGCATCGCTCTTATCTTCTTCTTTCTTTTCATTATTGGTGCTTATTCCATTATTAATTAATGTATCTGTAAATGTTGTGACATCTATTGAAACAGCTTGAGACTTAATAGAATTATCAATTAGAGATGCTACTAGTTCAACATCATCATTCTTTTCAATCGATTTATTACCATTAATAATGTTGTTAATTAGTTGATCAACGATAGGATCTACTGTTGACTCTGATTCAGTAGTATTAACGTACACATACTCAGAAAAATTATTCTCTGATGAGGTATTAGGTTGTTCTTCAAATGATACTGTATTATCATTTACTGATATATCAGCTTTATTTATTGCTAAAATAGATTCTTCTATACTTGAAGTATCATTGGTATTACTATTATCGCTCTGAGATATACTACTTTGTATTTCTTGTTGAGTAGCATTATTCATAGCAATACCATTATTTAAAATATCCATAGTTAAATCTTGTGTGTCAGAACCTGCTTCTTGTGTATTATCTGTGTTACTAATAGAAGATTCTTGTGCTACTGAAGACGTATTTTTAACTGGTGTAGAAGTTTGTTGGGTAGGCGTATCTATAACTGACAATACTATCGATAGTATATTTTTATCTATATTATCTGATAATGACGGGGAAGCATCTGTTAACGATTGGATAGTAGGGGATACAGAAGATGTAGAAAGAGATGAGGCTATATCAGTAGTATTACTTCCAACTATAGTATCGTTTGTTGCTAGTTCTTGTACTGACGGTGTAGTGTCAACGATGCTACTAATGTTGGTATTAATAGCAGTTTTAACTGCTTGCGGAACTGTAGTTGATGTAGGGCTCGTCATACTTTTTATAATGCATGAAGTATCGCTAGGTGTTAATGTACAATCTACTGTAGGTGGTTTATAATCAGATAAAAAAGTAAAGGTTTTATTTGATAATAATGGTACATTATTACCATTATAAATCTGATAATACTCTGTAGCTGTATTACCCATAATACCAGCTGTAAAAACATGATTACCAGATTGAGTCATGTTTCCATAATTGATCATGAAGTTGTTATTTGAAAACAAAGATATTTCAAAATTTACTAAATTTTGAGTTCCATATTCTTTAGTGTACCATCCTATGTCAAATTCATTAGCAGATGATCTTATAAAAGGGCTAAGTGGGTCAACTAGATCCGCCCATGCAGCAAAAATACTATTACTCCAGTTGGTGTTAGGTAATTGAACTCCGTCACAACATCCATTACCATGATTAATAAAACTTAAAAATCCATTTGAACTAATAATAGCGTTATTATAATTATTACCGAAAAAATTAAAAGTAAACGGTAACGTAACAGTTGAAGTATTATCGTCACCTAAATATAAAGGCATTCCGTTAGTTATAGTTGAATTTATGTTAGATAACGGAATAGTGGTTGTATCTAGTGAATATGTCTTTACAGTTCCGTCAATCCCAGTACCTGATGCTACTCCTACTGTTATCTGAGTAGGAGCTTCCTGAGCATACACATCAGGTACAAACAATATGATCAGTAGTGCAAATAACTTTTTCATTCTTCTGCGCTAGTGAACCATGCTTTATGATAATCAGGACGGTCTTTCTTGTGATCACCCCAAGACTTTACCGCTTCAGTTCCAATCTTGCCCATATATGGACATTGTGTTCCTGCCATTTCCATAGCCTTGAATACACGCTCGTCTTGACACATTAGGGCAACAGCAGCAACCTTCATACCCATATCATATAATGTCTTTGAAAGTTTTAATCTTTCGCAGTTTTCATCACGTATAGATTTACCTGCACTAATACCCACAATCTGTGTTTGTACGGCTCCACTTACCCCGCTTACGCAAACGTCCTGACTCATATTACTAATTGCAGGAGAAATCGCACTTGGTGGCGGAGATTTCACAACCTGTTCTATTTTAGAATAAGAGTAGTTTTCGTTATTATTTAAGTTAGTATTCACGTTGTTTGTTAACACTTTACTGTCACTAGTACTAACACTGTTGTTTTGATTAACGTTGGTGTTTTTGTTATCACTAGCTGAAACATTATTATTTGTATTAACACTAACCGTATTATTACTGTTGTTATTGTTATTTGTGCTATTAATATTACTATTGTTGTTGTTAGTTGCAATACTATTACTATTTACGGTACTTATGTTGTTATTAGTATTAGTGCTAACACTAACATTATTGTTAGTACTTGTATTGGTATTAACATTATTGTTATTGCTAGTACTGGTATTAACATTATTGTTAGTACTTGTATTGGTATTAACATTATTATTGGTTAATGTACCATAATTATAGTTTGTGTTACTATTAGTATTAGTACTATTAACTGTATTTAAATTGGTATTAGTACTGGTTGTAGCATTGTTATTGTTATAGGTAACACTACCACTCATCACGTTGTTATTTGTATTAACATTGGTGCTGGTACTAACATTATTGTTATTATTAGTATTGGTGCTAGTGCTAGTATTTTCGTTTATGTTAGTACTAGTGCCGCTTTGAATATTATAATTGGTATTTGTTATATTTTCTGTTGTAGTATTATCTGTTTGAACTAAAGTTGCAGCCGTTTGACCATAAACGGTGACAGAACCAAAACCCAACAGTAAACAGCATAATAACTGTTTTTTAGTTGTATACATTTTTTTACTCCATGTGCCTACGTCTCATTACCTAATGAGATACATCGGCTTATATGCTATCCTATTCTTATTTTATTGTGATAGTCTCAACTCAATAAATATTTATCAAGTGACGAAATTTAAAAACATCTATTTCTTAGTGATTTTATAGAATCTATTTCTTTGGATAGCTTTTCAAAAAGGTCGGCATCAAGAGTATATAAATCTTTTACCCATTGTGTTAGGTTAATATGATGCAGTGAGCGACGTATTTCTGCTGCGTTGCGATCATATATGTCAAGATCATCCCAATCTTTCATTGGGGTTGGTTCAAATTCTGATGACATAAAAAAAAATCCCTATACATTTTATTTAGTGTACAGGGATAAAAATGTGAATTTTTTGTTAAAATTATTATTTTCTTATGAATTCTGGAACGTTTCCTACACGATATCGGTTTCCAGAACCTTTTAGAGTCAAACCACCGTTACCCAATGCTTTTTCTACATCCTTAAATAAATGAGCAGGTACTGTAACTAATACTGCAACTGTTGGGTTTAGTTCGTTATATTCATTAACGTAAATGCTTTTATTTGGGTCTGATTTAACATCAGAGTTAATAACAGCCATGAATCCATCTAGACTTTGTCCTGCTTGTCCTTGCATCTTTTCTTTATCTGATGGTTTAGCCTTCATGTATTTTTTAACGAAAGCTATAAGCTGTGGCAATTCAATTCTATGTTTGAAACCGTCGTTAAACTTAATCTTATATTTTCCGTCTACGTCAATAGCCTTACGTACTTGCTGTAAGATATGCGGAACTTCATCGAAATCAGCATCATCGTGTACGCTCTCAGGTAGGTACTTAGCTGCTTTTTTAGTTCTTCTATTTACAACTTTCGTTGATTCAATTATTTGTTTAGATTTCATAACAATTCCTTATAACATTTATTTATCAAATTTATTTAGAGTTGGGATTTTCAAATACTTTGCGACCTATAATACCATGACCTACTTCTCTAGGCTCTGGAAAACGTATAGGATTAACCATTGGATATAAGTATTTTGTTCCACCTGGCTTAATGTCAAAAGTACTACCCGGTTTAACTAAGTGATATGGTTCTAATCTTCTGAATTTTGTTTCAGAAACAGCCATAGGATTACCTATTTTAACACTGCCTATAGCCATTGCTTTACCTTTACCAGTTTTAACTATAGCAACACGCCTACCTATATACGGTTTCAATGAGTCGGTATCTCTTGTCTCAAGTTTCTTTTTACCGTCAATAATTAATTCAGCATAATCTAAATCGCCGTCTGATCTTACATTGATGCCTATATCAGGTATTTCAATGCTTTCTTCTACTTGTTGCTTTTTATCAAGAATTTCATTCCATTTGTCAGCAATACTATTTTTTAAATCTACAGTAGACTTAAAGTTATTCTTTTGCATGTATTTGATTAACCAAACTGCGCTATCTCTGTCATTAGAATCAGGCTTACGTGCGTTACTTAAATCAACACCTAAGTTTTGGTCTTCGTGACGAGAACCATACCAACGTAGGTTCTTTAATAATCTACGGGCACGATCACTAAGATGTGATTCGTTGTCTTTAGTAATTAGTTCAATCCACGATTTAACAAAATCTGTAGGTTTTCTTCCCCAATACCCACCATGCATTGTCCCTCGCAATAAATCACGTTCACTGCTAGGACTAACTGATCTACGTTTATCTAACAAACGCCATGCACGTTCATCGGTGTAAAGGTATGCAGGAATTCCTTGTTGTTTAGCACTTATTAATAATCTGCGGGTCTCTGTACTACGTGAAGCACTTTGTTCTTTTAATAAGACATGTATTTCAGTAACAGGAGTTGTGGGTATTGTTGGTTCTTTGCTGAACACACGGTCTTCTGATTCTCTAGTACGTGTTCCGTGACTACTCAACCACGCTCTTTCCCAATAATCAATTGGCTTAACGATATAATGTTGATTAAACCAATCGCCGTTAAGTTTAAATAAAACTGCGCTACTGCCTACAAATCTGTGATAGTCGCCTTGCGGTGTTCGTGTTAAGCTGAGAAAGAAAGGATAGCCTTTAGGTGCATAATATTCTTCACTGGTATTTCCAGTAACACTAGATAATTCAAACTGTCCTGAACTTAATATTTTTAATGCTGCTCTAGTTCCAGTAAAGTGATAAACTACACTAGTAGCACGTTCCGTTAAAATAAATTCTTTTGCTTTCATTATTAGTGAACCAGTCTATCTTGTACTAACAACACTTTTGAGCATCCAACGATGTTTAGTGTGTGCTTCAATTCTTTCTGCTAGATAATTTTCTATGCCATATTGTTTTTCTTGGCCGGCAAGTTCAAAACAATTGTTTAAACATTGAATAACAATTTCGTTATCATTTATTAATTCAGCAAACATTAATTCTGCTTTTGGGATCATAAGCTGGCCTTTAATGTCACTCAATTCTACAAAACGCTCCATACTACCTGGAGTATATGCATTTAATGTACGAATATGTTCAGCGGTTTTATCTATGCTACTATATACTTCTTCATATAAGTTACCAAAAAACTGATGATATTGAGGGAAGTTAGGACCCTCAACATTCCAATGAAATTGCTGCGCTTTAATAACAAAATTATAACTATTCGCTAGTAATTTTTTTAAACTTTCTGATAACATTATCTGCGTAATCCTTTCATAATTGAGCTTTCTTCTTGATATTCATCTTGGTCGTCAAGATAACTTACATCGCTAGAATGAAAACTATGACTACCGTAGTTATCTAAGTGTACAATTACGAATGCTTTTTGTCTACCGAAACTTTCGATGTTTCCCTTTTCACCTTGAAAGTTAACATTGCCTGAAATTACCACTCGATCATTAACATGCAAGTTTGATGCACCTTCCGTTATACCTTGACTGTATTCTTTAGCAGCACGAATATCGATATCACCGTTTTTATTACGATGACTCCAAGCAGCAATACGTTTACCGTTCATAGTAACATGTACACCATTTTGATCCGATTTAAAATCAGCACTATCATCTAATAGTAAACTGTTGACACGTTCTATATCTCTAGACCATTTTTCGTAGTTACTGTAGCGTTTAAAATCTTTAGTATCTGCTACTGGTAGATTGACACCGCGGGAACGAATACCAAATTTATCTGTGTGCGGAATACCAGTAGTACCACGAGGATCGTGAGAGGATCCTTCTTTGGTCATCTTTGGCATATTCCAAGGTCCTGCAGCCATCTGATCTTGAAACGCTTTATTCAAATCTGCTTGATTAGCCTTCATCATATTAGCTGATGCTGCCATGTGTTTATTGAACCAATCAGGATCGCCAGGATGCGGGAACCCATGCGGATTTGGTTGAGCTTGTCTTCCACCTGATCCCGGTGGGGGAGGTGGTGGTTGTTGTCTTCCACCTGATCCCGGTGGGGGAGGTGGTGGTTGTTGTCTTCCACCTGATCCCGGTGGGGGAGGTGGTGGTTGTTGTCTTCCACCGTAGTATTGTTGCTGACTTTGTTGATTACCACTGGCTGTATATTCTTCAGGTTTAAGTTGATATTTACGAGCTAACGCATTTAGTTGTCTCTTTAACAGATCGATTTCGTGTTGCGGTTTGCCTTTACTATTTTGAATTGCTTTATACAGTTGCTGTGCTGTGTTTAATGCTCCGGCACGAGTACCAGCTTCTTCTACATTTTCTTTTTCTGAGCCTTCCGCCACACCTTGCCCACCATCGTTGATAATGTCCTGCACTTCGTCTTCGCTCATGCCCATGTAACTGGCAATTTCCCACACTTCGTTACCGTTGCGGTATTGATCCATGACCATATCTTCAATGCTGATTCCTTCTGAGCCTTCCGACACACCTTGTTCATCACTGGTGTTTAACTGTCTGCGCAACTTGCTTGCCATCTGTAGATAGTGTTGTTTCTTGATATCGTTCTTGGTTGCTTTGGCACGTTGTTCGTAGTCTGTGATCATTTGCCATAAACGATTTTGACTTCGTTCAGTACCTTCCTCTACACCTTCTTGTTGTTTTTGACGCCATACACTAGAATTCTTTAATCTGCTAGTTGAACCCCATGCAATATTGTGTCCGTTGTTTACGAAAATTAATTTATTTAACACTACTGCAGGTTTGAATGGATCAGAACCAAACGCACCGGACACATCTCCTATGTTTCTAGCACCTTTGCTAAGTAACATTTGCCAAAATTTTTCAAGTGGATCTTGTTTATACCATATCTTATGTTCTTTATCATTTAAATTTCTGTTAAGAAAAATGTATCCAGGGTCACGCATTCTTGCACCATCACCGCGAGTCCATACTCTTGTACCGGGTAATTTGAAGTGCAATGGAACAAATCCAGCACCTTTTGGATTCATTTCAGCGTTGAAGTCTAACACAAGTTTTTGTACAAAATCAGAAGAAGTTCTTTTTACTGAGCCTTCATTCACACCTTGTTCACGCTTTTCTTTCTCAGCTTTAATTATATCTCTAAGTTGTTTGCCTGGACCATCTAAACCATAATGACTTCTGCGAAGTGGATCTGTTATTTCTTGTGGTCGGTGTTCATATCCCGCTACTGTATGAACATGCATAGTTTTTTCGCCGTATTTTTGTTTAAGACGATCAAATTCACTCTTTCCAAATCTTTTAATTATTTCTTCGTCTTCCATCCCTGAGTTCCAGGCGTGCATTATATTGTTATGGTATGATTCCTTAACACCTTTCTTGCCTATTCTTTCAGCCATAATCGATTTGATCAATGGTATTTGCTCTTTAGCACGTTTTACGACATGGTGATCCATTGGGGTCACTGGTTCTTCTTCTAAACTCTTTTTCCAAAAATCAAGTAATGATTGTAATTGGGCGTTTGTTTTAGATTTTAATTCTTTAATTCTATCGTAATCTTCTTTACCCTTATTCTTACCTTCTGACACACCTTTCTTAGTAGGTTGTGGTCGACCGTTGCCCTTATTCATTTTTTTTAGTTTTTCAAGTTGTTCGGCTTTATTTAATTCGTTTTTTAGTCGAATAACTTCCTTTCTCAGCATAGGATCTTTACTTGTATCTGGATCCATTTGTAAGTCTTGTATTGCTTTACGTCTATCTTCAAGATCACTATACTCTTCCATCATACCAGATGCTTTAGGCTTAAACTTACGATATGATTGACCCATACCACCTGGTGAACCTATATGTTCGTCTAAATCACCTAATGGCTTTTCTAATACTTTTTCCATTGGGCTTTTTTCAATGCCTAATCCTGCACCACCTACTACACCTGCACGATAACCTTCTTCGATATCTTCTTCATGTAAACCAGACTTTGTTGCATGAGCTAATGCACCTAACGGATAAATAAACTGTTTTTTATAGTTAGATGACATTGCTTGCTCTAATGCCTTTAAGAATTCTTCATTCTGAACCAATGCATTAAGTTTATTTGAATAATCTTTAATGTAATGTTTTAATGTGTCTACAGACATTTTTCCATAGCCCACTACATCAATTACTGCGCTATCATTATTTGGCTCTTGTGCCAATTCAGATTTTTCAGATAGTTCCCCAAATTCAAGACCTTTGATTATATTACTCATATTATTTTTTCACACAGTTGTTTACGCGGACGCCGCCTTTCATTTTAGTGCCTTGCTTTTTATAACCTTTCCAACATTTAGGATCTAAACGTTGCTTTTCTTCTTTAACACTTTGTTTTTTAGTTTGGAAAAGATTGAATGCTTGTCGTGCAGTAACCGGCATTGATCCAGCACGAAAACTTAAAAAGTTAGGTGGATCATCAAGGTTGATATCGTATCCACCAAGTTCACCCCTATACATAATACCAAGATCAGCTACTGGTTTACTTGTACCGTCTTTAAAAAAGTGTATAATCTTGAAAGTTCCAGTTGGTCCGCTCAATCCATTTGGATTCTTTCTGATTCGCACAGTTAATGGTGCATCTTTATACGAGTCATACCATTCTAAATCTTTGTTATGACCGTGCCACTGATGTTTAGATTCTTCCATACCTTCTTCAAAGTTACTCATACCACCTGCAATTACACCGCCTGTCATTTCATCGGTACGTGTTTCATATTCTACTTTATTTGCTACGGTTTGTAAATAGTCTGCGGCTAATGTTATGTATGACTGTTGCCAAGCCATCAATCCTTGATCTTCACTACGGTCTTTTAATAACTCATATAAACGCATAGCACTTTTGGCTGCTGCTAATAATTCGCTACGTGCCATAGAAACTTCGTGATCTCTACGGTCTGCTTTATGTGGAATAAAACTCTTATCTTTCTTTATGAGCTGACCAGGATTGATAATCAAATCCTGTTCTGATAATTCTGCTTCACTAATCTTATTTTCAACAATACTATTAGCGTATGGACCTTTCTTTTTGGTCTTACCTTTCATTACTTTTTTAATTGGTTCTAGACCTTCAACATCTGTAGCGTCACCTTCATAGAAAGGCTTATTGGTAGTTTTACCTTTGAACAATGAGCCTGCTCTTTTTTGTGGCTTACCCATTGGCATAGCTACAGTAGCTACTGAACCTGAAGCTGTTGCCCCTGCCGAAGATTCTAGAACTTGTTTAATTTTCATGCTGAAATTCCATAGTAATAGTGTATTTATTCTTATTTGTTTTAAATGATAAAAGGGGCCGAAACCCCTTTTATCTAATCAACACTTGATATCTTACTATGATTTCTCATTGCCGTTTTCGTCAATTATTTTGACTTTACCGGCTTTTTCTTGATCATTTAGATACATTGGTCCAATATTATCATACAGGTGCTGTTGATTTTCCATACAGAAAACATATGAACCGCTGTGACGTAATAGCACTCGCTTGTCAACCCAAATACGACCACCTAAATCTCTATGGTTCTCGCAGAAGGTCCAATCCTCACTATAGTAACGATTCTGACGTACTGCGGTATCAAAATATGTCTTTAAATACTTGTCGTACTTTGGATCAAGACCGATATCGTTCTTATACTGTTTAACAGCAGGATGTGCGTTTAGTTTTTCAAATACATGCTTCTTCATTAGTAAGAAACCTGTACCTGCTTTACTTACTTCCTGTAGACCATCTGGTCCTTGTTCAGCACCTTCAAATCCGTTAACTACCCACTTGATTGGCATAGTCTTCATTGGATACAAACCACCGATAACGTCTACGTCACGATTGAGTAGTACTAACAAGTGCCATGGTTCCCAACCAATGTCAGCGTCAACAAAGAATAAGTGTGTTGCTTCTGGCATGTCTAAAAACTTAGCAGTAAGTGTATTACGTGCGCGGCTGATTAAACTTTCATTGACCATTGTTTCCAATGTCCAATCGATGCCTAATTGTCGAGCAGTGTTTGCCCATTTAATAAAGCTCATGAATGTTGATTCTGTCAACATACCACCATAACATGGCATAGCAATATGCACACGGGTAGTTTTAAGGAAGTCTACATTTACCTGAACCTGATTCTGTCCAGGAGCAGATGCTTGCTGGGCTTGTTCTTGTGCTGCTTGTTCAGCAATTTCCTGTACCTTTTCTACGGGTACTGTCTTCTCTTCTTGTTTCTTATTGGCCATATTTCCTCTTGATGTTGCAATAATGTATAGTTATTTACATCTCAAGAGGAGTATGAAATTATTTTTCCGGTAGATAGTCTTGTGATTCTTCTACAGGAGCTGCTGGATTTTTATTTATTTTAGAAAGTATGTATGTAATTCTATGATTGTCCTCGTCTATGGATGACTTATATCCCCAAGAATTGGCATAACGCTCAACTAGTTTATTATATAATTTGATTCTACTTTGGTTATGAATTTTATTTGCTTCAAAAACCAATTTGTTTGGGTGTTTCTTTTTAATAAACTCTTTGATAGCTTTTAAAACAGTAGCAAATACTCTTTGCGAGTCGCCTTCTCCTGTTACTACAAATTTATTGTTTCTATGAAATTCAACTACGTATTCATTGTGGTTTTCTTCATCTGCATTGTGGTTTTCTTCATCGAATGCTACAGTTAAATACGTACCGTCTTCTAACATCGTTATAGCAGCATAAGAACCATACTTTCTGTCTACCCAGTCAAAAGAATATGGCTTATCAAAACTTTCTTTTACACCGTTGGATGAACCTGCTGCACGGTATGCGTCCCACTTCTGACTAAAGCCCGATGCAGGTGCTTGATCACCCTGCATTACTTTATAGTATTGTACTATTTCTGCTGGTACTTTACCTGTTGCTTTATAATCTCTATAAGCAGAATCAGTGAATGTACTCAGCATGCCTGGATCCCATTTAGGGTGCATATCTTGTAAAGCATCATGTATCTTCTTATACATGCCATCTTGTTTATTGATCGTACCTGATTGTGTAGCGGTTGTAGTTGTCTTTGATACGCCTGTATCGGCAGCCTTTGCACTTGATGCAGGATTTAATGCCATTGCTGCACCTAATCCTATAGCACCTAATGCTGTTCCAAATTTGCCTTCTTCAAATTTACTCATACTGCTGGAACTGTTTACGTGTTCATTAAAACCATCTGCTTGACTCTCATCGCAGTCATAATCACAATTTACGTCCCCGCAATATGGGCATTCTATATGACCTACGCCATATCTATGTTCATCATCATGTTGTTTAGAAAATGCATCAGCATACTTTTCATGCTCTGATTTTTTCTTTTTAAATGAAACAACATCACCTTCCTTAACACCTTTCTTTTTCTTTTTAGCAATAGCAATAGCTGCTTGCTGTGCAGGGTTAGCTGCTTCTAGCTGTTTCTTACTAGCTTCTAATAACTTGTACAATCTATTTTTCTGTTCACCAGTAGCTTCATTGATTAATGGTTTGATTCTATTATACAATGTTTTGATATCTTCCATAGTAGCAACAGCATTGTTAACTAGATATTTGTCTAATATTTGCTTGATTTGTTTGTGTTGCTTACTTCTTGGATATAGTTGCTTGATGATACTAAGTCTACCAGCATCATCTGCATTCTGATACATATCACGAACTTGTGTTCCTGAATATACACTATTACCGTTGATATTAAAATCATGTTTGCTTGTTACAAACACGTAGCCGTGATTAGCAAATGGTTGTAGTGGTTGATTTGGATTATAAGGTTGGAAGTAACCAGGACTACCATCTTTCTTAGTATATGCCATCGGATCACGTTCACTACGTACTAATATGAATGCATCCTTTTCTGGATCATACTTTTGTAATATTTCTTTAGGGTTGATAGGGGTACTAACAGCAATATCAGGGAAGTCTTCTGGTTTAACACCTGTTTGTGTTGCTAAGAATTTCTTTTCTTGATACGGTATAGGACGTTCTTTTACATTTCCACTAGCAGCAACATAGAAGTCTGCATTTGGAAATGCTTTCTTTGCTTGTAAGTATGATGATAAATGACCTTGATGAAACGGTTGAAATCCACCACCATATACAACTACTGTTTTACCAGTCGCTCTTGCGTTTGGATTCTTAGCCATTCTTTCTTTCATTTCACTGCTAGTTACTTTTGCTGCTAAGCCGCTAGGTAATTTAATAACAAGTCCTTCAATCATATTACCCAATTGATCTTTACCTTTGATGTTAGGGCTTGCTATGATAGTATCACTTAATTTCTTTCTTGCTTCTGCTAATAGTTCTTTCGCTTTAGTTTTTTGTTCTGAATCACCACGTGATTTAATTGCAGCTAGTAATTTGTCAGCATTTTTAGCAATAGGATTAACAATCTTACTCACATCTAAATTAGTTTGTGATAATTGGTTATTAACCATTTTAATTTCTTTATTGCTATAACTCATTAGCATTTGTTTGATCTTGTCACTATATGGACTTTCTTCACCAGTGCTATATGTTTTAACACTATGAGGAACTATAGTTAATACACTGCCTAACTTCTTAGGATCATACGCAATTCTAACAAATCTAATACCCTTAGCATCTGTTTTACCTGCAGGGGTATACATCATTTCTGCTTCAACGATTGTATCTTTAGGAATCTTTTTAATAAAGTCTGATGACAATACTATCTTTAATACTTCATCATACTTTTTAAGTTCTGGACCTATATTACGTGTATAGTCGCCATAGTTATTAATGTACATTGGTTTAGCATCTTTACCAGTCATAAAGAATGCCTTGCCCTGAGGGTCTTTACCGAAACGAATAGGACCGCCGTCTACTTTTAAACTAATGTCAGCATCATCTAGCTTGCCGCCCATGTTAGCAATTTCTTGACACATACGAATGAATTCAGCATCTTTCATTTCTACTGAACTACCTGGATTATAAATGTGCGGTATTCCTTTACGCTTATAACTAGGTTCTGCGTCTTCATTGACTGGTGTCATTCTATACGATTTCTTGTAATCCATCATCATCTGATCAAGGTTGTCTGGCCTTGATATACCTAACTTTTTCATAGCATGATTGATTGCTACTGACTTTTCTGCTAAGTCTCTATTAGGATCATTTTTATACATTCCTTGTGCATCAGGTCCTATAGTCTTTTGCAAGAACTGTTGAAATACTATAGCCTTTTGTTTTTTAGTCATCAACTTGTTCATAAGATCAAGAATGCCATCAAATGACCA
>Ga0209777_10002643_pt1 | contig 23233 bp, 18 predicted proteins | sample FrelakmetHBP12HB_FD_187147 | JGI IMG/M metagenome (GOLD analysis project Ga0209777, IMG submission 187147) | Freshwater lake sediment microbial communities from the University of Notre Dame, USA, for methane emissions studies -HBP12 HB (SPAdes)... | ecosystem: Environmental > Aquatic >...
CGGGACAGCAGCGGCGCTGGGTCGGCGTCTCCGGCCACAATATCCCGAGCTTTGAGCTCTTCCTCTCCCCGGACTGGCGCGGCACGCAAGGGGTCTATTATGCAAACCAGCCGTCCTTTCATAACGGCAACTATGTGGAAGGCGTGCGGCTGGAGTTTAAAAAAGGCGCAGCCATTAACATGCAAGCCCGGAAGGGTGAACACTTCGTGAAGAAGCAGCTGTCCATGGACACGGGCGCCAGCAAGGTGGGCGAGTTCTCGTTAACTGATACCCGCTTCTCAAAAATCGACAGGTTCATGGCTAATACCCTGTACGACGAAAACTACGGCGGCCGCTATGGCAACTGCCATCTGGCCGTAGGCTCTTCATACACTGATACCTATGCCGGCAATCCCGCCCGCCTGACCAGGGAGATGAAAGCGCAGCTTGGTTTTAATGACTCTGCGCTGCACTGGGATCTCATCAATACCGAGCAGAAGACGGTAACCGCTCATCTGAAATCAGGCAAGAAGCTTGTTATCTATGAGAAAGGGAAGTTTACTTGTTAAGCTTTCAGCCAACAGCAGCGAGCTGCTTTTTTTAGCTATCTGCTGCGAGCTACGAGCTGGCAGCTATCCGCCTCCTATGTATAATTCTGAACGCCGCTCCATTCTCTGCCCGCAATGCAGGAAACTTATCAGCCTTGATGAGCCGCAATGTCCCTACTGTGGTCTGTCCCATCCTGGCGCCTGGTGGAAAACCAGGCTCTTCAGCCTGTTTTCACTCGATGCCGGCAGCATTGTCAGGACGCTTATTATTATAAATATAGTGCTGTTTGCAGTTTCGGTGCTGCTGAGCAGTGCCGGGCTCAGCAGATCGGCAAATCCCCTGGGCGTTCTGTCCCCTTCAAACAACATCCTTTTGCTCCTGGGCGCTACCGGCACCATCCCCATCGAGCGGTTCAACCGCTGGTGGTCGCTCCTCGCTGCCGGGTACCTGCATGGCGGCATCCTGCATATCTTTTTTAACATGACCGCGCTCTACCAGATAGGCCCGCTGGTGCTGCAGGAATACGGCCTTAACCGCATGATTATCCTGTACACGCTGGGCAGCATCTGCGGCTTTCTGCTCTCATACCTTGCCGGGGTTCCCTTCACCATTGGCGCTTCGGCAAGCCTGTGTGCCCTCATCGGGGCGCTGCTGTACTACGGTAAAAGCCGCGGCGGCATCTACGGCCAGAATATATACCGGCAGGTTTTAGGGTGGGTTATCGGGCTCGGGCTGTTTGGCCTTATAGTTCCCGGCATCAACAACTGGGGCCATGGAGGCGGGCTTGCCAGCGGCATTGCGTTCGGATTTTTGCTGGGCTACAATGAAAAAAAACAGGAGACAAGCCTGCATAGATTGCTTGCTCTGGTCTGCATTGCCGCTACCGCAGCCATCCTTCTGTGGGCTCTCGGTTCAACATGCTATTATCTCTTTTTTGTGCAATAGCACCTTTGGCATGAAGAACGGCACCCAGGAGGGGCTGCGGGCTCAGGTTGCTGTAGACAGGAATATAAAAATGGGATAGTATTAAGACGCTGCGGTTATACCAATCCGCCTGCGGCGGTGTCTAAAAATATTTTCCGTCACCTATCTTGAGGAATGCATATCATTCCTCTCTTTTTATTTGCTGTATGCAGAAAATCAAGGTCATCAACCCCATCACCAGGCTCATTGTCGGCGGTGCACAGGAAACGGTCATAGAAACCTGTGCCTGCATAAACAAGGACCGGTTTGAGACGCAGATCGTTGCCGGGGCGCAGACCGGTCCGGAGGGAGAGCTCATATCCGAGGCAAAAAAAAGGCAGATCCCTCTGACCTTAATCCCTGAGCTGGTGCGAGAGATCAATCCGGTAAAAGATTTGATTGCTGCCTATAAGCTGGTCAAAATGTTTAAGCGGGAGCAGCCGCACATTGTGCACACCCACAGCTCCAAGACCGGCATCATCGGCCGCTGGGCAGCGCGTCTTGCCGGGGTGCCGGTCATAGTGCACACGGTTCACGGCTGGGGACACCACCCCTATCAGCAGCCGCTCATACAGAAGATATACATTTTTGCTGAACAGAAAACGGTTCCCTTTACTGACAAGCTCATCGCGGTATCAACGCTCAATGTTGATAAGGGGCTTAAAGACCATATTGGTACCAGGGAGAAATATGTTGTTATCCACAGCTGCATAAACCTGGATGACTTCAGCCGCCCCAGGGTAGATCCGTTATCACTGAGAAAGGCTCTGGGCCTTGACGCGGCCAGCCCGGTGGTGGGGACCGTGAGCCGCCTGTCGAAACAGAAAAATCCGCTTGATTTTGTCAGGATGGCGGCACAGGTTAAAAGAGATATCCCGACCGCACAGTTTTTGTTCGTGGGGGACGGACCGCTGCGCGCTGAGACCGAGGCGCTCATACGGGAGCTGCATCTGGAGCAGGATATTATTCTTGCCGGGCTGCGCATGGATGTGCCCGACCTGCTGCACGCCATGGATATTTTTACGCTGACTTCACTTTGGGAAGGCCTGCCGCGGGTCATCCCCCAGGCCATGATGGCAGGACTTCCGGTAGTGGCAAACAACGTGGATGGCAATGCTGAAATTATCCGGGACGGGGTAAACGGCTTTCTTACGCCCTCGGGAAATATTTCACTGATGGCAGAGAGAATCGTCCGGCTCTTTCAAGACCAGCCTTTGAAGCAGGCAATTGTTGCGCAGGGGCGGGAGACGGCTGCACAAGAGTTTTCGCTCCATGACATGGTGAAAAAAATTGAAACTCTCTATGATGAACTGCTTACCCTGAAGGGGATAACAGCAAAGACGTGAGGAAAAGAGCGGAACTTTCAGCTGTGGGGGTTATCAATTGTCAACTGCTGCCGAGAAAAAGAAGATAGTTCATATTGCCAAGGTTACCGGCATTCACGGGATGGAAAAGCATCTCCTGGCGCTGCTTCCCCGCCTTAACAGCCCCGCGCATGAGATAAACTTTTTAATTTTGACTGATCCCCGGCACCCCGTTGCCGACTATCGTGCGCTGCTTGCACAACGCGGGGTTATAACTCATACTAGTACCATCCGGCATGATATTGACCCGGCCTGTTTTGTGCGCCTGGTGCAGTACCTGCGGGACGTACGGCCGGCGCTTGTGCATACTCATTTGATGCACGGAGATATGTACGGGATACCGGCAGCAAAGCTTGCCGGAATACCCTGCATCATTTCTTCCAAGCATAATGATGATGCATTCCGGCAGCATGGTTTTCTGCGGCTGGTGAATTACGCGCTCAATAGAAACATCACCCGGGCTATAACCATATCAGAATGGATCCGCACCTTTACCCATACGGTTGAACGGGTACCGCTGGACATGCTGCAGACCATTTACTACGGAATAGAGCCCCCTCAGCCGGCAACAGAGCGCGCTATCGTGCGCACGAAGCTGGGTATAGGCCGCGATGAAATCGTCCTTGGTATTATTGCCCGGCTCGTTGCGCAGAAAGGGCATCGCTATCTCATTGAGGCGTTTACAAAAGCTTTGCAGCAGAACCAAAACCTGCGGCTGCTGATTGTGGGGAGCGGCGAACTTGAAAATGATCTCAAGGCCCGGGTGCAGAAATCAGGTCTTGAGAAGGCGGTGCTGTTTACCGGCTACCGGTCAGATACCGCTGACCTGCTCAATGCTATCGATATATTTATCCACCCCTCCCTGTGGGAGGGATTCGGCCTGTCAGTGCTTGAAGCCATGGCCATGGGAAAGCCGGTCATTGCCACCAGGGTGAGTGCGCTGCCGGAACTTATTGAAGACACGGTCTCAGGTTTCCTGGTGGAGCCAAAAGACCCGGACGCGCTGGCAGCAATGATTACCCTGCTGGCAGGCAGTCTGGTGCTGCAAAAACAGATCGGGGAGCAGGCCCGGCAGCGCTGCCGGAAGCAGTTTTCCGTGGAGCGCATGGTGGAGGCAACCAGGGATCTCTACGGGGACGTGCTTGCTTCTTCATCAGGAAGGCCCTCATGACAAAAACAAAAAAGAAAAAACCAGCAGCTAAAGCAGATGGCGGCAGCACCCAGGCTGTCAGGCCTGTCCCGGGCCGCTGGTTTGAAAAGATACATAGTGCAGAGATCCTGCTGGTGTTTGGACCGCTCTTTCTGCTCGGGGTGTCGCCGCTCATATTTTATGGACAGGCAGGAGAGTTTGAAAATGTTCCCAAAATGGCTATCCTGCAGTGGGGAATTATATTACTTTCTCTGGTAAGAATCTGGCACTTTAAGCAGGGTGCAGGGTTTACCTGGAAGATCTCCGCGCTTGATATTCCTATCCTGCTTTTTTACGCCTTGTGCTGGATTTCTATGATCAAGGCGCCAAACAGCTCCCTGGCGTCACTGCAGCTGCTGCACTACGCTGCCTCGATTCTCTTCTATTTCTTTCTTCTTAATACGCTCCCTGACGGGGAAAGTACCGACCGCTACTTTTTTATTGTCACGCTGAGCATCATGGCGGTTTCTGCCGTCGGCATATGCCAGTACCTGTTTAATTTTGCAGGGGTGCCCCAGATTGTTCCGCCTGCCAGCACCTTATCCAACAAGAACATGTCCGCACATATTATCTCCATGTCTCTGCCGCTCTGTGTTGGCTGCCTGGTACTGTCCCGCAGGGTTTGGAAGTCGATCATCAGCGCGGCCAGCATCTTTCTCACGCTGCTCTATTTATTATATACCAAGACCCGCGCCGGCTGGCTTGCAGCGCTGGTTGTTTTTACCCTCATGGGGATTGCCTGTTTACCCCGGCTGAAGGCACTGGTACAGAAGCAGTCCAGGCAGAAGCTCCTGATTGCTTCGGCGGTTGCCGGCATTTTTCTGGTCCTCCTGATCGTTTGCTCCCAGATGCCATCCGCTGACATTCCCGTTCCCATGAATAAGGAGTCTATTCAGGAGCGCTTTTTTTCCATGACCGACACCACCGGCGGGGATTCAGCGCAGCTCAGAATGATCTGGTGGAAGAATACCATGCACATGGTGAAGGATTACCTCTGGTGGGGTACCGGGCTGCAGAATTTCAAGATCTTCTACCCCCTCTACCACCGCGCTGCTGACGTGGACTGGTCGTTCACCGATGAACACCAGCTCACCCGCGTGCACAACGATCACCTGCAGATGCTCGTTGAGCTGGGCATCTTCGGCTTCATGGCCTATGCGGCGATGTTTGTAATTTTTTTCTGGATGTTCGGGCGCATCTTTTTCCGCAGCCGCGATGACCGCATCAAATTGCGGGCGCTGTTTATCTGCCTGGGCGTGGTCGGCTTTATCATTAATGCCGCGTTTTGCTTTCCCATGGAGCGGGCACTTCCTCCCGTGTATCTGTTCAGCTTCTTTGCCCTTATGGGAGTGCTCTACCGCGAGAGCTTTAAGGCTCCGCTGGCCACGGTTGCCGTGCGCCGCCATATCCTGCTGCGCAGCGCTTTTTCCATTGTGCTGCTGGTGTTCCTCCTGGTTTCGGTCTACTTTATCCGCCGGGTGATGCTGTCAGATAAATATTTTGTCGAGGCGATAGTTGAGGACCAGCGGGGCAGCATTGAGAAATCAAGCGAAGCCCTGAAAAAGGCAAAAATCTTTTCCCGGTACAATTCCAATATCTCAGCGCTGCTGGCCCGCAATTATGCACTGCAGGGTAACTACCAGCAGGCCATTGAAGAATATAAAGAGACGTTTCGCGCGCACCCCAATAATACCAGCGCCATCCTCAATACCGGGTACTGCTATCTGCAGCTGCGGAAATTTGATGAGGCGGAAAAATATTTCAAATGGGCCATAAACCTCATGCCCAACTTTGAGCAGGCCTATAATGACCTGGGGATTGTCTATTACTCGCAGCAGAAATACGATCAGGCAATCGCACAGTATCAAAAAGCCATTGAGATAAACAAAAACTATCCCGAGCCGCACATCAACCTCGGTAATTTGTACCGTTTGCTGAAACGGACGGAACAGGCGATTCAGGAATACGAGAGCGCGCTCAGGATCAAGCCAAATCAGCCGGAAACCCGGCAGTGGCTAAGCGCGCTGTACATGGAACGGGGCCAGTATGAAAAGGCGCAGGAAGTGCTCAAGCCCCTGCTGCAGAACACGGCAGCGCCGTCAGCAGAAAATTATGTCATGCAGGGCAATATCTATCAGCGCCAGGGGCAGCACGCGCAGGCGCTTGCAGAATATGAAAAGGCGTTTCGTTTAAAGCCGCAGAACCCGCTCATCTGCTACAACATAGGGCTCTCCCACTATTACCTGCAGAACTATGCAGCGGCTGAAGACTATTTCAGAAAAACACTTGCCTTCAACCCCAACATTGCTGAGGCGTACAACATGCTGGGACAGCTTACCGTATTAAAAAAGGATAATACGGCAGGGCTCGAACTATTCCAAAAAGCAGTCGCCATTAACCCGAAGCTCAAAGATGCACAGTTTAATCTTGGCACCCTTTATCTCCGGCTCGGTGACTATGACCGTGCCATAAAAGCATATCAGGATACCCTGGCGGCTGATCCAAACCATACCCTCGCCCATTACAACCTGGGCGCTATCTATATGGAGAAGGGTAACAATGAAAAAGCCCTCTTTCATTTTCAGCAGGCGCTTAAAAACCCCTCGTCCCTCATCGATGTGAAGACAGCAGAAAAATTTATTATTGACCTCAAAACTAAAACACCCAGATAATGCCGGTACCGTTAAAAGTTTTTCACCAAAAACAGGGGAAAACAGGGAACCACGGAGACCACCGAGACATTCTCTGTGGTCTCAAGATAAGAACCGGCAGAGGGCATAACCAACAGCACTGCATTTTGACAATGTCATAATGCTCAGCAGGGGTTCCAGATGAGAACAGTGCGCATCGGCTATCTCTCCACCATCTATCATACCTCCCACATCCTGAAGCGCGGCTCATGGATTGACGGGCTTGGCGTCAATGCTTCGTGGCGCCTGTTCGGGACCGGTCCGGCCATGGTCGAGGCTTTTGCTGCGGGTGACATTGACCTGGGCTATATCGGCCTTCCGCCGGCGATGATCGGCATTGACCGGGGGGTGCCCCTGCGCTGCATCGCCGGCGGGCACGTGGAGGGAACGGTCATGATTGCCGGCAGCGGCTATGCACCCCTGCACCGTCTTGACAGCTTGCAGGCAGTGCTCAGCCAGTTTGCGGGCAAGAAGATCGGGTCTCCGGCGCGGGGCTCTATTCATGATGTGATTATCCGTTTTTTGCTGCGAAAGTTTCAGATTGAGGGCGCCGAGGTAATAAATTTCCCCTGGGCAGATCTCATCCCTGCAGCAATCGATGAGGCAGAGATTGCCGGGGCGGTGGGTACGCCGCAGCTTGCCGTGGTTGCCCGGCAGTTTTATGGACAGGAACTTGTTTTACCGCCGGACAGCCTGTGGCGTTTTAATCCCAGCTACGGTATTGTGGTCCGGGAGGAGCTCCTTTCAGCGGCAGAGCTGCTGCAGGGATTTTTGCAGCTCCATGAAAAGGCCTGTGATGTAGTTAGGCAGCAGCCGCACAATGCTGCGGCACTGCTTGCCGGAGAGAACCGGGCCATGAGCCCTGACTTTATTTTAAAGACCTGCGCAATTTCTCCCAAGTACTGTGCATCCCTTCCTGATGAATATATTCAGTCAACGCTGGCGTTTGTCCCGGTGCTTACGAATATGGGTTATCTGAAGCGCTCCCTCACCAGAGATGATATCTTTGATTGCTCCTTCATCGAGGCGGCCCATCCTGAGCCGCATCACTACTCAGAAATTACAAAAGATAAAAAATATTAACTCGATCTGATTATTATCCTAACATCGCGGTAATTTTTCTCTTCCTTAAGAACTTTGCACAATACTCATTGGAATCTTAATATCAGGGGGAAAAGTCAATAAATTTTCTGTCAATCGCGTTTTCTGTTGAACACATATTAAAATTAGCGTATTTTAAAACATAAGAAACTGAATATTTTCGAGGTAATCATATGAAGCGAAATGCAAAGAGAGAAAAGCCTGAAATTATCATCAGAAATGGAAAGCCGGCAGCAGTAATTCTTGATATTGAACTGTATAAAGAGATGTTAGAGCGGCTGGAAGATATAAAAGATTTGCAGATGCTTGAAGAGATGAGAAAGTCCCCTCTCAAGTTCAGACGCCTTGGAGATTTCCTCAAGGAGTATAACCCTGGTGTATGAACTCTATATTGAACGCAGTGCTGAGCGGGATCTTAAAAAACTTTCTGCGGAAGATTTTCATCGAATTATTACTCATATTAAGGGGTTAGCTGAAAATCCAAAGTCTTCCGGGTGTCGAAAGTTAATTGGTTCTAAAAATGAGTGGCGGCAGAGAGTCGGTTCTCATCGTGTCATATATGAGATTGATGATAAAGCGAAAATCGTCAGGATAATGCGGGTAAGACACAGACGCGAGGTATATAGATAAATAGCGGCAAGACAAGCTTCTTGCCTCAATATTGATAAGAGAAGAGTAAATTTGTTAAGAGGCGAAGAGGTTAAAGGGTAAAAAAGGTAAACCCCGCAGATCCGATCTCCATCCCCAATCCCTACTCCTTGTTAAATTTCTCCAGCAGCTTCTCATAATCTTCCGTGGTGTTTATGCTCTGAAACGCATCATTCTGCTCCGTGCGGATGACTTTGACGTTGAGCGTGGGGAACAGGTCAATGATCCGGTATTCGCCGTGGTCCATGAGCTCTTCAAGTGCCGGCAGGCAGGTGCGGCGGTACACCGCACAGAGGGGTTCAAACAGTTCATGTTTGTAGAGGGTGATGTCGTATCCCGGGTATCCGGCGAGCAGCGTGCGCAAAATATGCAGCGTAAGCAGCGGAAGATCACAGGAGACGACCAGCACATATTCCGTGGGGCTCAGGCTCAGGGCAGCATGGATTCCCGAGAGCGGTCCGCACCCGGGGCGGATATCCGGAGCAGCGGCAATATTTAGATACTTGAATTCAGCAGGGCTGTTGGTAATAATCGTTACCGGCGAGACCAGCGCTGACACTTTTTCCAACAGCAGCTCAATGCCCGGCCGGCCCTGGAACTTTAAGAAGGCCTTGTTAACTCCCAGGCGGCTTGACCTGCCGCCGGCCATCACCGCCCCGGAAATGGCGGTTTTGATATAGCGCTCCTCTATGAACGAAGAGAGCCCGTCCACGTCCTCCGGGTCAAACGAGGTGAGGCCGGGGGCAGCATAGTGAGCACTCACCAGTGCGCGCAAGCTGACATCACCGCCGCAGAGCGGGCTTTCACCGGGCGGTATAATTTCAATTTTTTCTTTTCCCTCTTTCACTCCCCCTTCAACCAGAATGAGATGACAGTGATTAAAGGAATGCCTGATGGGAAAAAACTTGTCATCCCAGCTCATGGCCGGACAAAACAGATTGGTCTCATGAGCGGTAATGAGCGCTGCACCGATGGCGCCGGCCTTTTTGTAGGCCTCGGTATCAGATCCTTCTGCATCAAGGCAGTGAGTATGGGGCGAATGGCGCACGCCGGCAATGCGGTAGCCTTTTGCCGCAAGGCTGCGAATCAGTTTTATAATGAGCCCGGTTTTCCCTGAGCGTTTCCTCCCGACAATGTGGAGAACCGGCGGCGGTCCGGGAGAAAGCATAAATACCCTTATCTAAAAAATTAACCACAGTCCCGATAGCTATCGGGAACGCAGAGCATTTCTCGTTTCGTCTGAGCCACTCGGCCTTGAACTCGTGGCCGAAAGGCTCAACGTCGAAGACAGTGCCCTCTGTGGTTTTGTATGGCTCCTCTTTTTTTATAAGACAACTTTTGAAAGCATCCCCTCAGCGGGCAGTTGCCAGCCTGACTCCAGCGGCAAATGCGGTATTTAGATCAGCCGGCTTTTCCTTAACCTGGGCCCGCTTCAAATTAAACATGCTGAAGACTTCGCCGACTTTGCGCAGATGAAAATCACGCAGGTTGGCATCAAGTATCATCAGCACCAGGGCCGATGACGAGGCGATATTATCTCCCTGGCTGACCACGATGACCGCCTTTTTTCCCCTGATTAACGGCCGGGATTCGGCATGCACGATGTTTCCGGCATCATCCCGTTCAACGTGCATCTTGAGGAGAGGCATCATCCGCGAGAAGAAGTTGGTGAGCCCCGCTGAAATGGTGCGGCCATGATTCGGGGAGCCGAAGATAAAGCCGTCAGCTTCCTGCATACGTTGCAGGATACCTGCCATGTCATCCTTCAGCGGGCAGTCTTTACTTCCCTGCAGAATCGAATGCGCCCCGCACCCGGTGCAGTATTTTATGTTCGCATCATAGATATATATTTTTTCCACTTCCACTGCTGCTACTGCGCTTTTGGCCCCTTCGATAACCTGGTCAATGAGCAGGTCGGTATTTGAGCCTTTTCTCGGACTTCCCGCAAACGCCATTATCTTCATGGTCTGCCTCCTGAAACACTATTTATATATTGTTAAAACGAACCAGAACACAGAGCTGACCTCAGTGTCCTCTGTGGTTTTATGCTCCTGCGGTTTGTTACCGCACCTTCTTGTTACAGGTGCTGTTGCCTGCAGGTAATATTATATAATACCACAATCAGATGCAAATAATTGAGAATTTTTATATATCATCTCTGATACTTTTTGTTTTACTCTCGTATCATTACTTGCTATATTTTGCCTGCACCTGGCAATAATTCTATTAAGAGGAGATCGGGGTATGAAGCCAAAACACCAGTACACCATTGCTCCCTGCCTGCCGGAAAATCTTCAGGGCCTTTTAAAGCTTGCCTATAATCTTCGCTGGACCTGGCACAAAGAAACCATAGACCTCTTCAGACGGCTTGACCGTGACCTCTGGGAGACAACCAACCACAATCCCCTGCACATGCTCGGTGTTATAAAACAGGAAACACTGGAGAACGCGCTTACTGATGACGGGTTCATGTCCCATTTTGAACGGGCGCTGCAGAGCTTGGAAAGATACTTCACCTATAAGACCTGGTATGAGCACACCTATGGCAAGCAGGATGAATCGCAGATCGCCTATTTTTCCCTGGAGTACGGGCTCACCGAGTGCATGCCCATCTATTCCGGGGGCCTGGGCATTTTAGCCGCTGACCATCTTAAATCCGCGAGCGACCTCGGGCTGCCGCTCGCGGCAGTAGGGCTTCTGTATCAGGGCGGCTATTTCCAGCAGTACCTGAACGCCGAGGGCTGGCAGCAGGAGCGCTACCCGAAGAATGATTTTTTTAACATGCCGGTGCAGCTCGTCAAAAAGGATGAAACGGCTGACCTCACCATCGAAATTGAATATCCTGGCGGGCCGGTATATGCGCGGATATGGAAGGCGCAGGTCGGCCTGGTCCCCCTGTACCTGCTTGATACCAATATCGTCGAGAACCGGCCTGAATGCCGGGATATATCCGCGCAGCTCTACGGCGGCGACGAGGAGACCCGCATCCGCCAGGAGATACTGCTGGGCATCGGCGGCATACGGGCATTGAAAGCCCTGGGCATCAATCCCCTGGTGTGCCACATGAATGAAGGGCACGCGGCATTTCTATCGCTGGAGCGGATCCGCATCCTGATGAAGGAGCAGGGGCTCTCGTTTACAGAAGCACGGGAGGTATTTACCGCGGGCAGCGTGTTCACCACGCACACGCCGGTGCCGGCGGGAAATGAGAAGTTCGCCACAGACCTCATGGAAAAATATTTCCGCAGCTACTATCCCCGGCTGGGCCTTTCCAGAGAGCAGTTTCTGGACCTCGGGCGCGAGGAGCAGGGCAACACCAGTGAAATCTTCTGCATGACCGTGCTCGCCATACGCCTGGCAGGATTTACCAACGGGGTGAGTAAAATCCACGGCAGCGTGTCGCGCCGGATGTGGCAGAAAATCTGGCCCGGCTTTCCGCCCGATGAAATCCCCATTACCTCCGTCACCAACGGCGTTCACTCGCCGTCGTGGATATCCCATGAAATGACGGACCTCCTGGACCGCTACCTGGGGCCGCGCTGGCTCTATGACCCGTGCAACGAGGAGATCTGGAAGCGCGTGGCGGAAATCCCCGATGAAGAGCTGTGGCGGACCCATGAGCGCAGACGCGAGCGGCTGGTGGCGTTTGCCCGGCGCAACCTGAAAACGCACCTGCTCAAGCGCGGTAAATCGACGCGTGAAATTTCACGCGCCTCCGAGGTGCTGAACCCCGAGGCGCTCACCATCGGCTTTGCCCGGCGCTTTGCCACCTATAAGCGGGCTACCCTTATTTTTAAAGACCCGGACCGGCTGGCAAGCATTCTCTGCAGCAGGGAAAAGCCGGTGCAGATTATTTTCGCCGGCAAGGCCCATCCCAAAGATACGGAGGGAAAAGATTTCATCCGCCAGATTCTGAACTTTGCCCGGAATGACAAGTTCAGAAACCGGATCGTGTTCCTTGAGGACTATGATCTGGCGCTGGCGCGCTACATGGTGCAGGGCGTGGACATCTGGCTCAACAACCCGCGCAAGGAGCAGGAAGCAAGCGGCACCAGCGGCATGAAAGCAGCCTGCAACGGGGCACTTAACTTGAGCGTGCTTGACGGGTGGTGGTGCGAGGGGTATTCCAGTGAAACGGGCTGGGCCATCGGCAAGGAAGAGGAGTATGAAGACTTAAACTACCAGGACGTGGTTGAGTCAAGCGAGATGTATGACCTGCTGGAAAAAGAGATCGTGCCCCTGTTCTATAACCGGGGAGAGGACCGCCTGCCGCGGGGCTGGATAGCTCTGATGAAATCCATGATGCAGGCAATCTGCCCGGCTTTCAATACCAACCGCATGGTCTATGAATATAACCAGCGCTTTTATCAACCGCTCATGCGGCGCAGCCGGGAGTTGACTGCCGACGGCTTTGCCATGGCCATGTCCCTGGCGGCCTGGAAGGAGAAGGTGTATAAGGGCTGGAGCAGCATAAAAATAAATTATGTCAAAAACAATGACCGGGTGGAACAGAAAGTGGGAAATTTTTTTGAAGTGGAGGCGGGCATTGCGCTTGGCAGCTTAAGTCCCGATGATGTGTCGGTTGAGATATACAACGGCATGGTTGACGGCGAGGAAAGCTTCGCCTCCGGCCAGCCCATCCCCATGACGCTTAAAGGGGCTGAATCAGCCCAGCATGTTTTTATCTGCAGGGTTCCGTGCCTGAAAAGCGGCCTGCATGGCTACACCATGCGCATTCTGCCGAAGAATCCGGCGCTGTTCAGCCCGTCTGAATTGTGCCTTATCAAGTGGGAAGAGTAACTTAGCTATCAGCTGACAGCTAACAGCTTTTTTAGGAAAGGGGAAGGTATGCCTTTAGTCACCACAAAAGAAATGTTTAAAAAAGCCTATGCCGGCGGGTATGCGGTGGGGGCGTTCAATGTAAATAATATGGAGATTTTGCAGGGGATCGTGGACGCCGCCGCAGAGCAGAACGCCCCGCTCATCCTGCAGGTTTCAGCCGGCGCGCGCAAATACGCCCGCCACGAATATTTGATGAAGCTTGCCGAGGCGGCAGTAGCGACCACTGCTATTCCTATAGCGCTGCACCTTGACCACGGGGAGGATTTTGCCGTCTGCAAGTCCTGCATTGACGGCGGCTTCAAGTCAGTGATGATTGACGGCTCGCGGTTTCCCTTTGCCGAGAATGTGCGGGTCACAAAAGAAGTGGTTGAGTATGCCCATGCGCGGGGAGTGTCGGTTGAGGCAGAGATAGGCAAGCTTGCCGGCATTGAAGATGATGTAAAGGTCGCCGCGCATGACGCGCTCTACACAGATCCGGACGAGGCAATCGAGTTTGTGAAACAGACCGGCTGCGACTCTCTTGCCATTGCCATCGGCACCAGCCACGGCGCGTATAAGTTCAAGGGTGAGCCAAAACTTGACTTCGGGCGCCTGGAGATAATCGGCAACAGGCTGCCCGGCTATCCCATCGTGCTGCACGGCGCGTCCTCTGTGCCACAGGACCTGGTGGCGCTGTGCAATAAATGCGGAGGGAACATTCCTGGTGCCAGGGGAGTTCCGGAAGAGATGCTGCGCAAGGCTGCGGGCATGGCAGTGTGCAAGATAAACATTGATACTGATCTGCGCCTGGCCCTCACCGCAACCATCAGGCAGCATTTTAGCGAGCACCCCGAAGAATTTGACCCGCGCAAATACCTCGGCCCGGCCCGTGATGCGATAAAAAAAGTGGTAACCCACAAGCTGGTAAACGTCCTGGGGTGCGCGGGGAAGGCGTGATCTTTTAAAGACCATTGAGAAAGACCTGCGTCAACTCAAACAGGATATTCAGAGCGGGGTAGTGTTTAAAAAACTGGGGCTGCGAGGCGTGAACGCATTCTGATGGTTTACTAAAAAGGGGGGAGCGGGATTTTTATGTCAGGTCGCGGAGCTCAACTAACAGTTTGATCCATCTGTCAGTGCATAGTGAACACCCACTCATCTTTATATTTCAGTATGATGTCATGCCATTTCATGTTCTCGTTTCACCTTCAAAGCTTCACATATTTTCCAGCAGACAATGTTGTCGAACTGCTGAATCAAATTTTTAAACCTCCAGTGGATTCTCGATCATTACTTTTTCAAAGGCCTGTATAATAAGCTGCTGCATATCAGTTCTTTCTGAGGCTGAAAGAATTTCAATGCCAATTACATTCCCGCTTTTATCATAATCCATAATGATGTCCTCAGTGATTTCATCAGTGCTTTCGATGGGCACTTCCTTTAGCCTGATATACAGGGCATCGGCATCGTGCGAATAATGTATTCTCATTGTTTATCTCCAGAGATATATTTTTCTATCTTATCGGTGTAATAAGCTGTTATAAGTTTATTTTTTTCAGTTACCACTCTCAAGAGTTTATTGTTGATTATTTTTTGGTATATTGTTCTTCTGCGTTTGCCCTGAACAACTTGGTCCGTCAAATTTAATGTATCTTCGACTGCCTTCGTCGCTATATTTCTTTCTTCTATCTGAAGCTTAATATGGTCAGTCCATTCCCATTTCATAATAGCACATTTCCACACTTATAATCTTTTAATATAGTGCAATAGACAATGTTGTCAACAAGTTAGCTTCTCGTGTCAACGCGCAGCGGGTGCAAACTGTTTAACAAGATTCCAGCTTCTTCCGTATGCGCTCGATGGCCGCGCGCTCCCAGTCCGGGGGTTCGGTGCGCGGCCGCCAGCCGTCATAGCGCTCGGGCACGGGCGTGGTGGCATCTATGACCACCTGCTCAGCGCGTGGTGCTGCGCCCCGGTTCCCGCTGCGAAATCCAAGCATTGCGTCGATGCCGGGGAAATCCTTCCTGGCGGCAGTCGTGCTTGACAGGGGCGCGGCACGCATGGCAACGGTCCAGGCAACCTGGGCAGCATCATGGGGATCAATATCAGGCCCCACTACTAGTATATATGGTGAAGCAACGTGCACACCGTAGGAGGACAGCGCCGCTCCAACTTCCTGTCCGTAATGGGGGTGCGGCTTTGCTTTGCCGTCAACTGTCAGTTGAATCACAGTCATAAATGGACCAACCAGCAGCACAACATCCTGTACCAGGAACCCGAGCCCGCGCAGATAATTGAGCGCTTCGGCCTCGAGATTCAGAAGCGCAAGGGCTGAGTGGGTCCCCTCGTTTCCATGCAGTCCGCCAACTGACGACAAATTTCCTGCCCAAAGCGCGTCCCGGCGATGGGTCATGCAGCGCACGCGAAATATGGTGTAGTTCATATCGCCCATAACAAAGCCGATAAAATTGTCCTCGCCGGCATAGGCTGGCATCTTCTCCTGCTGCGGCAGAAATTCTCCCTCGATGACCCACTCCGTGTGTGCAGGAATCATGAGCCCCGGCACGGTCTCGCTCTCCACGAGGTCAACCGGCTCTCCCCTGAGGCCGCCCAGCATCTCATATTCATCGCCGCTTTCCGGCCAGGGAATGGTTTTTATTGGTGCCAGCATCTCAATATCAGCCGGATCGCCAAAAATGAAAACGCCGGGCATGGGTTTGCCGGCAGCGAGGTGTTTCTGATAAAAACGACCGGTGTTGCTCATTCGCGGGCCGGCGAGCTGCAGAGCCGCAACCATGTGGCTCTGCACCAGCTCTTCAGGATAGGGAGTAACCGGGTTTGCATCGCGCCACTCATACTGGCCGAGCCTGATTTTCCCCAGGCTGTGGCAGCTGGTTTCAGGATCGCGCAGGACAAGTGTAGCGTTAAAGGTGCTCCACAGAGATTGCTGAAATTCTACCCAGACCCGCGGCAGGTCTTTTCGCAGGTCGAGACGGTCTTCCGGGATAATAACTTCCTTGCAGGGTGATTTTTTTCCGGACACTATGCGCGGCTTGACGCGGCAGGTAGAAAGGTCTTTTATTTTCCGGCACAGCTCATCTTTTTCGCGCAGGCCCATGCCCCTGAGCACACGCTCCCGTGTGGGCCAGGGATTGACCACCACCGCTACATCAGGCCGGTTGTAGACGGGTTTTTCGAGAATGCCGGTAGGCTTCCCGGGCAGGCTGTGCAGGTACCGGGCAAGGGCACGCACTTCAGTCTCCGGCTGTTTGCCGGGAATGCTGTTGCCGATGTCAGTGATTGTGGAATAATCACCGCACTTTACCTGCGCCTTGATACGAAGCACTGCGCCCCGCTGTTCTTCTTCCTGCAGCCAGTCACGAAAACTTTTATATGGATACGACATCAAGGCCTCCGGTAACTGCTTACCATTCTTTTACTCACTTCAAACAGAGATCAGGAACAACCTGTTACGTTTTTAATTATAATGGAATTTTTATAAAAAGGAAACGAGCAAGAAAAAAAGGGATGCTGCTATAATAAAGTATGCAATGGCTTGAGCAGAACTGGCCTTGTGCTTATAAACAGTAAGCGCGCATTTTGACCATTAAGACACCACCACAATATATAGGTGCAAAAAAGGCAGAGCCATTGCTGACTCCGCCTTTTTGAATATGCAGTTTTTATATCCCTCTTTATTTCCCTGACACATGAATCCTTACATCTCAAATCACTACTGCGCTTGATACGGAACCAGCGTTATTGTCATGTCGATTTTCTGCGGGATTCCGGTCCCCAGTGTCAACGGCTCCGGCTGCACCGATTCCATTCCCCACCAATAGTCACCCTGTGCATAAGTTGGCGGTATGCCAGCATCCTGCAAGTAATATACAGTCAGATAATATTCACCGGACAGACATTTAGTCCGGTAATAGTCGCATGCCGGAACAGTCAGTGTATAAGGATTGTCCACAGTGATGAGGGGAGGAGGGACGAGCTGATCATTACTGTCGCCACCAGCCGGAGGTCCCTGGGGTGGGAAGACAAACCCTTCCGCCTTATAGAGAAAAGCCATCAGCGTCCCTTCCGTGACTGTGGGATTCTCAGGTACCTTGATGGTCAGATTTATCTGGTCACATTGAGCAGACACATCCGTAACAGGTGTTGGGGTGAAAGCGCTGCTGTCACAAGGTCCCCAGCAGCTACCATCATCAGCACAGACCTGAGCGCCGGTTGTTTTACCGTTTGAGTCCGTGCATTGCCTTGTTTCACCCGGCACACAAGCCTCCTTCGGGCCTTCCTCACACATGACCGGTGCGGTCGGCCCGGTTCGTACGCAGCGCGCATCCGAGTACCCCTCTATATGGTTGTAACAGACTATTCCATTGTCGAAAAAAATGACTCCGACCCACAGCGGGTTATCCTTTGCCGCGGTTGATGAACCGTATTCCAACGTATGGCCTGCTGAAGAAGCAGGGTCCGGCTTGTCGCACCTCCCGCTGAGCTCAGGTGCCCAGTAGCATCCGTCAACCCCGGAGCCTCCAAATTCCGGCATTGGTGTATTACACGCCGGGTTACCATCCCAGTTATCTAAGTCAGTACCGTCAACCAGTCCGCAGGGACCCTTAGTCTCGGTATTCGGGTCGTCTCTGATAAGTGTTCGCAGTTCGTCAATGTTTGGCAGCCGCCAGTCATGATAACCACCTAATGCCAGTTCTGTGCAGTACCTTACTGCATCAGCGTTTGTAAGCCCTGGGTCGCCGGGGGTATTTGCATCTTTCTCTGGATTCTGCCAGGTCAGCCCCGTGGCCGGGTCGTTCCAATAGGAATACTGGTTATTGCAGTCACATTCGTTCCACCCGCTGCCATCATCTTTACACACCTGTATGTTTTCCGTACCATCAGAACAATAGCAGGAATGACTATCCCCTGGTTCACAGTTCTGTTTTTTGCAGCTGAACCCATACATAACAAAGGATAACAGCAGAAGTACCAATAAAAAATTAGTGGCTTTCTTCATGATTCTCTCCTTGTTTTATTAGTGACTGCTTCATGCAAAAATAGGATTTGCACCTCCCCGTTTCCAGCGCAAATCACATTTGGGATTACCGGTCGAGATTGACTTTTCCAGTAATATCCATAATTACAAGCTACAACAAGTCAGCCGGAATCTCCGCCACCCAGACGTCATTGTCCTGCGGCCACGGGGCCTTGATTTCCTGATCACCGCCAATCGTCCAGATCTTGCCGTCACGGACAACCAAGAGAAAGTCGCTCTTGCCACAGCTGTCCTGGTTGTCGGGGCAACCCCACACCTGGTTGTTGACCAGTTGCCAGCCTTCCATGCCATCCTTGGGATCCCACATCCACAGGTCATGCGCCAGATACTGCGACTTTGATTCTGGCGGCCCCTGCACGTGGCCACCGAGGCAAAAGATTTTTTTGTTGACGACTACACATTGATGTCCGGTGCGCGGAACCCAGGGCGCATTGCCGAGCAACTCCCAGGTCTTGCCCAGATCATCCGATTTCCAGACGTCATTTCTGCGCCCGGGCCAGTTGGCAGAGATTACCGGATTGTCGTGATCACCGCCCATGAAATAAATCGTGCCGTCGATCTCGACGACCTGCATGCCGGCCCTGCCCATGTCTTCCGGCAGCTCCGCTCGCAGTTCCCAGGTTGCACCCTGGTCTTTGCTGACCCACAGATCGGGGTAGAAGATACGGCCAAAGGTGTTGCGCCCGCCGGCATACAGGTAAATGTCATCACCAATCACCGTGGTGAGATGACCGGCCCGCACGCCCCAGGGCGCAGCAGCGTTTATCAACTCCCAGGTTTTGCCTTTATCCCGGGAGCGCCATACGTCATTGTAAAACGTCTTCAGGCTCTGACCGCCCGTGAGAATAATATTGCCCTGTACGAATGAAACTCCTGGATAGGCCCGCTCCTTCCAACCGGGATGGTTAGACATCATCTCCCAGTTCACACCATCGGGACTGCGCCAGGTGTCGCCATAGATCCTGAACATCCCGGCACGGCCGCCAAGAACGTAGAACTGGCCATCCAGCAACCCGCCGCGCGGCATGGCACGCTTACCCCAGGGGGCAGCTTTTATAAGGCGTTCCCATTTCATGTCGGGATGGGTTGCGGTTAACGTCCCCGACCCCGACCCATACCAGGGCTGGTCAGGCGATGCAACGACTGGCTCTCTGTATACGGTCAGTAGCAGCAGTATGGCTAAGATGATTAGTTTGGATGTGACGGCTCGTTTGTTCTTGTCCATGATTTTAGCCTCCCATGAAAAAGTATCAGTCAACAGTTAACTGAAAGCTAAGTTAATATGTTATGTCTTTTATCCATAGATTAATTGACACATAGATGATCACGTTAACCTCCCATTAGATCTCTGCGGCTCAACATTCCGGTTCAAATAAGGTGACTTAATCTCCAAAGCGATTTCTTCCTATCAAGGAAAATGCGGGTTTACCTTATAGCCTGTGGACCATCAATGCCTGTCAACTTCTGCATCTCTATGCGCTTTGTTAAATCTTAATTAGTAACTTTTATCATCTTCTCCTTCTTAAAGTTAACATACCCTTATCAATACTTTAATTGCAGTGGAGATATGATTTATTGATAACATTTATCTGAGCTATCTTCAAGGTGTACTTTTCTAAGGTTGTGATTCAACGGAAAGTAGATAGACACAAGGGAAAGTTAAAGGATGGCTTGAGTATTGATTGGGATTTAACGGTTACAACGTTTGAAAGAAATTAAAAAAGTATCAATGTATTGTATTGAGGGAAGTGCATTTGAAAGTATAGCTTACATGCCAATATATTGTGGTAGTCATTAGAGGCGAGAAATTGCAGACTATGTATCAAAGTGTGCAAAAGATTTAAAAAGCAACCCACCTTCCATACACGTGTTGACCAAAACCCTGCTGAAATAAAACAGGGATTACGCCGTATGACGTAGCATGTTCACTTGCTTCCCCATTTAATTTTCTGTGACGCATAGTGACATTTATCAAGGAACAAAAAAGGGATGCCGCTGTGGAGAAAGCGTGCATCCCTTTTTAAATTCATGGAGGCGGCGAGCGGATTCGAACCGCTGAATAAAGGTTTTGCAGACCTCCGCCTTAGCCACTTGGCTACGCCGCCGAAATTAATTCACCGCTGAAACGCAACGCTCGCAGAGAATATGTTTGCTGACAATCTCTGCCTCTTTTTGTGCTCGCTGTGGTTTTGATTATAAAAAAATGGAGCGGGAAACGGGATTTGAACCCGCGACACCAACCTTGGCAAGGTTGTACTCTACCACTGAGCTATTCCCGCTCGGTTCTATTATATTTATATTACAGCACTTTTTTTGTCAATTGAAAAGTTGCCGCTTAAAACCGCAGAGAGCGCGGAGAACGCAGAGAAAATACTACAGGTTAGCAGCTTTTTAATCCCGGACTTACCCTCGGCTCCTCGAACCCTTGACCCCTGCTTTTAAGCTATGCGAAAAAACACCTGCCTGAAGAATTTCCTGAAGTAATCAATGCCCGACCAGACGGTTATAACCAGAGCGACCCAGAGGAGCCCCATGCCCACCTGATGAAAATTAATTAGCAGGTACGGGGATTCAATAAACAGAGGGTATTCGTAGTGCAGGAGGAGGCAGGTGACCGATACAATCTGAAATACGGTCTTGTATTTACCCAGCTTGCTGGCTGCTATCACCAGGCCTTCGGTGATGGCAACGACCCGCAACCCGGTCACCAGAATCTCCCTGCCGATAATCACCGCAACCATCCAGGAGGGGACCCGGCCAAGCGGGATGAGCATTATCAGCGCAACGGCAACCAGCAGCTTGTCTGCCAGCGGGTCAAGAAATTTACCCAGAGATGTCTCAAGATTCCAGCGCCGTGCTATATAGCCGTCAAGAAAATCGGTGAGCGATGCCAGAGCAAACAGCACTGAGGCGAGCAGGCTGAAAACTTTGGTGGGAAAATAGTAGAACAGGATAAAAAACAGCGGCGTAACCACGATGCGAAACAGCGTGAGCAGGTTGGGAATGGTGAACACACGGCTGCGGTTCTGTTCGGCAGTAATTTTCTGTGCTGCTGCATTCATGGTGTATTGTTTTGTTCTATGCGCGGAAACAGCGCTGGTATTTTCAGGATTCTGGTCCCGGCCGTTACGGTCATCCACTGGCCGGCAGAGGAAAGCTTCTGCTCTTCGAGGCGTCCTTCGCCTCCGATGGCTTCCCACATGCTTTCACTTGATGCGGGCATAAACGGCCACAGCAGTACCGACACCAGCCTGAGCGCCTCAAGCAGGCAGCGCATGACGGTTGCCAGCCGCTCTTTTTTTGCAGCATCCTTTGCCAGCACCCAGGGGGCGGTAGCATCGATATATTTATTGAGTAGAGAGATAAGCTCCCAGATTGCGATAAGGGCGCGGTTAAACGCAAGCTGGTTCATGCATTCAGCAACTGCCTTGAGCACGGCAGCCTGTTTATCTTTGATCTCTTCGTCGCTCGCTTCAAGGCTGCCGCCCTGCGGCACGTCGCCGTTAAAATATTTATGCACCATGGCAATAACCCTGCTGAAGAGGTTGCCCAGGTCATTTGCCAGGTCACTGTTGATCCTGCCGACGATTGCCTGCCGGGAAAAATCAGCATCAAGGCCGAAGGGCACTTCCCGCATGAGAAAGTAGCGCAGCTGGTCAACGCCGTACTCGTCAGCCAGTGCGCAGGGATCAATGGCGTTGCCCAGAGACTTTGACATTTTTTTACCCTCAATGGTCCAGAAGCCGTGGGCAAAAATCTGCTTTGGCAGGGGCAGCTCTGCTGCCATGAGCATGGTGGGCCAGTACACGCCATGAAACCTGACAATGTCCTTGCCCACGATGTGCACTTGAGCAGGCCAGAACGCCTGAAAGCTTTCGCCGCCGCCACAGTAGTCAAGAGCGGAAATGTAATTGAGCAGCGCATCAAACCAGACGTAGATGACGTGCTTCGGGTTTCCCGGAACCGGTATGCCCCAGGAAAAACTGGTGCGGCTGATGCTCAAATCCCGCAGTCCTTCCCGGACAAAGCTCACGATCTCATTATACCGCGATTCGGGCTGGACAAATCCCGGATTTTCTTCGAGATACCTCAAGAGCTGCTGCTGGTATTTTGACATCCTGAAAAAGTAGCTCTCCTCCCGCAGTTTATCTACCGGCCTGCGGCAGTCCTGGTTCGGGCACCTGCCGTCAACGAGCTGGGTATCGGTCCAGAAGCTTTCACAGGGCACGCAGTACCAGTCCTCATATTCTCCCCGGTAGATGTCCCCCTTTTCAACAAGTGCGCGGAAGAACTTCTGCACTGCCTCCTGGTGGCGCGCCTCAGAGGTGCGGATGAAATCGGTGTTAGCGATATTGAGCGTTACCCAGAGGTTTTTAAAGCGCTGCATGACGCGGTCTGCAAGCTGCAGCGGCTCCTCTCCTGCCTCCCGGGCCGCCTTCTCCACCTTGATGCCGTGCTCGTCGGTGCCGGTGAGGAAAAATATCCGGTAGCCGGACAACCGCTGGTAGCGTGCCAGTACATCCGCGGCAACGGTGGTATAGGCATGGCCGATATGCGGCACATCATTGACGTAATAAATCGGCGTTGTTACATAAAAAGTCTTTTCCATTGTCGTCTTCACTTGGATGGCTGGGCCGGGGCGAGCATTTCGGGCTTGAATTCATCTGCATTCATCTCGACAATGTGGCCATCTTCCATTTCTATCAGAATTTTCTGGGTGATGACATTGACCTGCCTGATTTTTCCGGTTCCCTGGGAGGTGGTGATCCTTTTTCCGATTTTGGGCAGGTTCTTTTTCAGCTCTGCATAGGTTTCATATTCGTATGACAGGCAGCACATGAGCCGGCCGCAGACGCCGGATATTTTTGCC
>Ga0209777_10002644_pt1 | contig 23232 bp, 35 predicted proteins | sample FrelakmetHBP12HB_FD_187147 | JGI IMG/M metagenome (GOLD analysis project Ga0209777, IMG submission 187147) | Freshwater lake sediment microbial communities from the University of Notre Dame, USA, for methane emissions studies -HBP12 HB (SPAdes)... | ecosystem: Environmental > Aquatic >...
AAACCTTGACTCTCGACTGGATAAGGAAATCAGCTTTTTTTATTAATTCAGAGCAGATGAAAGTTGATGCGGGAGAACATGACGGCATTAGTCTCAAGGGCAGTATTGATGCAATTATAACCGATATTCTCGAAGTTGACCGCCTGCTCGAACATAAAGCTATCAATCACTTTACCTTTCAGAAATATTGGGATGGTGAAATGCCCATTGATTACTTTACTCAGGTTTGTCTCTATCTCCGGGGATTGCAGAAGGTCGGTCCCGACATCGTAGAGGCAATCCTACTAATCAAAAATAAAAACACTGCTCAATACATAGAATATCTTCTCAGATATGAAGGTGCTGAATTTGATTCCCTGTTAGTAATTGAGCGCACTAACTCCATCGGAGAAAAAGTTGAAATGAATGTGGTCTTTGAGCAGATCACCGGAACCGCCTTCCAGAAGTTTGCCGAAATTGACAGGCACATCAAGGAGCAATCCCTTCCTAAGCGTCAATACGATAATGACGATTGGCATTGTTCCTACTGCCCCTATTCAAAGACCTGCTGGGAAAACTACCAACAGGAATTTCAGGAGTTAAGAACAGATACCGAACTACCGGAAGAGATTGCAACGATGGCTCGCTATTTCAAGGAACTTGGGGCGCAGGAAAGCGATATTAAGAAAGAGCGAGACGACATCAAACACAAAATCATCAATACCTTAAAGGCAACGGAATCGCGCAAAGGCAGGGCAGGTGAATATATGATGGAGATAAAACTGGTTGAGACTTCAAAGCTCAACAAAGACCTGCTCACCCCTGCCGAAATTGAGAGAGCAACGGAAGCCAGTTTTTACGAGAAGTTAAACGTATCCAAAATGAAGGGGGAAGAAAATGGTAAACGGGTTTAGTCAAAAGGTAACACAGATTAAGGGATTGTCAGATCGCCGAAGGTTGCCCCGGTTAGGGGTTATCCGTCTCGGACTGAAAGCAAAGAGCAAGCAATCGGGAAAGGAATATCCGACTGAGGTTTCTTACTTCGTGTGTCCACCGGACGTTCAAAAGATATTCGGAGAGAAACCCACAGAGATTGAGGTTATGCTCCCCATTAACGACATCAATGCCGTATTCCCACAAGCCTATAAGATGTATGGCTCATCAAAGGGGTTAAAATGTCAGGGGGACGGAGAGACGGCTTATCGGGTAAACGAGGAATCAAAGGAAATGGAGCAGATACCATGTCCCTGTGATTGTCTGGAATCCGGTAAATGTAAACAGACCGGGACCTTGATGGTTATGATCCCTAAAGTATCGGTTGGTGGAATTTACCAACTGAGAACATCCTCATACAATTCCATCGTGGACATCAATTCCGGCCTTGATTACTGCTCTGCCCTCATCGGGAGATTTGCCATGATCCCTCTTACACTGAGGCGAGTAAAGACCGAGACCCACCACGATGAGAAGAAGCAAAACCATTACACCCTGCAGATTATCTTCGATGGCAACATAGATACCATTAATGCACTCAGAACAGACACCCAGAGAGTTCTTGAGCACCCCCGGTTTGCCCTGCCACCAGCAGAGGATATAAGCCCCGAAGCAGGTCCGGTTGATATTATTATTGACGAAGAACAGCAGGAACCATCGGGAGAACCAACACCAGCACCGGCAGACGGGAAACCATCAGATAACCAGCTTGCCGACTTCGACATCTGGCTGAAAGACAACGGATATAAAACATGGGCTGCCGTTCAGATTCTTGTTAAAAAGAAAACGGGCAAGGGTGTCAACAAGATCGAAGATCTCACCATCGAGGATATTGCAAAGACGGTGAGCAAGAATGGGAATTGAGCATGAGCATGGGCTGCCCGGCCGGCCTTCGAGTGGGGGCGTGTGGTGCTCCCCACCCCGGGATAAGGAGAAATAATGGCTTGTAACCATAGTAAACGCAAAACAGTAATGTCATTTATGGTGCCGGATAATGGTAATCCAACCACAACCGGGGAACGTCTTATTGAGGTTCTTTACTGTCCATCCTGCGGAAAGGGATGTTTGCAATTCTCTAACGACCTGATGGTTGAACGGTGGAAATGGTTTCCGGCAAAGTTGAATATTTTTGAGGACAGCAAATGACCCAAACCTCCCTCGACTTCTCCACCCCAGAAATGAATCCCATCGAGGAAAACATCATGGCTATTCTTAAACGTTATAGTCGAGGAGAGGAAAATGCCATCACCGGGAAGCTCATTGAAATATGGATAAACGTCCCCTATAAAAAAATTCAGGCTACTATCAGCCATCTTGTCACCGTCCATGATATTCTTATCGGGTCCTGCAATGACGGCTACTACATCCCGGTTACGCCGGAGGAAGTGAAGGAGGCGTGCAGACCGCTGATGGGAAGGTTGAGGAAGTTATCACACAGGCTGGCGAAGTTGCAGAAGATAAGCGAAGAGGAAGTTTACGGGCAGGCACGACTGGAGTTCACCCCATGAAATCTATCTCCCTCTGGCTCGGTGCAATCATCCTGTATCTACTATCATTGCTTATCGTGGCAAACGATGCTTTTAAAAATGGACGGGCGGAAGGGAATCGCAGGGGCTTAGAAATACTTAACCAGCATAAATTTCACTACTTCCTTAACCCAAACAATCCTAACCCTCGTGTAACTTGTGAGGAGGGCAGATGGTTTTTCATCCAGCAGATCACCGAACAGCAGGCAGATGAATGGATGAAGAATAATCCGATGGGGGTGCCAAAATGATTGACTATCTCCGTCCCCTGCGGGCGATTTGGGAGGCCGATTATGAGTAACATCGAACTCTTTAACGAAGATTGCATGGTAGGCATGGCTCGCTATCCTGATAAGCATTTTGAACTGGCAATAGTTGATCCGCCTTATGGGATAAATACCGGAACGGTTGTGGGGGGGGCAAGCCATTTGGTCAAAGTAGGGGGGGAAAAATTATCACGCCCAAAACATACAAGGGGTTTGATGACTCCCGAACCCCTAACAAAAGTGCGCATCCATCCCACCCAAAAGCCCGTCAAACTCTACGAATGGCTACTTCGCAACTACGCCAAGCTGGGTGATAAGATTCTTGATACTCATTTAGGCTCTGGAAGCATAGCCATTGCCTGTCATAACCTGGGGTTTGACCTCGTGGGATTTGAGATAGATAAGGATTACTTTGAGGCGGCGAGTGAGAGGTTAAGGAAACATCAAGCACAGAAGAGGATGTTTGAGCCGGGGGAAGTAAAGGCGAAAGAACAGGTGATGTTTGAATAACTTTAAAGACTGGTGGTCAGACTTCGAATGGAAACCCTTTTTTAAACATATAAAAAGGGCGGTGCTGATCATCCTGCATTGCGTGATCTTCGGGGTGATCGGCTTCTTTGCCAGCCAATACCTTTACCTTGAGCATAAAGCTGAGCAGCCGTATGAGGACAGCCTGATGAGGGCGAGTGAAGTCGTGAAGGAGAAGGGCTGTAGCATGAATATCAGGATTGAGAGGGGGAAGTCTAATCCGTAATTTTAACTGTCCCGACTATTCCTCATGTCTCGAAGCTGCAGCTCTGAAAAATAAACCGTCCTTAGATTGTGAGAGGTGCGAAAAAATGAATGTTTTAAAACCAGAGAAGAGGGAAGAGGTAAGGGCGCGCCTGGCTGCCGGGGAGTCGCTCCGAGAGGTTGCCGAAAAAGCGGGAGTGGCAAAAGGAACGGTAGAGAAAATAAAAAAGGAGGGCAAGGCAATGCCAGCAGAAAGATGCAGTGAAAGCGGCTGTACCAGAGGTCGGGTTAAAGACGGACTGTGTTACCGTCACTATCACCAGAAGTTTGGGAAGAAGCCGTGGGGAGAAGCAGGGCAAGCCAGAGAGAATAAGGCCGATCATAATACCTGTAAATTCGAGGGCTGCCCGAAGTATCCCTGGCGGAAGGGATATTGCCGAGCGCACCTGAATTTATTGAGTAAGGCTCCTATTCCAGCAGCAAAGAGTATCCCTGCCCGGGTAGATCCACCTCCTGCAACTCCAGGCCTACAATCTGCCCTGAATGGCTTTGTGAGGGAGGCGGTAAGGAAGGACCTGGGACCGCTGGTTGAGGCGATGGAGAGGGTTATAAATGAGTATCGGGCAGTGGTTGGATAGGGGGCAGGAATTACCCTGCCCCGGGGAGGTTATTTTTTGGATTTCTGGAGCAGCTCAATGATTAATTTTTCCATCGTCAATCCACGATCCACCGCCTCATGTCTCAGCCAGTTATGGAGATCGGCTGGACAACGGCGGAGGATGATCTGGCGGGTATCAACCTTTACGCTTTCCATTGCGTCCCGTACTTCTTGGGGGGCAAATATATCGCCACCCTCTGGATTGCGATCAATGTATCGTGCTTTTTCACGCAGGGCAAACAGCGCAGCCTCTTCGGGAGTTTTGCCCGCATGAGCACCATGATACCCACCGCCAAAAGCTCCCGTAACATCGGCATAGTAGGCATTGCCTCGCTTAGTGATCGTGATTGCGCTTGCTTGTTTTTTCATTTTTTATCCTCCTTAAAAATTAAACTGCATAACTTGCTAACTCGTCCATGCTATCTACTGGGGCGGGTTGCTGCTTTTTGGCTTGCTGCGCTTGATACTCGGCGTAAGCATCTGCTCGGTTGGATAAGGAGTGTCGCTTGCCATCATTCCCAACAACATAGTAATTTGTATCCCCACCATTGCCTCGATGATCTTTTTGCCCAGCTGCAATTATATCCCCCGGTTGAGCCTCGATCACCAGGAGGCCATCGCTTCCACTTCCTCCATCAATTTCGCCAATCCACGTGCCCCACTCCATCTCTCCTTTTGGCGTGGGGAACGTCACCTTGGCGATCCACGGCTTACCGTATCTGCGGGCGTTGTAACTATCGGTTTTTTTCTCGATCTTCATTTTTTCTCTCCTTGTTTAATGGTTAACTGCATCATGCCTACCATTATATATACATATATCGTGATGTCAAGCATTATTTTTAATTATTTTTATGGCTCGCAAACACGCATGGTTACGGCATTTGATACCCTGCGGGGGTATGGTAGAGGCTAAGATTAAGAAAAATTAATGTTGGAGAGAGTTAGATTTGGATAGGGGGTGAGATGGGAAAGCTTCCTTATATTACTTTTTTTTCTGGTGATTGGATGAAAGATCCGAGACTTTCGTTATGCAGTCCTGCCACCCGCGGGATATGGATAGACTTCATTTGTTCCATGCACGAGTTGGATCACTGTGGTGTTATCTCCGGTGATCGAGATCAGCTCTCCAGAATCGGACGTTGCTCAGTCGTTCAACTCGACCATGCACTTATCGAGTTATCCACATCCGGGACAGCAGACCTAACGGAACGTAACGGAATTATAACGCTCATTAATCGCAGGATGAAAAGAGAGTATAAGGAAAGAGAAAACAATAAGTTACGCCAACAACGATATTATCAAAAACACACATCTAACGAAAATCTCACAACTTCTCTTTCATCTTCATCTTCAATTTCATCTTCAAATAAAGAGAAAGAAATATTAAAGAAAGAGAAGTACGGTTCTTTTTCTCATGTGCTTCTGACCAATGATGAATATCAGAAGCTTCAGGAAAAATTCAATTCAGATCTTAAGGAGTGGATCAGAAAACTTGATGAAGGGATAGAGATGAAGGGCTACAAATACAAATCTCACTATCTGGCGATTTTAAAATGGGCAGAGAGAGAAAAAACACAACCGGCCAAGTCAACAGGGAGCCGGAGCAGGCTCCTTGACGACTACTACAGGAAACCTGAAAAGTACACACCTCATTATCTACCACCGGACCCGGAGATAGAACGACCTACACCCGCTGAGGTAAGGGCACTGATCGGGAGTGTTGGGAAGAAGGTATGAAACGCAATAGGAGGAGCTATGAAATTATGTAAGAAGTGTAGAGATGAATTTACTGACAGGCAAATACACGGCTGGACTGATCCCAGTTTTAGTCATTGTCACCACGAAGAAGAGCCGGAAGGGTGCGAGCTATGTAAAAAAAAGATCTTCGAAGATAAAGAAAAATACGAAAAAATATTAATCCCTACTATTGCAAAATTTTGTCCTAACTGTGGACGGAAATTGTGAAATCCCAAAAACAGAGGGAAGACAAGATGTCCGAAGCGATCAATCAGGAGTGCGCACTGGAAGGGTGGGCCGAGATAGGGAAAATGTTCGGAATGGCAAAATCAACTATGTCCATGAGGAGGAAGGAACTGCTTGAATGTGGGGTAATCTTTTATATCCTTAAAGGTAGACCACCAAAACGACATAAGCGGGTTTGTGCCTTTCCTTCAATGTTGCGCATGTGGGCTCAAAAGAAGAGTGTGAGTGGAGGAAAGTTGTGATGATGAGTACTAAGGGGATTATTAAGGGGGAAAGAAAATCCTTTGTCAAGATAAATCTTTTTACTGCCTGTTTTACCTATAGATTTTAGTTACTTCGGAAATTAAATAAAAAAGTCGTGAAAAATAGTTCTTACCATTGAATCTCTAATCAAGTCATACCATCAGGTCTTACCATCAAGTTTTGACAAATAAAAAGTATTGTATTACAGATACTTGCAATGAAAAGCAAGGTGACTGCCGAAGAGATGTCAGCCGCAATTGCAATCCCGATGGAGTCCTGCCTTCGCAAAGATGGGATCACCAGAGCATTCCTCGTTAAAAAACTTAAAGCAGAATTAAGCGCAACTGAAGTCAAGGCATTTAACAGCCAGGGGGCGATCATCTATTCCAAGCCCCTGACCGCCTGGGACATCCGCCAGCGAGCCCGCATGGATGCACAACGGCTGCTCAACCTCTATCCACCTGACAAGATGCAGCTCGATGTTGGCGAGATCATCATCAATTATCACAAGCCAGCCGGCCAACAGGAGATCAACAAAAAGCGTGGGTAACTGGTATGAGCCTATAACCTGGGGATCTGTAGCGATAGGGTGGATTGCAACGGCAATTATTGTCTGGATTTTAGGGAGTCAAAATGGCTGAGGAAAATACTTATAAATCTCTGTGCGATGCTGTGGATTATTACAGGATCCAGACCGGCAAACGACCCGAAGTGATTAAAATTTCTGAGGGTAATTTCAAAAAATTAAAAGATGAAGCCGAAAAATTTGGTTGGCTAATTTTCAGGAATAGCAAACTATTCCCCTGCTCAATCTATGGAGTCCCCATTGAGGTTGTAAATGGCTGAATACGACATGTTTCCCTCTCCCATTCAGGATGATTTCATCGAGTCCACGACCCTCGAAAACTGCATCATGTCCCCACGAGGAGAAGGCAAAACTGAGGCCGGAATCATGGCCATGACCATCCATGCAACGCGCCAGGAGCGCAAATACAGGCCGATCCCCTGGGCAATCTTGCGTGATACATGGACAAATCTTGAGAGGACTACCCTCCAGAGCTTCCTCAACCCCCGTCCCGGCAGTTTTGCAGCGTCTATACGGCCTCGATTAGAGGTCAAAGATGGTGGCCGCAAGTTATCATTGCCCGGATATTGGGATGCCTGGCTGTTTGGCGTTGATACCGTGGCAGACCTCAACAGGTTCCAGTCCATGCAGCTCGGGGGCATGTGGTTTGAGGAGGTCGCACCGGCAGCGATGGAGGAGATCGGGTCGGGGATCAGCGAGGATACATGGTTGGTTGGTATCACATCGCTCAGGCACCCGGTTACAACGGGACGCCGGGCGCAGATCACGATGAACTACCCGGACGAGGATCACTGGAGTTGGATAAGATTCCACGAGCAAGGGCAAGGCTCGCTGTTTAGGATTCCCCGGGGAGAGAACAAACACATTGACGACGACTATCGTAACAACATGGCTGCAGCTCTCCGCAATAAGCCCTCAATGCTGGCCAGGCTGGTGGAAGGCAGACCAGCTCAGGTTACATTAGGGGAGGCTGTTACCCCTGAGTATAAGCCGGATTTTCACAGATCCCCCGTCAACCTCAATCCATTAAAGGGCGTGAAGGTTATCCGTTGCTGGGATGGTGGCCTCAATCCAACGTGTGTATTCTGCCAGCTCACACCAAGAGGTAGACTGTTCATCCTCGATACTCTCCGGGGCGTGAATATGGGATTGACACAGTTGATTGAGTCCCAGGTTATCCCGCTCATCACTACCCGGTATAAGGACATCGAGCATTGGCAGGATATGGGCGATCCGGCGATGAACGAGCGGGAGTCAAGCGATTCAACCTCTATTGCCTCAGCACCTATCAACAAACTCCTGAGTGCAAGTTTTGAGGCTGGGGAATCATCCTGGACAGCCAGGAGAGAGGCGATTAAAGAACTACTGGGTCGTAACGTTGACGGGGAGGCGATGCTGTATCTCAGTAAGCACGAGGGCATACTGCACCGTGCCCTCAATGGAGGTTGGCACTACCATAAGGATCATACCGGACAAGTGCTGAGAGACAAGCCGGTTAAAGACCTGCACTCTCATCCGGCAGACGCCTTGACTCACATGGTGGCAAAGATATTCAGGATTCAGCCAAAGGAGATTGTGTTACCGAAGCACAAGAACCTTGCTAAGTCGTATGTAGTGGGGATGGGGGCATGAACAACTGGTACGAGATCCTTCACGGCGGTTCGCAACCCGAGACCCAGGTTGAAGCTCATGCCTGTAAGGACTGTGGCACGGTGGTAGATAAGACCTGGGATAAGGGACCGGGTGATAAGGACTGTAAGTGTGATGGTCGGGGTAAGGTAACGGTGGCAATGATAAGCGATGAGTACAGGGCAAATTATGCCCGGGTATTTGGACATGAGTAATCCTATGCCTATGACCGGCTACCTTGACACAATGGAGGACTTCCTGAAATCAAACGCTATCCCTACCTGTAAGAAATGTTATGGACTGGGCAGGCTGGGAAGGAATCTGACTAAGCATACATTGGAGGTTTGCGATTGCGTAAGAAGAAGGATGGAAGCAGCAGAAGTCATTGGAAGATTACCCCAGGTTCCACAGCAGATTTCATCTGGTTCCTGATCGTGGCGTATGGGTTGATGGTTCTGCTGTGGGTAATGAAGTGGTAGTCTGTAAGAGGATGGAGTTGGTAGAAATAGATGTTTGACATAACCGTACCGACACAGATTGATCCGCAAGAACTCGAAGAGCGAACCGAGGCTGCCAACGCCTATCTCACCGAGGATGAACGCCACTTCGTTAATTATGCCCTGGACTGTCTGGATGAGAGCAAAAAGGCTCATAAGAAAATCCGTGACCTCCAGAACGAGTGCTGGGATGCCTACAACAACGAGATGAACTTCAGCGCAAAAGAAGAGTGGCAGGCAAAGATCAGCATTAACAAACCCTTCTCCACCGTTCAGAACGCCAAAAGTGTAATCCGTAAAGCCGTGGTAGAATCCCCGGATTTCTTCACTGTTGAGAAAACCGCAGGTGGCGATCCGCTCATTGCCGACTTTATCGGGAAGTCGCTTAAATACTGGATGGAGACGGGCAGGGGTGACATCACCGTTGCGATTCCCGATGCCTGCGAAATGGGGTTTGCCGTTGGCATGTCAATGGAGATGATACCAACGTGGAATGAAAAAGGCGGGTTCCGGTGGGTGCTGGTTGAGCCGTGGAAGGTTCACCGTGATCCCGATGCTCTGCCCCATGATCCCTATAGTGGCAACTACTGGATTCATCAGGAGTGGCTTGACCTGTGGGTGCTGAAAGAGTTTGAGAAGAAGGGGATTTATAGGGATGTTGAACGGGTAGAAAACGGAACTACGGACGAGAGCGAGGCCCATAAGAAAACCCGAAAGAATCAGACCTGGGAGAGAAGTCAATACCGGAAATCAGTGATGGTTAATGAGTTCTGGGGTGTGGTGCTTGACAAGAAAGGAAACTTGCTGCTCCCCGATGCAACCTATACCGTAGCCGGTAACTTCGTCATAGCCGATCCCAAACCCACTCCCTACCCAAACCTCAGATGGCCGGGAGTATCGTTTTCACCCTTGCCTCATATTCTCCGCAATCCAGGGAGGGGGCTGATCGAAGGAGTGCTCAGGCTCTGGTATCTCATCAATAACATGCTGTGCCTTCATGTAGATGATCTGTCGTGGTTCATTAACGGTATCAAGCAGATTGATCTCAACATGCTCGTCGAAGCGCCGGAAAACGGATTGACCCCCGGCTGCGAACTCTATCTCAAACCCGGTGCCGTTGGTGATGCGGTTAAGTGGATTCAGAGCAGGGACAAGACTGGCGATGTTTTAGCTAACCAGCAATTCTTACGGCAGTTGTGGGAAGAAGGGACATTTATTCCCGATATTATCAAGGGATTGCCGGGCAGTCGTTCTCAAGTAACGCTCGGCGAGCTTGAGATGCAGGCAACTCAGGCAATGGGTGTAGCTGACAGTATAGCGAAGGATGCCGAACAAGGCATTAAGTTAGCTCTCTGGGCAGCTCAGGAAGTTATTACCATGAACTGGGATATGAAAGACAAGCCCAGTATCGCCGACGTCATGGGTATGGAGATTCCACCGTTATTTCTGGCAAGCCTCGAAGAGAAGAAAAACTTTCTGCGGGATCATGCAATCATCAAGGTTAGTGGTGTCTCACAATTAGTTAAGCGCAATGATCTTCTGGATAAACTCAAAGGGTTAAAGGAGATGGCTGAATCAATGGTGTTTGGTAGATATATGGAACCCTACAACATAGCCAAGACGTTTTCCGACACTCTCGGCATGGGGGACCGGAATCTGATCTGTACCGAGGAAGAAGCGAAACAAAGAGACGTAGAGGAAAAGAAAAAGCAAATGGCACTGGCATTGATGTCAAATCAACCGGGTCAAAAAAGTGGAGGGCAAGCATGAAGAAGATAAGAGAATTTATAAAATCATTGGATGGAGAGTTAAAGGCAATGGGGGTTATGGTGCTCATACTCTCGCTGGTCCTCGTTTACCGGCTGGCGTTCTGCGTTGACTGGAATGTACCGGCAACCTCTAACTTTCCTATCTGGTCCAACCAGATGAGCTTGCAGATAACATCGGGGAGTGATCGGGGTAGAATTACCATTGAAGGGAAATGCGTTACCGAAAAGATAATCGTGGAGGCACCTGATCTTTCTGGAACTCCTACCCTTACCCTTACTCTCGTTAATCAAGCAAGTCAGTCATATTGGACATGCACAACCGCACTTGCCGAAAATGCAAAAAGTGTGGTTACGGTGAGTGAACCAATCGCAGGAATTACCTCGTTGTATATTATTCGGTCAACGGCATCAACGACTGGGGAGACTATTCCTATCACTCTGAACGTAACGAAAGAAGGAGTAAGCAGATGAACAAAAAACTCTTCGTATGGTTGTTTCTTGTGGTATTGCTTATCCCCGTTCTGGCATATGCTCAGACGTACATTAATGGGAATAATATCACCACTGGTGGCAATATCTCCGGTGCGACCTATGGCTCTGATGCTTCGGTAAGCGATGCTGAGTTACTCTTTATCAACTCATTGTCGAGCAATGTCCAGACTCAAATAAAAAGCGCAGCAAGCTATGGTGCTCATACTTACATTGTTGATCCAACTGGTACTGCTGGTGCTGGTTCATACACCACGATTGGCTCTGCCCTTGCCGCAATTCCAGACAAGGGGGTTTTACAATTTTATACTCCATCTGTTATTCTTCTATCCCCTGGATATTATTTTGAGCAGGTTACAATAGACAAGGGCTATATCACAATTAAAGGTATGGCGAAGGATGAGGTCACTTGGGCTTGTAATGGTTCAGGAGTAACTGGCCCGATGGTTACTATTAATATCCTTGCTCCTCAGATAGCGAATGCAGTTGCTATTGAAGATATTACGGTACGGTTGAACAGTGATACAAACAGAGTGATGGGTGCGACTGAATACTGGTGTTATATGGCAAATGGAGCAGCACAGCAACTAAAGCTGACCAATATCTATGCTCATGATATGGGCTTAATGCACGCCTCATGTTATGGATTTCTCAAGGCTGTTGTGCCCTCAAATGTAGGAATTTACCTTACAGATATCTATACTGAGCATCAGGGAGGTGATGATGAGGGGACTCCTGCAATCAGATACACAACATCCAATCCTGCTATCTGGATTGAGGGTAGAGCAACTACAAAACTCTATGATTGCTACCTGCATAACATTACCATAAATTCCTACGATAATTTAGCCTCCAACACTGGTGGTCTGTACTTAAAGAATGCCTCATATATCCAGGCGGATACACTTTCAATAACAACGAATAGCAATACAAATGCCACTACAGTATATTCGCTGAAAGTCGAGGGAACTGATGTATCTCAGATGAATAGCAGTCCGCTCTTTATTAAAAACGCTGTTCTGCACTCAGTGGGAGATGCTCTGGTAACTACTGCCAATACCTATGTTGACTTGACTGGGGTGAAAATAAGTAATGGAACGCAGAGTATTGCCGGAAGGGTAAAGTCAGAGGCAGGACTGTACGGTAAGGGTTTAGCAGGACTGGACTCCTTCTATGACAAGCATGGATTTGATAGAACTGGCATCATACTCTGGACATCTACAGGCTCGTATACAAGTTATGGCACAAACGGGACTTGGATAAATGATGCTAATAGTGCGTTAAATCTTACTGGTATTACCAGCGTCCCTACTTATTCATCTGATTCGACAGTTAGAACGCCTTATAGGACTTTTAATGCTTCCAGTAGCGATACTTTGGCAACAGCAAATTATAATGATATTGCCCTGCAAACAGGGAAACTAACAGTAGGTGCGTGGGTAAATATAGCTAACGATGACATAACAAAACCATTTTTAGGGAATGTTGTGGCGGCTACAGGAGGGTTAAGTTGGGGGTTGGGAATAGATAGTTATGTAACTGATACAGTAAACTTTCAGATAAGGGGTAATTCAAATGGTTACTATTTTAGACGAAGTGCAATTAATTTGTTGAATGATTGGCACTTAATAGTTGGAGTTTGGGATGGTACAGTTCCAACAGATACAACAGGGATGGCAATATATAGTGACGGCGTTTCTGTTTCAACAACCAGTGCTTCTACAAATGGGGCATGGGGAACAGCACTAAAAAATACTACAGCACCCATAAGAGTTGGATATGGGAACTTTAGTGGCGATACTATCCAGATGAAGATAGGTGAGTGTTTAATCATGAACAGGGAATTAACAGCAGCGGAAATACTTGCCTGGTATGAAAAAACCAGATGGTTGTATGGGAAATAGAGTGATGTCACGCTTCGGTTGGATATTTTACGGAATTGTAGCAGCGATATTGGGGTTTTTGATAGCACATATTTAACAAGGAGGTAGTGATGAACACAGATACAAAAACGACAATCACGGGAATAGTAACGGGGGTGCTGACATTGCTGGTTCAGTTGAACATCCTGAGCCTGACACCGGAGACGGTAACGACTCTGAGCGTTGCCATTATCACTCTTGGCACAATGGTACTGGCATATTTTACGAATAAGAAGTAGGCAATGGGCGACATCGGGAAGTATCTCAGAGAAGCAGAAATGACCTGCAAGTGCGGGTGTGGCTTCTGCGATGTTGACCCCATGCTGAGTAACACATTCGATTGGATTCGGTTGTGGTATGGAAAACCCCTGATTGTGAGTTCCGGTTGCCGGTGTGAGAAATACAACAAAGAACAAGGTGGGGAAGAAAACTCAGCCCACCTCAGAGGTAAGGCGGTTGATATTCTGATAAACAATACTCATGACCGTTTCATCATTGATAAGCTCGCTAAAGAGTGCGGGGTAAAGAGAATTGGCAAAGGCAAGGGGTTTATCCACATAGATGTAGATGATTCCCTTCCGCAAGAAGTGGAGTGGTTATACACATGACCGGTCTCCCAGGTGAGGGTTACGCAGCACTGGTAGGAAAGATTATTGATATTGTCAATAACCACGCAGATGACCCTATGTGCCAGTTCAAGGATAAGTTAGAGATCGAGAAGCACGGTCAGGAAGCGATTAACCAGATAAGGAGTGCAAAGACACAGGATGAGGCGGATCGGGCTTTGGAGGAGTTCGTAAAATGGCTAACCGACTTCTAATTATTGTATTTCTTGCCTTCCTTTCCGGTTGCGCCACCTGTCCCCCTTGCCCACCCTGCAAAGAACCGCTACCGGCAGGCTACAGGGTGATAAAGGAAAGCACGTATTTTGAGTTAATGGGAACGGCGGCGAAGCTCAAGGGGGAGCTGCAGGATTGCCTGAAGGATAGGAAAGGGGCAAAATGATGGGTGACGGTCAATGTCCGATGGCTGAACATTCTGCGGTAGTTACGAGAATTGATGATATAGAGAAGTCACATCAAGTATTGATAAAGACTCTGCTTACCATAACCTCAATTCTTGTGATCGTGTTGCTGGCTGTTTTCGGAGGAGTATATGCCAACCTTTATTCTCTCAACACAAAAATTGATATTACTCAACATGAGGTAACGATGAATCGGGAGGATAGAAAACAACAAGTCTCAAATCTCGAAAAGTCGTTGGTACAGATTGAAGCGAAGTTGGATATGTTAGTACGAACTAATAATAAAAAATGAGCCTTCATCGGGGGACGGAGGGGAAAATGCCAGTAACGATTAAAAATGTAGGCAAGGGAAAATTTCAGGTGAGAACGCCTAACCAAGTTCATGCTAAAGGAACGACAAAGGAAAAAGCAATGGCTCAAGAACGATTACTCAATGCCGTTGAGCATGGCTGGAAACCCACGGGAAAGAAAATGAGAAAACTCAGGGATAAGTCGCTGCATGGAAGCGCACCCTTTACGGACAAAGAGATAATGCAAGGTTATAGAAAACTATGATCTGAATTTAAACCTTCTTCTGGGGCTGCGCAACCCGAGAAGCAGGCAAACCCCAAACAGAATAAAAAGCTCTGTTACTGTTCGAACAGGCGGTAATCAGAGCTTTTTTATTGGGGAAAAGGAGGTGATAGATGGGAGTAGAAGTGGACATAGCGAGTGGACTACCAAAGGAAATGCTGAAACAACAGCGGGAACAGCGAATCATTCAGCAGGGTGCTCAACTCGCAGAAGAACTACAAGGTGAAAGTGGTCAGCGGTTCCTGGTGTTTGTTCTGAAGAGACTGACTGACCGCATGGAAGCATTGATACAGCAGGATGCGTATTGTCAGGGATTGCTTAATTCACTGTCTGATATGGGCATGGATATTAAGGCAGCCCAGAGGGTAGCGAATAAGGTAATCACTGACAGAATTAACATCGAGATAACCGGACCCGGTGACGGACACTCCGGTTAAAGGAGATTAAGAATGGCAAAGGAAAAAGGAAAGGAAACTCGAATCACAGGCCCGGCGGACGATAAACTTGATACTCTGAAAGATGATGTGAAGAGTATCGAGCCTATTACTGTTGGACACCCTGCCGAGGAGACCCTGCCCAAAAAAGAGGAAGTAACAGAAGAGAAACCAAAGGAAGAAACCGTAGTCACCGAAGAGAAGAAGGTTGAAGAACCTCCTCCTTCCGAGGAAGAAAAGCCCTCCAAGTACAAAACCATTGAAGAAGCTATCGCAGCCAATCAGGAAGCGCAGAGGAAGATCACCGAGCTTGCCGAGGAGAATAAGAGGCTGAAAGAACCAAAGGTGGTTCTCAAGCCCGAGCCTCCAAAGGTTGATCCCGTTGACGAGATCACCGAACGCACGGCAAAGCTCATTGAGACTTTTGATGCTGATGATCCTGAATATGCGAAGAAGGTCAATCGTGCCTGGGCTACCGCCCAGAAAGACATTGCCCGGCTGACCTATACCGAGCTTACCGATGCTGACAAGACCTATAACGAGCAGGTCACGTACATCAACTCCAAGATCAAGGATGCGAAGATGGATGAATACCAGGAATTGTTCTGGAAACTCATGCCCTCAATTCCTGGGAATCTCACCGTTGATGATGCAATCAAGTTCGGGTTGGATCTCATTAATGGCACAGTCAACAAGGCTGTTGAAGCTGAGAATAAACGGAAAGCTGAGATTGATAAGAACCGCCAGAATACAACGGTTCTTACCAAAGGGGGGACACCAATACCACGGAAGGCCGAGGAGGATTCAAAACCAACTTCTCTGAAGGATGACTTACGGTTTGTCCAAAGTCAAAGACCAAGAGTAGGAGGTTAAATCATGGCCGCAGGAACACTCACATGGAAATATGACATTACAGATAATGTCATGTTGAATCACACGCTTTCGAAGGATATTCGAAGAGCGTCAATAGCCGAGTGCGTGATCTTTCAACACGCACGTATCGAACCCGGCTACGGAAAGAAGAAAGGCGAATCGGTAACGATTCAGCGGGTCAGGGCACTTACTGAACCCGATACCGCAGTGATCGGAGAAGAGGACGATATTCCTCTCGATGAGTTTGCTATTTCGACACGAACGATTGTGCCGGAAGAGTTGGGGCGTGCACTGAAGTACACCGATCTCATGAACGAACTCAATAACTTCGACATCGAGCAACCAATCCAGCAGGCGTTGAAAGACCAGCAAAAGCTGTGCCTGGATACACTGGCTGCCGCAGCTCTGAAGCGGGCGTATGTCTGTTTCATTCCCACCAGCGATACCGGCGGGACATGGGACGTGGAAGCTATACCCAGAACCCAGGCAACCGCAAACCTGACCGCCGAACATTGCGGGTTAATCAGGGATGAGTTGTTTGGTAAATACCTGGCACCGATGATCGGTGGAGATCATTACGTCGGGCTGGGATCAACCAAGGCATTGAGAGGAATCAAGGAAAGTCCGCTCTTTGTCACCTGGATGCAGTATTTGCAGAAGGGCATGGTTCTTTATCGGTCTGAAGTCGGAACGATTGAGAATATCCGCTGGGTTGAAGTCAACCACAGCAAGGCTCTTTCCGGCCAGGGAAGTTTTGGCGGAGTGGGCTTAAACAGTGTTCTCGGTGAGTTCATCGTATTTGGCAAGGATGCCATTGCCTGTGCGGAAGTTATTACTCCGCACCTGAGAGCTGAACTGGCTGCAAAGTTCGGAAGACTCAAGGCTATTGCCTGGTACGGGATGCTCAGAATTGAACCGGTCTGGAACAATGCAAACGTCGGTGAGACTAACATCGTACGTGGCACATCTTCGTAGAAAGGAGAGGATAACATGAGTACATACAAAAACAATATTCCTCTTCCGTTCCATAGCAGGATTGCCGCGGCTGATAACGTTGTGCCTTACAACGGCTATGCCATTCTCGGCGGTGCAGCGGCAGATATTCTCGGTGCTTTCTATGCACCGTTCAAATGCCGGATAAAGAGAGCAGGTCTGCTCATTACCGAAACGGTGGCTGCTGCTACTACTGCTCCAGTATTCCACTTTGACAAAGAGGATGCAGGAACCGCACCGACATCAGATGGAGATGTGGCGATTATTACCGTGCCCAATGCAATGGCAGCCGGTTATTTCGTGTATGACGATTACCCCATGACCACAAGGATTAATTTCGAGCCTGGGGAATGGATACTCGTCGAGATGCACACGGATGCTGCTCATACGGCAACGGTAGCCGGGAAGGTTATTCCTTTCCTCATCGTCGAAGAAGTGCCGGAAGTGGCTGACAACATCACGACAATGGTTGAAACCGCATAACAGAAAGGAGGTAAAAGACTATGTCAACATACAAAACAGATATGCTTCTTCCCATCAATCCGAATGTCAACTGTGGATTTGGCGGTTACGATATTTCGGCAGGAACGGAGCATGATACCGTGGCGGTCTTTTTCATTCCTTTCAAGTGCAGGATGAAACGGGTTGGAATGATCGTCAATACGGCGTTCACCGGAGCAGCGACATTCAAGTTTGACAAGGAGACTGTTGGAACAGAATCAGGTTCCGGGGCAGGCGCAACAGCAGCGAAAATCGTGGGGAATGTAATCATTCCGAGTGGCACGGCTGCTGGCAAAATGGTTTACGATGCCTACCCCATGACCACAAGGATCGTAGCTGAGCCGGGGCAATGGATAGTGGTAACACTCGATTCAGATCCAACAGGACTGGTCGGGATCGCTCAACCTGTTTTAATCGTCGAAGAGGTGCCGGAGGTTGCAGGAAACCTTACCGGCATGCTTGAGACAGCATAAGGAGGAAAAAGATATGAGAAAAAAGATCGCAACACTTTTAGTTTTGCTGCTCATTGTGTGGATGATCGCACCGGCGATTGTAGCACTGGCGGCAAACCTGGGGGCTTCTGACCTCACCGTTACGATAGACAAGAAACAAATCATCGGTGGGAAGAAGTTTAATGACATTACCGTAAAGGTAAACAATGGTACTAAAACGTACCCAAGCGGAGGAATAGCACAACCAACTGCCGCTCAATGTGGGATGGTTAGTTCGGTTACTCAGTTGATTGTAACTGATACCACTTCTAAAATTACTTCGGGTATATCGGGTAATGAAATTAAGTGGGATAAGACCAATAGTAAGTTGATGATTTACATTAACTGCCCGGATGGAACATTTAACCAGATGGGAACGAATGGAGCAGCGGCTTACACAACCATCAATACTAATCAACAGTTATTCCGAGGTCAGGCACAGGGTTGGTAACCATTAATTGAGAGGGGAGGCTTCGGCTTCCCCTTCTCACCCAAAAGGAGGACATGTATGGCACAGAAAGTCAGATTAGGAGATCGTGAAGTAACCATCATCAGATATTTCACGCAGAAGATGAAGATCATCTACGAGAAGGCCAATGGGATATTCGTCAGGGCTGATGGCAGCGCCATTGATGAATCTGATCTCGCCATCATAGCCGAACCCCACAAGACAAGGGCAGCCAAACAGGTAAGCGGCAAGGTTGATATTCCAGAAGATCCACCCGAACCCGAGCCAGAAGTTGAGGGGTATGCTGAACCGCCTACGTCAAAAAAGGGAGTAGGAAGACCGAAGAGGAATAGGTAATGGGTTCTGGAGTTAAGCGTTGCCCCAAATGCGGGGAGATCTATCTGGTTAATCCCTGGATAGATGGAGTTTGCCCCAAATGCGGGGGAAAGGGGAATAAATGAAAAAGACAGCACCCGAATCAGTAGTAGAAGAAAAACCTCATGCTTCAATGACCATTGATTGCCCGAAGGGTGCAAAGATGGATTTTGACACTGGGGATTGTGAGGTTGACGAGGAAATGACGATTACCGTAACGGGTAGAGTCAAATCAATCCGGTATGATGAATATGGAAAGAATGTGCAACTTGAACCGACAAAAGTCAGTGCGTCTTACGACAAGGTCAAAGGCGGGATGAAAGATGATCTGAAGGAACTCCGAAAATCAAGGACGGTATAAATGGCTAACTGGGATACGGGAAAAGAGATTCTTTATTACGTCCTGCTCAAGCTCAAGGATTACGAGCGGATCAGGCAGGAAGAAGCCAAACTCATTATCCAGGGTATCTACTGGGAACTGCTCATGGAGTTCCCCTGGTTGTTTGCTCTGAAAGATCCGCCGGGTATTATCAATACCGTTGCCGAAGTAACCGGGACCGCAACCATTACTAAGGGCAGCGCAACCGTAACTCTCGGTGCAGCCATCGCTACCACTATGGCTGGCCGGAAATTCTACATTGATAACGAGTTCGTACCCTACCGGATTTTAACCCATACCGCAGGTACGGTTACGCTCACCCTCGATGCTACCTACAAGGAAGATAGTGTTACGGCAGGAGCCTTTACCATCTTTCAGGACGAATACAGTCTGGCCTCAGATTGCGCCAAACCCTGGCGGTTCTGGTTCAGGAATTTGCCTAACGCCAGCATTAATTTCATCGGTGGCGGGGAGATGCAGGCCCGGTTCCCACAGATGTCAAGAGGCGGTATCTCAGTCTATGAAGTCGCACTCATAAAAGATAATAAGGTAAAGATAAAATCACCGCCAACGGATGCCGTTACCATCGAATACGAATACACTCAGAGACAGTCAGCCCTGACCTTCGACGGCGTGGTCGCAAACGATACGCCTGTATTTCCACAGGACACCCGCAAAGTCATAGCTGACTGTGCCTTGTTAGAAATGCTGACACCGAAGGACGTTAAGGAAATCGGGTTGCCTGACCGGGACAAGTTATTGGGCAGGATAAAAATAACCTACATGGCGAAGGATAGGGTCAAGGCATGGATACCGGACAGCAGGAGAATGTGAGGTGAGAATATGATCGCAGAATTAATGGGGGCAATAGGTGCAGCCAGTAGTATAGGAAGTTCACTGTTCGGTTCTGGTGGAGAAACGAAAATCCAGTATCCACCCGGAACCATGTATGGTGTCCGCACCCTCAAGGCTCAATCTTCCCCTATCCTTCAGGGTAGAATGACATGGTTGGATATTCTCAACATGAAACGGATGAGGGATACTGCTGAAAAAGCAAGACGATCAGGTGAGGAATCGCTGTTGAGAACTGCTGGCCGGACTGGTTCTTCTGGCCCAGAAGTGGCAAGCGGGTTGCGTTCAATAAATGAACAGGTCGCTCCTATGACCATCGGCGCACTCAATGACTGGCTGATGAATCGTTATAATCAGGCCATCAACATGGCTTCACAGCTTGCACGGGGAACGAATTCCCCTGTTGTTTCTCAAACACAGCCGAGCGATGCTTCAAGGGCAATGAGTCAGGTAGGGCAAATAGGGGGGGGCATAGCGGGTATGAAACTCGGGCAACCTACTACACCAGCCCCATCAGTCGCAAGCGCTGCTCCTTCTATGGCTTCAACTGTTCAACCTCCACTTACCTGGGAGCAGATGCAGGAATATTACAGACAGAGAAACTATCAAAGAGCATAAGGAGTAAATCATGCCTGTAACCTATATGCCACATGGAACTACTCAATCAACTCCTACCTTCTGGGAGAGCTTTCTACAATCCTATCAAGGCGAGCAGATACGTCAGCAGAGACTAAAAGAGCAGAAGATTGACCAACTTATAAAAATGGGTGAGCTTGCCGGTCATTACGACGAGAACCTACAGGGCGAGCTTGCCAGGGCGTTGTCCCCGGATGTATCGGGACTGGACAGGCTCTTTGGACGGAAGGCAAGGACGATAACCCCACCGGGGAATTTCCTGACTACTGGTGAACAGCGGATGCAGACCAAGAGGGCGGAATGGGGAGCGGAGTTAGAGAAGGCAAAGACGTTGAAGGAGATGGAGATGGGTGCAAGAGAACCCAAAAGATATACCGTTGATAAGCATCTTCTTGATGAATCAGGCAACGTACTTTACACCGCACCAGAAGCAGACGAAAAATCTCTCGAATATTTTGACGTTACAGGTCCGGGAGGTGAAAAGGGAGCTTATGGAGCGGCCAAAAAGGGCAAATCAGGTCTCCTTACCTTACCACCCGGTTATAATTATACCGGAAAACCAAGTACAGAAAAAGAATATAAACCCGAATATGACAAGATTGTCAATGCTACTGATAGAACGAAACAGGCATATTTGCTAAAGGGATCGAAGTTCCCTGACGGATGGGAATTTCTGGATACATCAGGAGAGAAGGGAACAGCACCGAAAGTAACGACTGATTCTGATGCCACAAAATATGCAGATGAAATGATGAGAAACAGGTTCGGAAAAGGTTGGTTTGTAGATGACCCTTCAAAAATTCTGACTTGGAAAGATGAAACTGGTAAAGACGTAGAAATGGATCAACTCACATACATGAAAAAATGGCATGATCACTTCTTCCAGCAGGCAAAAGGCGCACAGCCACAGGGCGGAGGCGCACAGCCAAAAACTGACAAAGAGAAAGCCCTTGAACTTCTAAAAGCACGGGGACGACTTTAATGCCTGACCTCGCTCAATTATCAGACGACGAACTTGCGAAGATTGCGGGCGTGAGCCTGAAGTCTAAAACTGCAAACATATTGCCTGATGAAGAAACATTTCAAGGTTGGTATGGAAATTGGGCAAAAAAATCAGGAATGAATATTAATCCCGATGACCCCTTACATCAATATGATTATCGTGCTGCATATAAGGCTGGTGTTGTTCCGCCTGAACCAGGTGGACATTGGCCATCAAAATATAAAATGCCTGGTCATCCCAATAGATATGTGGAAGGACACGATACTCTCATGGAGTCCATGTCTGATGATGAACTCGCAAATATCGCCGGTGTGAAATTATCAACAGAACCAAAAGAATCCCTGCCCTCAAAAGTTGGCAAATATGCTGTGGGTGCTGCCGAAGCTGGAACTAACTTGGTTCAACAGGCATTTACTTTTTTACCCTCCGGTCTTGCATATCTTGGCGGACTTCCATTCGGGAGAGAAACCGCTGAAAAAGCAATGGAGAAAACAGCGAACATTGATGTTGCTGGAACTCCTCTTGTCTATCAACCAGTAACAGAAGAAGGAAAGCAGATTGCTTCACTGATTCCCAAAGGTCTTGAATGGGCAGGAGAAAAGGCAGGTAAAGTTGGTGAATGGACAGGTATTCCCTATGCCGAACCATTTTTGAAGTCTCTTCCTGCGTCCATTGCAGTTTTGCTTGGAGCAAAAGGTTTGATGAAGGGAATGAAACCAAAACCCATTCCTGAACCAAAACCCATAATGCCTATAATTGAGACTATACCTAAAGCAGAACCTATGGGTGAACAACCAGGTCTTGTTGGAACTGATGTCAATATTCTTCCCGTCCCTGAGATGGCAGTTCCCATGGGTGAAGTCCCGCCGCTTTCTACTTTTCAACAAATGGCACCTCCACTTCAAAGACCAGTTAAACCCATAACCGGAGATATTATTCCCCCCGTTCCTCCCGGCTTACAGGGCATGAAGGCTGCCCCACGAGTTGAACAAAAGGCACTTCCCCCTGGTGCTTATGAGATGCCTGCACCTGTTGAGCAGTTACCCACTGGCTTTGAGGATTTTGTCAAGGCACAGGTAGAGAAACCACAGGCAGTTCCCCCTGGATTAGGGAAGAAGGCAAAGATAGTAGAACAACCGATTGGGGAGGTTGCAAAACCTTCTGAATCTACTATAATCGAGCCAATGACTCCCAAGAAGGGGGCGGCCAATATACCACCTGAAATAACCCCGAAGGCCGTAGGTGGAAAAAATAATCCATCCAGCCCCCCGGAAGTTGGGGGGCGTGTTTTTGCCCCACCAGAATCCACCCCCTCCCCCAAGCAACCATGGGAGATGACTGATGCTGAGATTAAAGATTTAAAAGGCAAGACACTTGG
>Ga0209777_10002645_pt1 | contig 23230 bp, 24 predicted proteins | sample FrelakmetHBP12HB_FD_187147 | JGI IMG/M metagenome (GOLD analysis project Ga0209777, IMG submission 187147) | Freshwater lake sediment microbial communities from the University of Notre Dame, USA, for methane emissions studies -HBP12 HB (SPAdes)... | ecosystem: Environmental > Aquatic >...
CATTAGTGTCACATCTCATAATCGTTCCATTATATGCTACATGACCATTTTGTGGTGTTACTCCCGTGGTAAGATTACCCTGTGTAGTAATTATACTCCCCCAGTTTGAACCAACTGAACTACCAACATTATTAAAATAACAATTATACACATAACCAGCCCTAGAAAAATTAATATCCACTCCGTAACCCGACGTTGTTGAATTTCCCCAAAGATAACATTCAGATATTTGAACATAACCTGATCTAGTAACACTAATCATTCTGCGATCAATTGATGTATCTGCCTTAAAGGTTAATGCCTGTATATATACAGTACTACTTACATCTCTAACAGAAATAGTATATGATGCATTAGTACCGATATCAATGATTGCTGTTTGATTTGTTCTTGCACTCCCTGTATATCCGGGACCAGCGAGGGTAATAAAACCACCATAAAAATAGTTGAGAATAATAAATGTTCCACCATAATAACCAGCATTAGTATATGTTCCTGCAGCGAAATTTATCGTAAGTGAATTTCTATTAAGATTTTTAGGTATTGCGTTTATTTGAGCTTGAATAGTTGCAGGCGATGAGCCATTCGTTACGGTAATTACTACGTTCGAAGTTAATCCTTCACCAAAATAATTTCCAGCAGAGTTTGTTAATAAACTACCGTTACCCGATATACCATTAGCTGCAGATATTCTCATAGTTTCAATTGGAGTTATAGAACCATACGGTGTATTATTAAACACCCAATCAGTAGGAAAATTTGTTGATGTTGGTGCCGCCATTAAATCTAATGCAATTCTACCTGATGTAAAAAAGTTAGTTCCATTAGTAGTTCCACCTACTGCAAACAATGCCAGTCTATCAGATATATTAGGAATGGTTGGATTAGATTGTGTTCCAGCAGCTCTCCACATACTTAATCCTGGTTGAACACCATAGCTATGTAATAGAATTCCAGCGGCATTTGTTTGATATATATCCATTGCCGTTAGAACATTAGTTTGTATGGGTCCATTGATAGACACTGAATTAGACCCAATACCAATACTTGCCACACCACTATATGGATTAGTTATTACTCCAGTTACACTAACATTTGATATTGTTGTTGTACCTGTCCACGTCATATTAGCAGAACCATTTGTAACTCCAGCAGTCCATAATGAATTAGGATCTGTCCCATCAGGCACAGTGACAATCTTGTCAGCAAATGATAAGGATGTTAGAAATATGAATATGATTGTTAATATTTTCTTAAGCATGATATTTAACCCTCGACATTATTCCGCCTTGTGTAATAATGTTATTTTTTAACCGTTCAAACTCTCCTGCCATCTTATAATATGATTCTATATCCATTGCTCTAAGTGTTAATAAATATTGTATATTGTGCATTTCATCTGTATTCTCTACTGTAATGCTATAGTCTGATGCAATAATACCTTTTGATCTTAGTAATGGCGTCCAGTAATTTGTGAGGAAATCGATGTAAATATTTTCAATCATTTTAAGTGCTGGTGATTTAGCTTCCTGCCATTCTTCTTCGGTTGGATGAGTGCGTTTCCGTAAATCTTCTAATGCAGCAGCTTCATTATCATTGATTTCGTCAATAGTTGGGATCGATTCTGGTCTATGCCAATATCTTATAAATGATCCTGTACCATCTAACATATCACCTAGTTCCCAATCTCCTTCTTTCCAATTAGGAAACATATACTTTAAAACCATATCTGCATTTGTTGTAAGCATTATAACCCCCTAATGTATTGTATATTCATATACGTCGGCCATGTCGTATTATTCTGATATCCCTGTATTAGATTAGTTACGTTAGCCGATGTAACAGTACTAAATATTTTGAACACCCCACCAGTATATCTAACGTAAGTAGCCATAGTAGAAGCAATTAGATTCATGTCAAAGGCGTTAATTGTACATGTACCTATAGTGCTTGTTGTATTATTTTGATCCACAGCGAACACCGACGTATTCCATCTATTTGATGATATTGTCCCAGATCTAGCCTGAGAATATACCATATAATATCCGGGATATTGATCTGGTAATGTATACATGTAAGTACCCGTATTAAACCCTGAGTGTGTATCATATAATACATTTGTCCATGGAATCATAGTAGTAACACCCGGAGAAGATATGGGATAGTTTGTATATAGATATACAGTAAATAGCGGAAATGATGTCTGAGTAATATTTGTAACACCTTTACCGTTGCCAGATATAACACCTTGCGAATCTATTGTCATCCCTAGTGTTGCCGCGCTGTTAGTGTAAGTATAAAACCGCAAATTACCACTATTTGTTGCTTCTGTTTGTCCAAGAATCATGGCAGTTCGTTTTTCTGCGGACCCTAACGCTCCGTTAAAGAAATTTATTCCACCGATGCTGGTATTATTATTTGTGATATAATTACCAAGATTCATGAATGCCAAAAATCTATTTGTTGTTGTCTGCCCACCTACAGATGGTCTACCGTCATAGAGTTGAATTGTACGATTAGATTGAGCAGTAAAGCCAGAATATATTTCAACAAAACTATTTGTACCAACTAATACATCACCAGCGCTATCTATGTCAACTACTCCATTCATCATTCCAGTAAAATTAAGATTTGACATCACTGTCATACCCGCAAAGCTATTTGTCCCCACTGGATTAGTAGCAGTAATCGTACTAAACATTGGACTTGGACCAACACTACCTGTTCCATTAGTCCATAATACAAATCCTGTTGCAACATTAGTTCCATTATTAGTTGTAATATTAAGACCTGTTGCTAACATTGTACCGACGACATGTAAACGAGAACCGGGTAAATTTGTACCAACTCCAAGATACCCTAGTCTAACACTAACGTTAGTTTCACCAACAACAAACGCCGGTGAGTTAGGATTACCAAATTGAAATTCTCCATAGTTAGTAGTAGCACTTAAATACTTGTTTGTTGGTCTATTTTCATAACGAATATTCTTTTGAGTATTGGTTCCTTTAAATACAAAGTCAACAAGATCTACAGTACCTGCTTGTTCAAACATTACACCATTAACTCCATTTCTATTTTGTAAATGTAATTTAACAGTACCATATTGATCACCAAGAACTTGAAAAGTTAATCCTGTTCCATCTGCAGTAATAAAAGAATTAATAGGAGATACTGTTGTAAATTCAATATTACCAGCAAACTTATTTGTAGTAAGTGTATTTTGTATAATATTGGTTACTGTAATTGTTTTAAATATATTTGTTGATCCTGTGAATACATTTGTATTTGGTAATATAGCAGAAATCACAGCACTTGTTCCAGATGAATCAAAATTAGTAACACCAAGAGTAACTACAATTAATGCTGGCATTGTATTTGTAAGTGTAAATACATTATTACTACCTTTAAATACATCACCACCGCCACCAGTTGTTTGAGCTGCTCTAATAGCATTAGTACCATCCGTATTTAAATTAGTAAATGATAAAGTATAAAATATAGGTGATGATCCATTTGTAACCATACCATTAGTCGCTGATGGTTGTAATGCAGATTCCCATACTGAAGTTCGTCCCTGTATTACCACTACTGCATTGCTCGACCAAATTGCATTTAAAGATGCTTGATTCCAACCCGATGTTAATCCATTTAAAGTAACAACACCGTTACTAGCCCAAGTTGCATTTATACTTGCATTGTTCCATCCGGAAGTTAATCCATATAAAAGTACAACCCCATTAGAAGACCATGTTGCATTTATAGTTCCACTATTCCAACCATTACTTAATCCATTCAGTGTGACAACACCATTACTCGCAAATGTCGCATTGATAGATGCTTGATTCCAACCGTTAGTTCTAGATTCTAAAACATAAATTCTATTAGTTGCAGAATCAAGCATATTACTTACAGAAACTACACCATTACTAGAAAACGTTGCAATTAAAGATATATTAGTTACATAATTAGTTGTAAAAGAATTAGCTGCTGACAAAATTCCATTTGTGATAGTTTGAGTTACAAAACCATTAGGATTATTAGAAGGATAGAAATTTAACAATGCCCACTGAACAACACCATTTGTAACACTAACAGTAACTAATCCCTGTGTAGCTTGATCAACGTAAACGATAGAAGCTAAATTAGTTGTACTACCATTAACGAACAAATCCCAAGTATTGTTTGTAGAATACACATACAAATAACCATTTGTATATCCAGCCATACCAGGAGTAAGCATATATGATGGGATATTCGTAGTTGTGTGCCAACCGCCAAAACCTTTGTTTGCGATATGTGAAGGAAAAGGACCAATCGGAATCAACGTATCACCAAGTTGAATACCAGTAGTTGGTTCATCCGCAGAACGAGAAATAGATAAAATAGAAAACAAAACAATAAAAATAACTATAATTTTTTTAGTGAATATCATAAGAAATACTTCCCGCTGTCAATTTATTATTTGTTCTGTACACAAAAAATGATTCTACGTATCCACTTGAATTAGTGACATTTCTTGTGTCATGTGGCCATGCAGATGTACCAAATCCACCCAAAGTAAATGAAGTACAAAGTCCAAGACTAGAGGGATAAATAACATAAATATATTGAGAAGACGGTGATACTGTACCGGAATTACCTTTTGATTCCCATGTTGTAGTAAAAGATAATATTTCAGAATTAAATAACGCATTCGTATCATTAACAGATAAACCATAATACTTTCTATTTGTGAAAGTTAAAGTTTGAGATGAACTGGCATAATTTGTTTTTATATCACTCACAGTTATAGTATAAGTGATACTGCTAGAATTTGTTGTTAATAAATTAGTTGTATAGCTGCCACCAGCACCTAGAGATTGAACATATCCATTTGAATAATTTCTAGTTAACATATTTTTATTAACAGTAAAACTCAAATCAATATTTGTTACAGAACTTCCAATTTCATAATATCCACCGATAGGAGAGCTAAATGACACAGTAGGTAAACTATAATAAACTTGTGCCCACAATTCTATTACTTGATTACTAGACCATGTTGCAATATTAGAAATACCACTAACAGTATTCCAGTTAGATGTCTGAGCCTCTAAAATTGAGATTCTACTAGTTGCATCATTCAAACTACCAGAAATAATAATTATACTATTAGTCGCCCATGTTGCATCAATTGATGCTTGGTTCCATCCTGTTGTTAATCCATTAAGAATTACAACGCTATTAGATGCCCATGTGGCAGTAATAGAAATATTAGTTCCATAATTTGTAACATATGAGGCAGAAATTGCATAATTAGAAACTGCAAAAGCTGTATTAGATGCCCATATTGCAATTGAATGTGCTTGGTTCCATCCTGAAGTTAAACCATTTAAAGTTATTACTCCATTACTAGACCACGTAGCATTCATAGCAGCTTGGTTCCATCCAGTGGTCAAACCATTTAAAATTAATACCCCATTTGATGCCCAAACTGCGGAATTGGAAACATATAAATAACTGGATGGTGCAGATCCACCAACATTATTACTTGCCCAAATTGCTGTATTATATGCCTGGTTCCATCGTTGAGTATCAAAAGAAACAATAGATCTAGCGACAGAATTACTCCAATCGATCACCACCCAGTTCCATTTGTTTGTTGGTAAAGAATAAACTTGGTTACTAGCCCACTTACCATAAGTTTCATTTGTTATAACAGGATGTCCCTGAACAGTTAATGATCCAAAATTAATTCCATAAGAGTTATTAGTAACATAATACGGTGGAATATTAGTTACATTAAAAACAGTATAGGGGATTCCATCAGCATTAACTAAAACATCACCGGATTTAATAACTCTATAAAATCCCGGACTAGTTTCAACTTCTGGTTTAACATCACCACCAAAAGAGAAATTAGCAAATAACAAACATACAATACCAATTAACCATTTATTCATTTTGATTTTGACCTATTATAAACCATTTTGCATTATTAGGTGTAGCATCAGCGCATCTATATAAAATTTGTGTATTCACATCAACAACTAAAGATCCCACAGTAAACGCTCTCCCAACATTAGCATTATCAGATTCATCCCATGTAGAGGAAGGTGCTGATGTCGCTTGAAATTGCATTGCATTTACAGTATAATCTGGGTTGTTCTCAATAGTTTTGAGAATAGTTGTTTGAAGAAGTGCTGTTGGTGTTGATTCATTCTGAGCCAGTATTCTGTAATATGATACTTGAAATTCAGTTCCTTCAACAAGAATTGATATCATCCCGGAACCATTAGGAATTAATTTAGGATCCCAAGTTAATCTATTAAGTCCTTTATTTCCTCCTTTAACAATAGTATAATGTTTTCCATACGTATAATTTGGTCCGCCGGGTACTTGTAATAAAACAGAACCAGGTGTTGGTGCATACAGAAGATCAACGTATCTCTGTCTTGCTGTCACCACATCAACAGTAAATGTCTCTTTCACAAAGTAAGTATTAACAGGCGGTAAAACAGGAGTAACAGGAGGTTCATGAATAAATGGCAAGTTCTCTACTCTAGTAAATAACGGATATGTTGGTGATGGAGCTAAATCGGTCAACGGAACTAATTCTGTAACTAAATTTCTAGCCAATACATTTCTAGAAATTTCTAGAATAGATTTCTGAGTAGGAACCAAAATATTTTCAACATCAAAATCTTCTATAGTAGGTATATCATTAATAAACAGAAGTAGTGCCCATAAATTAATAGTACCATATTCTGTATAAGATACATAGTCCGGTCTATAATAATTAACGGGACTGAGTGGTTTCGTTTCTGAATTTTTTAGGAGATAAAATCTATAATCTTCAAAAGCTATAATTTTAGGAGCAACAAATTTAACGAAAATAGTTTCGTCAGTATGTTTCTCCTTCATAGAATAATACCTCCTATATCTATCCATATCGGTAGCTAACTGGATCAGAATGTTAGCCTCTTTGTCTATAGTATAGGTATTGGGCATAGACATTTTAAGTCACCTCTAATATTTTTAATTCCTGAATTCTTTGATCTATCACCGATTTGAAATTTATTATAATTTGTTCTTGATCAACCAACCACTCTTTTTCTTTAACACGAAAAACAAGAAAACCTGATCGTTTATAGTCCTCATCTTTTTTAATATCATATGCTATACACCAGGTCTTGTCGTGGTGTGATTCATCTAGTTCAATCATAAGATTCAATTCTTTAATATAACCATCTGGAAAGTAATTGATTATTTTAGCATCATTATCGATAAAATAAGAAGTGTGTTTTCGTAATTCATTAATAAAAGAAAGTTCATTATTTCCTTTTCTGGGCGTGAATTTTTTCCCATCTTTCAAACCAGCAGTAATAGCATCAATCATTTGACCCCTAGCAAATTCTCGAAATTCTGGAGTTTTTGCATAATTATCATATCCGAAATGATCTAAACAAGTGTCTTTTCCCTTTTCTCGAATAGATATCGATTGCATCGGAAAATCAACACCAAGATTTTTTCTATTTGTCGATCTAAATTTTAATTTAACATCTGGATTTTTCATCGGATTATCATATCCAGTTTTCTCTTTATATGATTCAATTGATTTTTGTACTATACTATTCGAACAAAATGGAGACGGTCCATTGTATAATTTTTTATTTGTTAATACAACTTTATCTTTAATTTCCGAATTTTTCATCGGATTTGTATAACCAAAAACATTTTTACATGTTGATTTATATTGTTTTCTTATTTTATCCGACTGTAATGGAAATTCAACATTATTATTTTGTAACATAGTAGATTTATATTTTTGTTTATATTCTTTAGTTTTATGCGATTCTGATAAATTTAATTTGTGCTGGGCAGAACAATGTCTGCCTCTACAATTATGACCAGATAAAAATCTATTGCTTTCTTTAGTCACTTCCTTTCCACAGCCACAAAAACATAACGGATTCATAAAAACTCCTTCAGGCTGTTAATCTTTTAATTTCTTTAACAGGCAACGACTGGGGCGCAGAAACATACTCATTAATACCAGGATAATTATCTTTACTCCAACTCTGCTTCAACTCCTCTACGTGTACATTACATAACTTACAAATTCTATCATATTCAGTTTCTTCTATAGTATATGTTTGTAAAATATGCTTATAGTCACCATTAACAAATTCTATCGGGATATTTAAAAATCCAGAATGATATTTAGAATGAAGATCTGAAAGTAATACAACGTAACCAACCTTATTTTGAAAATGCAATTCTATTACTTTAGTAGCAATATCAAATGTAGAAAATTCAGTTTCTCTAGAGAGGTAGTGGTTTACAACACCTTTCACTATTGTATAAAGACATATTGGATGATGATGTATTGCAGTTGGGCATTCACCATTTGATTCTTTAGTAAATGCGCAGAATGAATGACCAAGATTATCTGTAATATAATTAGTCCACAATCTATATTCTTGACTAGTTCGAACTAATTTCTCAACATTCTTAATAAACAATTCATACTCTCTAGATGAGGGGAAAGCTTTTACCCGCAAAGGTAAATCAAATTCAGAACCAGCAACTTTAAAAACGCTATCATCATTTGCGATATCATTTTTTACAGCCGCAAGAGATTCTAAATTAAACTCTTGACTTTTGTTCTCCATGTTTTTTCTCGGTAATAAATTGTTTCATCATACTAAGTAATGCTGATTCTCTTTTTAGTCTAGAAACCAATGAAGAAAATGATCCAGCTGATTTTCTAAATACTGGTGACCTTCTTTGTAGATCGTTCATATTTGTGTATATTTGATCCATTCCCGTTGTATTGAAAATATAAGAATATGGGATGATATGTAAAGTTCCACCATCAAGAGCTGATATAAACATAGCTTCTTCTCTGAGCGGATCAAGTATACAAAAAGAGTTCCACCCAGCTTTAAACATCTTTGATAATTGATATTTATCAAGGAAGAAATTAGATCCTTCCTCTCTCATAATATCATCTTTATTAAACATAACAATAGCAGAAGAATAATTATAAAATTCAGCACTACCACCTTTATGTTTAAATGAGGATGCTTGAATATAGCCCTGAGGAGCCATAAGAATCTGTGAATTCACAGGATCCATATCTTTTGTCATATCTATCTTTTTACCAGTCAACCACCTAACAGTTTTCTGAACAGTACCCATTGAACTTCTTAAAAAGTTTCTATAGTAGGTTCTCCATTTCATCTGTTCTGCCGTTGCAAAATAATCATTTAGAATTGCATCTTCTATTGGTTCGAATGAATTTAACACCATAGGAAGAACTTTACAACCAACAGCAATTTCCTGCATCGTACCACTAGGTGATGTACCGCCAAACTTCTCATGTTCACCACCAACATAATGTATTTTAACACTAAGATTCATCATTGTTGGTTTAAGAGAAACACCTTTCATCGTCTCTACTTTATATGATCCATGGGTCTCATATTGTCCAGCTTTTTCTTTCCCTTTTTCGCGAGCAAGTTTCTCTCTCTCAATCTGAGCTCTTTCATCAGATTTTTCATTTGATCTAGGTATGGATTTTAACATATCCGCAATTTTTTGTTTATCGGTTTTTAGATCAGTAAGATATCCTGTAAGACGCATTTCTCTTTCTTTAAATCTTGCATCTGCTGGTCTTCCAAAACCTACATCGACATGATTATGAAAATCTTTTAATTGTGAATCAATTCTATTTCGCATAGCTACAATTTCTTGATTAAGTCTTTCTATCGAGGATCTTCTTTTTTCCATTTCAACAAGATCACTAATAGAAATTATCGGGGAAAGATTTCTTTGTAATTCATCATAATCTCTTTTTATATCATCAGCTTGAGAAATCAATTCAATAGTCTGCTCATCCCATGCTTTTTGACCGGTTGCTTCAGATAAAAATGTTTTTCCAAAAACTTTTTTATTTTCCAATGTCAAAGGACCATATACATCCCTTTGTTGGTCAAATACAGTTTTAACTCGTAGAGATCCACTTTGAAATGCTTCAGCTAGATGAGAAAGAAAAAATTGCTCAATTACTCTACAAACAACCGGAGCTATTTTCTTATCTACATTATTTGATACTATAGCAGGATATACGAATATCATATTATTTCCCCTGTCTTATAACCATACAACTGGTTTACTTTTTTTAATTTCTTGTAAAGGTCTAGTTCGTTTTTCAATGTTTCCTACCACAGAAACATTTATATTTTCTTTCTTAATATCGGAAGCTTTTTGAAGTATAGAACTAGCATCTTTTATAGTCTTTTTAATAGCTTTACCTTTAAAAGACTTTAACTTAGATGCAGTTTTCTCCATCTCTCGTTCTAAAAAATCAAGATTACTTTTTATTATAGGATTCATTTTTTTGAAATGACTTATTGTATTTCTTAGCAATTTGAATCATATCATTTCTGATCGTTAAATAAGCTTGTTCTAGGATACCACTCTTAAAATCATTTATCTTATCTTTATTGACACACTCAATGATAGGTGCACCAACAAGAACATTATCCATAGCCATCTTTAAAAATCTTTCATTTATAATGGTATCTGATAGTTTGATAATGTCCGGATTTGAGTTTTTCTTAACTTCTTTGATTACCGTATTTTTGATATGATCTCTAAAATCTTTTCTCTCTATCATTGATGCAGCAACTTTCTTAGATTTCTTAGCACATAATACAGCATTTTCCTGGAGTGCTTTCACTGTTGCCGGAAGTTTTTTATCAGAAGATGTAAATCCAACATATCTATAAAACTCATATAAATCACTAAGCAATGCCGCTTTAAGAGAAATATATTCATTGTAGTCAGTATCTTCAGTAATAACATTTTTCGCATGGCCATTAAGAAGGACTGAATCAATAAAATACCAATCCTTTAACATTTCTGACACCAATAAAGTTTTATTCTTCATGTACACTCATCTCCTAATTTTAGATTTGTTCTAATAAATCAAAAAGATTTAGAAATCAAATACTATTTAGTTGGAATATTTTCTGGATGTTTCTTTGCTCTTAATATACCCAATTTAATCTCTCTATCAGTAAATACTAGACATCTCTCATTAGTTCCATCAGGATCCTGAACCCACACTGCTAGATAATCATCCTTTGAATTAGAAAATTTTCTTTTAGCGAGATTAGAAACTCTAACTAAACGTCCTAAGACTTTTGATTTTTCAATAGATTCTGTCATAATATAAATCCTCTCTTTTTATTTTGTTCTAAGTAGATAAGTTAAAGCGAACCTATCTACTTAGAATAAAAACTATTCCTCTGGTATGACAGTAGATTGAACCTTTGATAGGATTTCTCTCTGAATCGTTTCTTTGACTTCCTTATCAAATTCAGACTTAAACTTAGCATCAGTGTTATATAACTCTAATGCATCTTTAGTTCTGAATTTCTTTTCTGGGATTGAGACTAATGTATTCCAAGCACCGGCATCCAATCTCTTATGAGTTACTAAGAAATTATAATTAGTCCAGAAATTAGAAATACCTGTATTAAAATCTACCAACAAATGAACTGGAATATTGGGTCTAAAGAACTTATTCTTAATAAAGAAAGCTTCAAGCTTAATTCCATTGAAACCATACTGTTCAAATTTCAAATCGCCTCTATTTCTCAAGAACAATAAATGAAATGCATTAAACTTAATTGCTTGCCCGCCAGGAATATCTTTATTACCCATATGTTGGAGGTCAGCTGGTGCGCTAAACATTCCCATATCAAGCTTTTCTCTAAGCTGATTAATAGCTATTAGAGAAATCTTATATTCTTTCATCTTATACAGATATCTAGGAATCAACTGAGAAAGCATTCTTGCTTTAAGACCAATTGTAGCATTGATATCATCTGTTGTTCTTGCTTTCGCTGTTTCTGTATTTGCAATAGAATCCCAAGCAACAACTGATGGAATGTGTTTCAAACTCTTCAATTCTTTAAATGCACACATTGCTTCTATCGTCTTGAATATATTTTCAATTGTTACATCTGTATATGGTTCAATCTGAGGTCTAACTACACCCATACTAGCAAGTCTCTGCTTAGTCATAGCTGTTTCAGAATCATGATATGTTGCTAAGAACTTACCATTGAATTTCTTCTGACTTGCGCCGAGAGTTTGAGCTAAAAGAGCGCTTTTGAAAGTACCAGGATTGCCAACAATCATAGTGAACGTGCCTATTCCGAATCCACCACCAGCAATGGCATCAAGAATATCAATTCCTGTAGGCATCTTCTCGATGTTACCACCATCATCATTATCAATATCAACCTTATCAGATATGAATTCATTCAAATCCATGGTCAATTGATTGATTTCTTCCATTTCATTCTTAGCAACTTTGGGCGGTCTTCCAGCTTTCTTTTTATCTTCTTCTGTTATCTTAATACCTTTTGTAATTTCAGCAACGGTATTATTTACTTCAGCTTCTTGTTTCTGAACTTCTTCAGCGGTTAATCTTGGAAGACTAGCAACTGGGGCAGCCTCTACAATAGCATCATCACCTAAAGCAAAATCATCATTTGACATATTCATCTCCTAATTATTTTTAACAGTATCATAACTTTTTAATTTGTTCAGCAACTCTATTTTTATTTCTTCTTCTCTACTTTTCCAATCCATTTCAGTAATTCTAAAAAAATCACAAGAAATACAATTTTGGATTTCTTTTTGTCTTTTTATATCTCTATCACTCAAAATTAAAACACCAGACGTATTATATTTAAAATGATGTCTCTCATCAAATTCAATAGCAACATTCAATTCTTCAATGTAAATATCTACAAAATAACCAAAAATTTCTTTATTTTCTAGTACATGATATTGAGGAAGCATTTGTTTAATTTTATTATAACAATCTATTTCACCAATACTTCTGTTCGGGTAAGTTAAAATTTTTCCTTCTTGTTTTAATTTAGAAATTCTTTTGATTGCAGAAAGTCTCATATTATAACGATGTTGATCTAAATTTTTGTTAAATCCATCTGCTATTTTTTTCTTTACTTCTGCGGAAGTATCAATTCCCTTATTCCAACTAGTTCCACCTGAATTCTGACCTTTTTGAAATAAACTATATGAATGGAATTTTTTAATATACGAACATCTGCAAACAGTACTACAAAAATTATTTTTTACTAAATTCTTTTTACTATGTCTAACCACTTCACTAAATTGGTAGTTTGATAGTTCAAATTCTATGTCACAATTATTGCATTTATATAGCCATTTACAATCTTTATATTTTACTCTATCGTTGATTTTAAACAAATCTATATAATAATCAATTGATTTTTTATTAGCTAATCCAATTTTTCTTTTTGTTTCTTCAGAAAATTTTCTACCAGTAAATCGATCCACTGCTTGATTAGATAAAATCTCTATCTGTTCTTCTGTATGTGCTTTTATTCTTTTATGTTTATGGCAACATTTTTTACACCATCTACCACCAGTTCCGATTATGTTTCTATAATCAGTAATATATTCAGAATCACAATCATCACATTTAATCAAAACTTTTCTAGAACTACCTCTAGATAAAGTTAATATATCAGTACCATCAAGACAACACAAAATCATATTTTTCTAATTACTATGCAACTTCAAATCAGGTGGACCATCACCATTTTTTAATTCAATAGCATCATTTTTCTGCTGCTCTTCTATCATCCTAGCCATAGCTCTAACATCAACGACCTGGTCCCCATCACCCTTATCGGTTACTAACTTCCTTCTGATCTCTATCTCATCTTTGATTGTTTTATTGAATTCTTGTCTGATATTTAATATAGTTGAATATAAAGATGCTACTGTTTTAATCTTTTCTTCTAATGCCCATTTATTTCTAAAGTCTTGACCACTCGGAAAAATCTGATCTACTTTGGTTCTGATGGTATCTACATCACCCATGTACTTAGTAAGTTCATTCCGAGATTCAGATAATTGTTCTAATAACTTTTGGATTGTAGGATCTATTATTGATTCATTATCTTTCATTTGTTTAACTCCTTATTATATGTAGAGTTGCCGCTACTCCTTAAATCAATAAGGAGTAGCGGCGAAAACTATCAGAAACTAGTAATTACTTACCAGCTTTTTTGTCGCGTCTTTTCTTGAGAGCAAGAGCTGCTCCACCAGTTACTGCTGTTGCTGCGGCAGCGCCAGCTGCATATTTCTTCCACTTGGACTGCTTAGCTAGCCACTCTGCCCATCCACCCACTTTAGCTTTACCAGATTTAACAAGATCATCAAAAGTCTGCTTCAATGATTTCTTAACTTTTTCTTTTTCTGCTGGGGTGTAGTTGCCTTTCTTTGCTTCCTGAACGAAACCTTCTTCTAGAGCTGTAAATACTGATTTCTCAGCTACAACTTCTTTCTTAGCTTCAGCTACAACTTCTTTCTTCTCTTCAACAACCTTTGTTGCTTCTTCAAGAACTGATGCATAAGCTTCAAGTGCTACTTTCTCAAGTACTTCGATCGACTTATATTCTGTATCTCTCTGAGGATTGAATGCGAGATTCAAAAGCTGCTCATATGTTCCTTCATTGATAATGAAGTTTTCTGCTGCAGCTTTCTTGCCTTCTGTTAATACTCCACTTCTGACCTGTTCGAGCAGTGATGTTCTCATTGCCCATACTAGATCCCGACGATCTTCTTTAGCTAATATACTCATACTACTATCTCCTTTTTTGTTTAAACATTTGCTTAATACGTTGATGTACCAAACATCCTACTTTTTAATTTGTTCTGTTATTTCAGTAATAGGTCCTCTAGTTTTTGCTTTTGTAAATTATTTAGCAAAACATCAGTACCAATCATTTTGGTTAAGTCATCACTAAAAATAACTGGGAATTTCCCTATTTGATTCAATTTACCCAACGCTTTCTTAATTTGCAATACCTCTGGTTCAGTTACCTGTCCGGGTTTTGTTCGTTGCAGTTCTACATACTTAACGTCTACAAGCAATCCTTTTGCTACCTTACATGTTGGGCAATCCTCAATTCCTATAAGTATCATAACTATTCCTTTTTGAATTTAGATAACGCTTTAATTAATAATCCTTCTGCTACTGCGGTCATTGGATCTTCTGCTTGTTTAACTGATTTAATCTGGACTGGGAAAGAGTCCTTATATTCTTCCAGTACCTGATTAAACAAAGTTAAAAATCCAGTTGCCATTGATGTGCCGCCGCTAACAACCACTGATAAACTTTCTGGGAGTTCAAGATCTCCAGTAGATTCAGATAATTTGTTTTTAATCTGATCTAATGAATATCTAATCATTTCCCTATAATAATATACAATAGCTTCTCTAATTCTTCTTTCTTTCTTTCCACCACTAGAAAAGTTAGCAAGATCAGTATTAGTTTCTTTTATCTTTGTAATTCTATTAGCTACAGTACCAAGAGACATTGCAGCTTGCTCATCAATCCAATCTCCAGCTCTAGCAACACTAAATGTTACAACGGGAACACTCTTATAACTCATGGCAACATTCACCATACCTGCACCAAAACTAAATGCAAGTCCTGTGAATTGATCACTTTGGCACTGACTATAAATCAAAGCCATAGCTTCGTTCATTGATTCAGCTTGATATCCAAGATCAGTGAATATTCTCTTGAACACCCCTTCATGATATACAACATTATTCTTCGTATCAATTGAAGGTGCTGGAATACAATATATACATTTACCACCTTTAGCTTTACCACAAAGTTTTTGAATTATCAAAGCTAATACATCCAAACTATCTGTTTCATCAGGAGATATCAATCCTTTAGACATTGGACGCTTTACAGTTTTTCCAAATATGTTAGAAAAATTAAAAGCGTCATTCCCTATGATGAATACGTGTTCATCTGATTCGACGAAATCTATATTAGATAATTCTGCCATAGTAATTTGATCTTTTTCCAATGGAAGATACATATTTCTAATACTAGAAAATTCAGCAGATTTATCTTTCTGTTCAGATAGTACTAAATTCATAGTACCACAATCAACACCAATAATTCTTTCTGCTTGTGGTGCATTTAAATCAATAACTTCTTTTTTAGTTTTTTCAGCAGTCATAATAACTCCATGTTTAAATAATTTATTCATATACAATATAATCAGAATCTTTCAAAATAGAATTAAATTCTGAATAATTTCTATCTACCACTAGTAAATAATTGAATCCCATCAAGATACATGATTTCCTTTTTAATTCTTGTATTTTTTCTGTCTGAACTTTCAAAATATAACTTGATTTTATTTCAACTATTAAATTTAATTTTGAAATGAAAAAATCTGGATAATACATATGTTTTTTATTATTGATTAAATAAGATATTGGATCAACAATATACATAATATCATCTTCTGATATATTTGTTTTATTGAATACAAAATCTAAAAACTGTGGTTCTTCTCCTTGTATGTGAATTTCTTTCCCACTCGGTAAAATATATTTTTTAGATTTAAAACATGACTTTACTTGTTTTATTCTACTTCTTGGATTTTGAAGAGCATGTCTATATCCTGTTTTTCTTTCTAAAGTATCACCTAAAGAATTTTTAAATTCTTCAACTTTCATACAATTATCAACACCGTATTTAGAAATCATAGTATTTTCAATTTTCAATTTTCCTTCATCTGATTTCATATAATGATCAAATCCACATTTGTTAATCAACGTATTTTTAATTCTATTATTCAAAATATTAGATTGATATGTAGTCTCTCCATTATATCGTTCTTTCATGGTATTTTTCATTTTATTATGAATTTCTTTATTTTGTAAAGGATATTCAGTTCCAAATAAACGAATCATTGTATCTTTTTGTTTTTTTCTTATTTCTGGAACTTGAGATACATTGGAAAAACCATATCTAGAAATATTAGATTCTTTAATTTTATTTACATTATATACATTTGCGCACGTTTTACAACAAAAAATATAATATCTTCCACTATCTTTACTAAATCTAGTTTCACCATTACAATTTAAACATTTTCCATCAGATATTTTTTTCATATATTTGTCATAATAATCTTTACCATTAAGATTATGACTTCTAAAATGACTAGATAAAGATCTAGAACTTTTAAATTCTCTACCACATTCTAAACATTTTATCATGTAATTTATTCACTCTTAAAATCAGAGGATCCATAAAACTGCCTAATTTTGTATTCTTCTCTTCTTTCCGGAATCCAGTTTTCCACTGGGGTTAAAAAACCTACTACTCGAAGGTAATGAATTACAGGGGCATTATGACATGGGCTTTTTTCGAATTTTCCAATAAACAATTTATTACAAGTAGAGCAGCGCCCTTGAGATATGTTAATTGCAAAATAAATCACACCTTGTTTAGCTGATCCAACGATCAAAGCTTTCATTTGATCCTTACTAATACTATCAGTGCAATTCAAATGACAAATTGCTCCACCACCACACTTAGAATCAAATATACCCTGCAACTTTATTCTCTGCTGAATATCAACATTCTTCCAAAGAGGGATATACTGATTGCCATATAATTTATACTTATGATCGGTAAACAACAGAGCATCTTTCTTAGCTAGATCCTTTGCGGCACCTTCACCAGGAATCTGTTCAATGTTTCTAATATAACCATCTTCTTTAGTTCTCTGTTTATTTAAGAAATTAATCTTATCAAGCATATCTGATGCTATCTCTATTCCCTTATCAGTAGTTATATCGAATCCTAATATTTCACAAGCTTCATGGATTCCAATAAAACCAATAGTTGAAAATTGCTTTGATAAACTCATGAATTTATGAGTATATAATGGAAGTTTACCCTTCTCAATATTCTGAGTAATAATCTCTCTATGGATATCAAGAACATCCTGAGCAGCTCTAGTATTATAATCAAGTTGTTTCATGAACTCTTGAACATCCTCGCTCTCAAATGCTATCCTTGGAAGATTGAGAGTAACTACTCTATGAGAACCAATTGAAATTCCACCTGCACCAAAGCTATTAGTATAACCAGCAGGTGTTAATTCATTCGTATCATTACGAAGACGGCAACAACTCGATAGTACGCCAAGAGGTCCTGTGAAAATATTAAACATACCATTCACTGAATTTAGCTCAGCAATATAATCTACGAAAGATGTATCAGGTAATTCACCTTCATCAGTCTTATAAAATGTTGCTGTATTAATAGGAAATGTGAATGCTTGTTTCTTTGATTCATCTAAGAACCAATTACAATAGAACTTCTGAAGTTTTGCAATAGATTCAAAGTTAGGTCTTGTTGCATCAGGATAAAGAGTTGTGGAAAATAGATCTTCCATGAAGAATTTATCATAAATGTTAACATTAACAAATGCAGACTGACTTCCACGGAACGGATAATTCCATGAATATATAAGAGATTGAATATCCTGTTTGATTAGATCAGCAGTTTGTGGGTTATTCAAATAATCTTCACCAAAATCTTTCCTAGCATACCAATCAAGATATATAAATAGATCTGGGAATGCACAAGCACCAGCGAGCTGATTACTTGCATATGCTGTGAATTGAACTACTAAGTTAATAAAACTCGAAAAATGTTTTGGTGGTCCGATCTTCAATTTCTTGATAAATGGGAGACCATAAGTACAAAGTGGTTCCAAACTGAAAGCATAGCAATAAGGTTTCAGTAACTGATGATGATCATGAATCTTCAATGATCCATTAATAGTCATTTCAAGAACTTTATTGGCTCTTTTAATTCCATGTTTCTCAGTCAAATTTTTCCAGATGATATAGTAACTATTCAATTTTTGAATTGATTTAGGTGCTTCATACTCAAAATTTAATACACTATCATCATCAACATTCGCATTACCATCAACACTAACATCAGAAACTACATTAGTTGCAAAGAACTTTTTTGCGAATTGATTTATATCAAGTTGATTGGGTCCTATGCCATCTAACTCAAACATTTCAACACCATAATGTTCTTTAATTTCATTCATCTTCACTACAAATCTTTCATCAAACGATTGTCTAATTAGCATGGTTTTTCTCCTGTTGTTTTTAAATTCACAATATTATATTTAAAGTATCCCAATCATCTAACATGGTCCACTCTGAAGATGTTGTTTCTCTATACCAAATAGTTTGATTGGTACCCTTATCTTTTACTGTCATACCTTTCCATTCTCCATCTATCACTAAACTAACATTATCTAACAAATTTTTAACTTCCTTAAATTCTTTTCCTGTGTACAATGCTATTTTAAATCCTAATGATGCAAATTCAGCATTAAAAAGTTTAAACGATTCCGGTTGATATACTGCATCACCACCCAACCAACATATCCATTTACATAAACTAAAGTCTTTTGCTATTTTATCTATATCAGAAAGGAAAATTTTCATTCCTCCTTCAAAACTTTGACTTTCAATATTCTGGCAACCGGGACATCTCTTTTCGCATCCCTGTGCATATATATTTAATGATATCTGTCCAGGAACTTCTATAAAACCAGTAGAAAGCTGCCGAACGTTAATAGATGTCGTTTTATTCAATTTCTGCTCCTATATCGATTACCAATCTATTTATATATTTATAATTTATTCCAGATATATATCAGATCATGAAAAATTTTTGAGTTAAATCTAAAATAGTTCTATTTCCCAGACTTATCTTGTAGTTTTGATAATTCCGAAACAGAACTATCTAAATCTGTTTTTCTTATAGTCTTCTGTAAGTCAGAGATATTACTTTTCAAATTAGATGAATCAGGGGTTGGTATGAACATTTTAGTTCTTTCTTCCTTCATCACTTTCTTCGATTCTGATTTTTCAGATATAACTTGATTAACTATAACTTCCTTATTTTTGATCTCATTTAAAATAGAAATCATCTGATTCATTTTATCACTTACCATAAATAATAGATCATTAAATTTCTTCTCCAAGATTTCTTTATCCTGTTTTAATCTAACGTTCTCTTCTAATATAGTATGGTTTTGTTTTAAGCTACTCATTTCTTCACATTCTTGGTTGTTTCGATTGTGTAACAATCCACGCATCATCTGAATCGGCCAACTTAATAAAGTTGAAAGTACCTTTAATTTTATTGCCATTGAAATTAACTATTATTAAATTTTCCGTAAACATTATTATTCTGCATTTACCTCTATCATATACTTCAACTTTATCACCGTTCTGAAGTACTCCATGAAAGTACATATACGAAACTCTATGATTAGCAGTTCTAATAGCAAGAACTCGTTCCCCAACTCTAGGAAATTTATGTTTAACAAATGCCCATGACCACAAAGTTGTTTCTCTTGGATTCAAAATTCTTAGATCATAATGAGAAGCATTGGGTTTTTTCTGCCAATGATCTTGAATTGAAAATCTAGTTTTATACTGACTCATTTAGAGTTTCCTTATATCCACACAATGCTACACCACAGGCATCGCATATATTTTCAGTCATACCAGTCTGTGCAGCAATATCAATGCTTATCTTAGCAAAGGTTTTATCAAGTTTCTTTTCATTATCTTTTAAAGTTTTCTTATTATTAGCAATGATTCTAGTACATTCTTTTATCTGATCGTTCAAATATATTTTTTCATCTTGACTAGGAGGATCTTTCTTTCTAACAGACTTAGCTTTTAATTGATTTAACCTAGTTCTAATAACATCAGATTCTGATTTAATCTGATTCTTTATCAAATCTTTAGAAATTACAACTTTAGATATATCTGAAAAGTCTCCGGTTATCGGTAAATTATAATGTTCGACTGCAGCTAACTGGATCTGCCATTTTTTAGCCATACCACCAAGACCTTCAAAGGAATGAGATTTCCAATAAGGAGGAGAATATAACTTAACTCGTTCTTGCAAAAATTCAAAAGACGTTGCTATTGCTACCCCATTTAAACGAGCAAGATATGCTAGAGTTTTAGCTCCAGAAATTCCAAGAATCACATCTTCAATAAATATCCACTCTGGTTGTAACCTAGTCAAAAGACTTCTTAATTCTAAATGAAAGTAATGTAATTTCTGTGGAAGATCCATTTGAGAAATCAATTGGATAGTTCCTCTTTCTAAAAGAACATCATTTTCTAATAGAGCCCAACCAGTCGTAGTAGCAATATCTAGGCCGATGTAACGCATTCAATTTCCAATCTATAAAGTTTGAATTTTAGGAGTAATAATCTTATAAGTAAAAGCTGGAAGACAACCTTTTTCAGGAATTATAACAGCATGTGGCATATCAGATAAACTCTTTCCACTAACGAAAAATTTAAAGAAATATCTATTCTTCTTAGCTATCTTCTTAATATCATCTTCAGTTAAAGTTTCTTTATTATCTATAGAGATATTAACAGGTTTAATCAAAATCTTTTGATCTTTAACTTTTGATAATTTTGAAATCATAACCTTTAATGGTGTATGACTATGAAGATAATCATTATACGTATTTACGGTTTCTGGAATCCTTGTAAAATAGGCATGTATCATTCCTCGATCATCTGCTTTGATTCCTGTTGTTTTTGCTTCTTCTAGTTGCTCTCTAGGAATATAAACATAAAGACATGGTTTTTGAATTAACATATCAATGTTAATATGAACGCCTTGATCCAAAGAACTTAAAAGTTCACTCACTAATTGATAATTTTTATTCATATTGATATACCTTCTATAAATTGAATACAATTTTTAATGGTTAAATCAGGATCATGTATCCAATCAGTTTCTTTAATTCTATATACTTGATAACCCAAAACTCGATAATCTAAATCTTTTTGAACATCTTTTTCTTTATACCAATCTCTTATAAAATGTTCTGGTTCATCAAATTCAATAATCAATTTTAAATCTTCTATTCGGCCATCTGGATAATATCCTATCAAATATTGATTCAATAAAATTGGGTATTGTATTAGTTTTTTAAGATTAACAAAAAACTTTTCTTCACTAATTCCAACTCTAGGATTTATTGATCCATATTTTTTCACTATTCTGCTAATTAATAAATTTCTGAATTTTAATCGAGCTTCTGGAGTTTTAGAATAATTGCTTACTCCATAATTTCTAAGATAAGTTTGAATTTTTTTATTCTTTATTTCTTTTGATTTTGATGGGTTTATTACACCAAAATTATCTGAGCAAGTCTTTATTTTCTTATTCTTAATTTCTTCTGATTTATTTGGATTGTCCACGCCAAAATTTTGGAGGCAAGTATTCTTTTTCTTTTGTTTAACAGAATCAGAATTATTTAAACATTTATATGAGCAATATCTTCTATATCCTCTTTCTAAATTATGAAAAGTGGTTGTACTTTTACAATGCAAACACTCATTTTCACCATCAAGTTTTATAAATTTATCATAATATTCTTTAACTTTTAAGTTATGAACTCGAGATATATGATTAGATAACGATACATGCTTTAAAAATTCTTTATTACAAATTTCACAATTCATATCTTAACCATGATCAAACACAACATTTGTTAATGCGTGTGTTTCCATTTTATCTACAATCTTATCATAAATTTCTTTGCCATCGTTATAGATCAAATCACCATTCAAGGTAATCTCTCCAAAAGGTGTAGTTGTATTTGTATATTTTTGGCGAAGTCTTCCGATCATCATCATAAACATACCAAGACTCAAATCTATGAATACATCATGCAACTCTGGATTAATTGTCGATAACTCTGGATCATGAGATCTCTCATATTCTACAGTAGCTAATCCACTATATTTAGGAGAAACTCTCATCATATTGGGTGCAATAAATTCTGTAACATAATTGAAATTAGAAAATGGTTGCAGCAATCCAGAATTAAAAGTTTGAAGGTGCCATGATTCTACTTGCCCAGTTGTCCATGGTCCAAATATAGGATGATTATTCATCAACAATGATCCCATAGTAGGATAAAAAGCACATACTGTTTTTATCTCTCTTTCATCAGGATCAATCAAATAAAATTCTGATCTCCTATCAGGAACTTGAACTGTAGGATCAGCGCAATCAAGAGTTAATCTCCATTTCTGTGGATAATAAAACTCAAATTTCTTTAGAGCATTCCTCTTTAAGTAATCGATAATTTGCTCATCGCTCTTTTCTAATAGCTGGAAAGGGTAAGAAAGCTCTTCCTTTACACGCTCAACGATTATCGACCATGATAACATAATTATTTCTCCTTTATATTTTGTTCTATAA
>Ga0209777_10002646_pt1 | contig 23228 bp, 24 predicted proteins | sample FrelakmetHBP12HB_FD_187147 | JGI IMG/M metagenome (GOLD analysis project Ga0209777, IMG submission 187147) | Freshwater lake sediment microbial communities from the University of Notre Dame, USA, for methane emissions studies -HBP12 HB (SPAdes)... | ecosystem: Environmental > Aquatic >...
CGAATGGGGGATGTAGGAGCCGGGGCCATAAGGGACAAAGCCCATGCCCGGCATGTAGACCTCCGGTTTGCCGAGGTCGGAAGCCGTGTATCCGGCAGCATAACCCAACTCGGTGACCATGATGATCTCAGCCAGCTTCTCCCGGACGTGGGAGGCCTTGTGCACATTGTTCACCTCAGCGGCCAAGGCCGCGGTCCCCAACAGGATATCGCCGAGACCAGGCTTACAGCCCGAATAGGAATGGCGGTGGAATAAGGCGAAAAGAAGGGCCAGCACACCTCCATGCTGCCATTCGCCAGCCAGAAATACCCTTTCCCAGGGCACAAAACAGTCGTCAAAAATCATATAGGAATCGGTTGAGCCTTGCGAGAAACCGCGCTTGAAATGCTCTCTGTGCCTGAAAGTGCGGATGGTGACGACTTGTTTCAATCCGTCCCAATCGCCCGGGATGGCGAAAGCCACCGCGTAGTCCTTGTCCTCAGGGCGCAAGGCCCGTGTAGGTACCACCAGCACCTCATCGGCCACCGAGGCCTCCGAAATATGCAGCTTGCAGCCGCTGACCACTATGCCGTCGCTGCGTCTCTCCTTGATTCGTACATAAGCGTCGGGGTTCGGCTGCTCAGCAGGTCTTAACAGCCTATCACCCTTGACGTCCGTCTGGGCAGAGCAGCCCACCAAATCCTCGGTCTGAAAACGGGCTAGCCACTTCTTGAAGTTCTCATGATACTGGGTGGCGCCATTGTTCAGCTTGTCCGCCTCAAAGGAAACATTGTAAATGGCATTTGTGGCGTCAATGCCCATACACCGCTGGATACACCCGCCTACCTTCTGGCAGAGCATGCGGGTCAAATCCTGCTTCTTGTGCAGGTCGTCAGTGTTTTGGTGAATGTGGGTAAAACGGTTGATCCTCTCACCGGTGAGATGAGAGATGGCCGTACACAGTCCTTGGTTTTCTGGCTTGGCCGCCTCATCATAGGTGGTTCCGATGGTATTGAGACAGTCACTTTGAAGCTCGTCCGTGCGGTCGATCAGGTTGCCGTCGAAATAGATGTTCCGTTTCATCTTGCCCAAACCTTGAATATACTGTTCCTTTGTTCTCATTTTTTCCTCCTCCTCCTTTTTGGAAATGCGGCTGCTCCCGCAATCCCCGTAGCCTGCTGTTGAGAAATTCAACCCAGGGTTGTTTCACTTAAAAAATTTTTTTCGTTAACCCCTGGTCGCGACCTTTCGAAATCCCCTCCCCCTTCTTCTGCTTCCTCGGCTTCTGCCTCCATCACTATCAGGATCCGTTTGTATTCTTCCCGAGAGAGCTTTCGGTAAAGATGATAAAAGAAGACGCTCATGATTTCTCTCCCTTGGAGGATCCTTTTAGAGAAATCATCTGGAGGAATTTTACCCAGGGCACCTTCCAAGTAGTATTTGTGGGAAGTTACCACGATCTCCCTGAACATGTCCCGGTAATGTTTAAGAGCTTCCGGGTTGAACCCATTTCTTACTCCAATACCGATTTTATCCATTTCCACTGCTAATTTGCCGATTGTAATATCATCCTGGGAATAAACTTTCTGCCCATTCCGAAACTCTGGGCTGATAATCCCCCATTTTTCCATTTTGATCAGCCAGTGTTGCCCTAAGCCTGTTGCCTTGCAAAACGCCCCTTCTCCAGAAATCTCAGTGGGAAGAAGCTGATCGATGGGTCGGAAGTACTCCCTTCGGAGGCTGAGAAAGGACTGTCCCTCAGAAGACTTTTTTTGGTTTTTCAAAATATTCTTAATGACAGCCAGCGGGAGATAATAGCGGTCCTGGAGTTCCTTGATCAAGCGAAGGCGCTCGACAAAGCTCTCATTGTAATCTGCAGCGTTTCTTCCCAGCTTGCGCGGCTTGGGAAGGAGACCTTCCCGGATATAATAGTGAATGGTTTCCTTGGATATTCGGGTGCGACGGGAAAGATCTCCAATTTTCAAAAGGTTTCCCCTGATTAAAGATGGGAAGGAATTAAAAACCTTATATTCACTACTGTTACCATTGGCCTCCAAAAGGCTGTAGAATACCAATAGTCATTATAAAAGCAATTGTCAATAAAAAACAAGATTATAAATATTTTTATTGACTTTTATGCATAGTATTGAGTAATACTCCACAATTAAATCTCGGCTTAACTATAAGATGGTTTCCTTTGTCAAAAGGAGTAGCGGCGAGAGATCATCTCTGCCCGATTACCCCGCCTTCACCAAAGGGGGATAGGGAATAGGTTCATTGGGCATTTTCAAAATTCCAAGGTAAGGAGGGATCATGATGAAAAGGGTACTTCGGACGAAGTTGTGTGATATATTAGGGATAGAATATCCCATTCTAAGTGCAGGCATGGGTCCCACACTTATTGGTGAACGTACTGGCGCGCCTGTGGAGCTGGTAGTAGCCGTGTCGGAAGCAGGAGGGCTCGGGGTACTGGGAGGAAGTGGATACACGGTAGACGAACTGCGAGAGGCCATCCGGGAGATCAAGCTCAAGACCGACAAACCCTTCGGGGTGGATCTCCTCCTGCCCCAAAAGCTGGATATGGGCAGCGGTCTGGTTAATGAGGGGATCAAGGAACTACCCCTCAGCTTGGTTCTGCAATCCATTCCCAAACCGCATCAGGAGTGGGTTAAGAAGATTAAACAGGAGATGGGTCTTCCCGATGTGGAGATCATGGTCAGGATGAACACCACCACCATGCGACCCTTGGAATCGGTGAAGGTCTGTATCGAAGAAAAGGTCCCTCTGTTCTGCGCCGGGCTCGGAAACCCGGGCTTCATGATTCAAGAGGCCCACGCCAACGGTATGAAAGTGCTGGGGATTACCGGAAATGTAAAAAACGCCAGACGTATGGCCCAGTCCGGCATTGATCTCCTGGTGGCCCAGGGGCACGAAGGGGGAGGCCACACCGGTCGAATCGGGACCATGGCCCTCTTGCCGCAAGCCATCGATGCCGCTTACCCGGTACCTGTGCTGGCAGCCGGCGGTATTGGGGATGGTCGTGGTCTTGCAGCAGCTTTGACCTTAGGCTGTGTCGGGGTTTGGGTGGGAACCCGCTTTTTGGCCACTAATGAAGGAGGGGCACTGGAGGTAAACAAACGTCACATCCTCAAGTCCACAGACGAGGACACACGGGTGAGCCGCTCTTACACAGGAAAAACCTTGAGGGCGAGCTACAACAAATTCCACGATCTCTGGGACGGCTCCGGCCTCGAAGCCCTTCCCTTTCCTACACAGGTTCTCATCTCCTCGTCTTTACTGACCAGTTTCATTGAGGCCAAAAAGGACGATTATGTGGGAGGGCTCGCTGGTCAGATCTCCGGCCTTATCAAGGAGATCAAACCCGCCAAGCAGGTACTTGAAGAGATGGTCGAGGAAGCCGTGGATATCCTTACCAGGAGATTGCCGGAGACAGTTGTTGCCAAATAGACAAAAAGAACTCAAATCCCCCTAATCACCAGAAATTTAAAAAAGCCCAGACTCATTTGAAGTGTGGGCTTTTTTAATCTTGGCTCCCCGGGACGGACTCGAACCGCCGACCAAGTGGTTAACAGCCACCCGCTCTACCGACTGAGCTACCGGGGAATAAATGAAGACTTTCTATTTGCTACCTTTTTATTGATCTTCAACCTTTCGGAAATCCTTACTCCAACTTCCCTGGAACAGCCTCGAATCCCGCTGCCAGCGGGATTACTCCCGCCCCGGGCGGGACTACCGGGTAATAAATCAGTTAGGGATGTTAGATTATAGATTGCGGAAGTGATAGAAGTATAAAATAAAATTTCGTCGGGATCAAACTATTTTATTATTCTTTAGCGGTCTCCTCCTTGACCTCCCCTTTGGTTTCCGGTTCTTGTGTACAAGCCTCCAATTTAATCAATTTTTCATATTCCAAATCAACTCGCTTCTGGATGACCTGGATCAATTCCGGAGTGAGGTGGCTGAACCGCCGCTGTAGTTTCAAGTATTCTTCCACCGGCTTGGGTTTGGTATTCTTCCGGACCAAATATTTCCCTTCAACAACTTCGTACAGAGGGAAGATATTGGTTTCCACTACTAAACGGCTGATTTCTACAGACAGTTCCGTTCCGAGCCGCCAGCCGGTTGGACATGGTGAAAATACATGGAGATAAGCCGGGCCTTTGATCAAGGCCGCCTTTTTGGCTTTATTCATCAGATCCAGATAATAGGCCGGCGATGCCGTGGCCACATAAGGAATGTTGTGAGCGGCCATGATAGCGGGGAGATTTTTCTTCCAGGTCGTTTGCCCCGGGGTGATTTTCCCTGCTGGGGAGGTGGTGGTCATGGCCCCAAAAGGAGTGGAACTGGAACGCTGTATACCCGTATTCATGTAAGCTTCGTTGTCCAGACAGACATAGACAAAATCATGGCCACGTTCCATGGCTCCAGAAAGGGCTTGGAGGCCGATATCGGCGGTTCCTCCGTCTCCGGCAAAGGCCACAACATTGATCTTCTTCTCAGGAATTCGCCCTTTGGCCATTAAGGTCTTCAGTCCTGCTTCCACCCCGGAGGCAACAGCCGCGGTATTTTCAAAGGCCACATGGATCCAGGGAACGGCCCAGGCGGTTTGGGGATAGGGAGAGGTGATGATCTCCATACACCCGGTTGCATTCACGACAATCATCGGACTGCCGATGGCCTTGGCTACCATACGCATCGCCAGAACCTCTCCGCAACCCTGACAGGCCCTGTGTCCGGAAACCAAGGGTTCTTCTTGGGATAAAGTTTTGGGCGTAAATTTTTTAAAATCTTTCAAGTCTTCGGCAATCATTTCTCTCTCACTCCGATCATTTCGTAACGCATCTTTTTTTGCTTTTGGGCATAGCTGCCGGCCTTATCCACCATTTCGGCAAAGACCTCTACGGGCAGATCCCGGCCTCCCAGTCCAGCCACAAACTCAGCTATATAAGGTCGCTCTTTTTGCTCAAAGAGGGCTGATTTAATTTCCAGGCCTACCGGCCCTCCTACCCCGCCCGGGGATAAAGCCCGGTCCACCACAGCCAGCACCTTGGCCTCTCGAATGGCCTGGAAAAATTCAGTAAACGGAAAGGGGCGCCAGAGTCGGATATGGATCAATCCGACCTTTTGCCCTTTTTCGCGCAGGACATCTACGGCCGTCATGGCCGTTTCGGTGATGCTGCCCATGGTCACCAGCAAGGTCTCGGCCCCTTTGGTTTTATATGATTCGATAGGCTTATAATTCCGGCCGAAGATATTCCCGAAATCCTTCCAAACCTCAGCCGTCACTTTCTGAGAACCGATCAGGGCCTCCTCGACCTGTTTTTTTACCTCTGTATAGACGTCCGGACCGCCAAGGATCCCCATGGAGACGGGCTGTTCCGGATCCAAACGAATTACCGGTTTAAATACAGGTAAAAAGCGATCGACCGTTTCCTGATCGGGGATTTCCATTGGTTCAATAACGTGGCTCAGAATAAAACCGTCCACATTGACCACCACCGGCAGCAAGACCCTCGGATCTTCGGCGATCTTGAAGGCCTGCAAAGTCAGGTCCACGGCCTCCTGGCCGTTGATGGCAAAGAGCTGGACCCAGCCGCAATCCCTTTGGGCCATGATGTCACTCAGGTCGTTCCAGATATTGATGGGTGCGGACAAGGCCCGGTTGACCACGGTCATGACCAAAGGAATCCTCATGCTGGAGGCAATGAACATGATTTCGTGCATCAAGGCCAGCCCTTGAGAAGTAGTGGCCGTATAGGCCCGCGCCCCCACGGCGGCAGCCCCTACTGCAGCACTCAAGGCCGAATGTTCCGATTCAACCGGAATATAAGCCGCTTTAAGTTCTCCGTCGGCCACCAGCTCAGAAAGATGCTCCACTATATGGGTCTGAGGGGTAATGGGATAGGCTGAGATCACATCCACATTGGCCAATTTGACCGCTTCACTAACAGCAATAGAAACTTCCATGCCCTTTCGACTGGCCATAACTATTCTTCCTCCGAAATCATTTGGATGGCCTTTTTGGGACATTCCCGGGCGCAGATGCCGCATCCCTTACAGTAATCCGTGTTCCAGTCAAAATAACCGTCTTCTCGCCGGTTGTAAGACATATCCGGGCAAAAGATCCAGCACATCCCACATTTGATACATTTCTCTCGATCGGTTACCGGCCGTATCTTCGAGCGCCAGTCTCCGGTCTTGAACTGCCTGGCATTGCCGGGTTCCAAGATAGCACAACCCAAGGGAACTTCTTTCCAAGGGTGAAGGGCATCCACTTTAGCCACGTTGATTACTCCTCGATATTGGTCTCGTTAAAGGCCCGTTGCATGGCCTTTTTGTTTCTTTCGGCAATTTTTGCAAATCGGGCGGCCAAGGGCTTATCCATGGATTCCATTCGGACAATTCCAGCCGCTCGGATCAGGGCCCCCAACATTGTCGTATTGGAGATGGGCACCTTCATCTCTTCCATGGCAATCTTGGTGGCATCCACGACAGCCAGCCCGCCTTTATAGCCGTGGTCTTTCCTGATCTGCTCCAGGGTCTTGGCCGTATTGATGACCAGGATTCCTTTGGGTTTCAGTCCGGATGAAACATCTACAATATCCAATAAGGTTGGATCGAGAACCACCACGATATCCGGATAATAGATTTTAGATCGGACGCGGATCTGGGAGTTGCTGACCCTCAGGAAGGCCACGACCGGGGCCCCGCGGCGCTCCGGACCAAAACTGGGAAAAGCCTGAGCATATTGCCCTTCATCAATCGCCGCTAAGGCTATTAATTCGGCTGAGGTTACAGCCCCTTGTCCCCCCCGACCATGGAATCGAACTTCAATCATCGTCCTGTTCCTTAATATCCTTTGAAGATTTTAAATAAAGGTATTTTGATTAACATAATGAAAACATTATTGTCAAGGAATTTTTCCGATCATTAGGCCAAAAATTCCTTACTGTCTCCCGCAATGCTTTCCAATGGCAAGGCAATTAGCCCGGTCCGGGCTATTTCCTTAATTTTAAAAGGGGCCAAGGCCATGAGCAAGGTGTTGATCCGCCTTTCGTTGCCGGACAACTCCAGGGTGGCGGTTTGATCAGAGATATCCACAATGATCGCCCCAAAGGAATTGGCCACCTGGATCAATTCAACGCGTTTTTCCGGGGGGAGATAGACGGTCATCAAGATCAATTCCCGGGTGATGGATTTGGAATATTTGAGGTCTATAACCCCGATGACATCAATCAATTTCCTGAGTTGTTTGGTAACCTGTTCCAAAATTGATTCGTCTCCTGAAACGACCAAGGTAATGCGGGTGATATCCGGCCGTTCGGTGACTCCAGCCACGATACTCTCGATATTATATGCTCGACGCGCAAAAAGGCCGGCCACATGTGAAAGGACCCCAGGGTGGTTTCGAACCAAGACCGAAATGACTTGACGCATAGTTAAAACTCCTCGATGAATTCGCAGATACCTTTTCCGGACGGAACCATTGGACTGACATTTTCTTCCGGGGCCACCCGAAAGTCGATCAAATACGGTTCTGGAATGGACAAGGCTTCTTCCAGGGCCGGCAGGACTTCTTCGGATTTTCGCACGACTTTTCCCTTGATTCCATATCCTTCGGCCACTTTAACAAATTCAGGGTTGAATTCAAAATGGGTCTGGGAATAGCGCTTATTGCAGAACATTTCCTGCCATTGACGGACCATGCCCAGATAGCCATTATTAATGATACAAATTTTGACCGGGATATTATAAGTCCGGGCCGTAGCCAGTTCCTGGATGTTCATCTGAAAACTGCCGTCTCCGGAAATAACGATTACGGTTTTTTCCGGGCAGCCGACTTGGGCCCCAATAGATGCCGGGAATCCAAAGCCCATTGCTCCCAGTCCGCCTGAAGATATAAAGGTTCTTGGTTTTTTGGTGGTAATATATTGGGCCGCCCACATCTGATGCTGGCCCACATCGGTGGCTACGATCAGGTCCCGGTTTTTGATAGCGTTAACACATTCTAAAACATACTGGGGCTTAAGTTCCCCTTCTTTAATGTAATGCAAGGGATAGTCCTTCTTCCACTGGGCGATCTGGTCCAGCCACTTTTTCCGTTCGATTCCTTTAATTTTTCCCTGGATCTGTCCGAGCACGGTCTTCAAATCTCCCACGATGGGGATATCTACATTGACCCTCTTCCCGATTTCAGCCGGATCAATATCCACATGCACGATTTTAGCTTGAGGGGCAAACTTCTTGACGTCCCCGGCCACCCGGTCATCAAAGCGGACCCCTAAGGCCAAGATCAGGTCCGAATGATAAATGGAGTAGTTGGCATAGCGTGTCCCGTGCATGCCCAGCATGCCCAGAGAAAGGGTATCATCTTCCGGAAAACTCCCCTTGCCCATCAGGGTCGTGGTGATGGGAATATTGGCTGAGTGGATAAAGGCCCCCAATTCATCAGTGGCCCCGCCGGAGATAACCCCTCCGCCGACATAGGCCACCGGCCTTTCGGCAACTTTGATGGCCCGGAGCATGGCTTCGATCTGTCTGGGATGTCCTTTCATGGTCGGATGATAGCTGGGAATGCGGACTTCTTTCACTGCTTTGTATTTGATACGTGTCTCCTGTATGTCCTTGGGTATATCCACCAAAACCGACCCGGGTCTTCCGGTCCGGGCAATATAGAAGGCCTCTTTGAGTGTCCGGACCAGATCGTTTGGGTCCTTGATCAGATAATTGTATTTGGTAACGGGGATACTAATTCCGTAAATATCGGCCTCTTGAAAGCTGTCGTTGCCGATTGTAGAGGTGGCCACCTGTCCGGTCAAAGCCACCAGAGGCACCGAGTCCATATTGGCATTGGCCAGACCCGTTACCAGGTTGGTTGCCCCTGGTCCGGAGGTGGCGATACAGACCCCAACCTTTCCGGTAACCCGAGCATACCCGTCAGCCGCATGGGCCGCCCCTTGTTCGTGCCGGGTAAGGATGTGCCGGATGGGGCAATGATAAAGGGCATCATAAAGAGGGATGACCGCTCCTCCCGGAAAACCGAAGAGGACATCCACCCCCTCTTCCTGCAAGACATCCACAATAATTTCCGAACCTTTTTTCATACCTGAAGACATACTCTTACGCGTCCCTCCTGCTGTCTAAGGCCATCTTGATCGTCCAATTGTCCATGTATTTGATATCCCCTCCCATGGGAATCCCATAGGCAATCCGCGTCAATCGAAGCTCAGGCCTTTTATTTTTGATCTGTTCGACTAAAAAAGAAACGGTTGCTTCTCCCTCGGTGGTGGGATTGATGGCCAAAACGATTTCGGAAACATTTTCCTTATCCAGCCGTTCCATGAGTTCACGAATTCTTAAATCCTTGGGGCCTACCCCATCGATAGGAGACAGGGTCCCTTGTAAGACATGGTACTTTCCTTTAATACCACCGGCCTTCTCCAGGGCCAGGAGATCACCCGGGCCCTCCACTACACACAAGATTCCAGAACCCCGGCTGTGATTTTGGCATAAAGGACATGGATCATTCTCGGTCAAATTAAAACAGATCGAACAAGAACGAATTTTCTCCTTTACCTCCGTAAGGGTGCGGGCCAATTCCATCACTTCTGCCTCAGGGCGTCGAAGGATATGCAAGGCCAAGCGGGTAGCCGTCTTTTCTCCCAATCCCGGCAAGCGGGAAAGGGAAGCGATCAAGCGGGCTAATGGAGGAGGATAAACAGCGACACCCATGGTTAGAAAAGCCCTGGAATTTTAAGCCCACCCGTTACTTTGGCCATTTCCTGAGCCATCATTTCCTGGGCCTTTCGCAAAACGTCATTCACAGCAGCCAGGACCAGATCCTGGAGCATCTCAACTTCCTGCGGATTAACTACTTCCGTTTCTATCTTAATCGAAAGGACCTCCTGGCGGCCATTGGCCGTTACCGTCACCATCCCTCCTCCTGAGGAGGCCTCTACGGTCCTGGCCGCCATTTCTTCTTGGATCTGAGCCAATCGTTCTTGCATCATCTTGGCCTGGTTCATAATATTGCCTAAATTCTTCATGTAATTTTCTCCTGTTGCTTTTTCCCTTTAAAGGTTTTAATCATCCAATTCTATTCATATTAAAAAATATTCTCTAAAATGTAAAGCCTTGTTTAGTATTCTGGACATAGGTAAGCTCTGGACATCGGTCAAACCAATTTCCTATTTTTAATACGTTCCGGCAGTCCGAGATAGTAATTTCCTTCCTGGCTTTTGTTTCGTTTTAAACACCCCCGCCCGGAGATGTGGCATTTGGTTTCTAATTCCTTAAAGGCCAAATCGTATTGCTGAGCGGTTAATTGTCCAGAATCTAAGAGTTTACTCAGGGCCAGTATACGAAAGCGATCCAAAGCAGGAATCTTTCGAGAAAGCTGGTCCGGGTGCCCCCCCCGTTTGACCACTAAGGGCTGGTCGATCAAAAAAATAGGATGTTGTGATGAAATCCTGAGCCAGAGATCATAATCCTCACAGGCGGGCATTGTCTCATCAAAATAACCCACTTGATTGAATAAATCCTTTTTGATCATTACGGCCGATGGGCTGACAAGACACAGCAGGAGGGAAGGGGCAAAAATATCACCGGAAAATTTTTGATGTTTTTTCTGGGGATTTGCCCGGCGGCCATGGCGAATCCATATCTCTTCCGTCTGGCAAATCACTGCTTCTGGGTTTTGTGAAAAAAAATGGACCTGTGCTTCTAACTTCTTGGGTTGCCAAAAATCATCGGAATCCAAGAAAGCGATCCATTTCCCGCGGGCTATTTGAAGACCTTGGTTGCGGGCTGCACTGACCCCTTGATTATCTTGGTACCAATAAATGAGACGCCCGTTATATTTATTAAGGGCTTCTCTTGTTCCGTCAATGGAGCCGTCATCGACAACGATCAACTCAAAATCCCCAAGGGTCTGTTTGAAGACGGAGTCAACGGCCTCAAGGATAAAGGAAGATCGGTTATAGGTGGGGATAATAACACTAATTAAGGGAAGAGTCATTCAAGGCGCTTTCCATATCCTTCCAAATGGAGAATATCCTGGAGTCTCCGTTTGGGCACATGATGAATGCTTTTCTCGTCCCTGAAATACCGAATGCTATCGTTTGGCGAAGAAAGGTCAAAGCAGTCATGTTCTTCTGCCGATTTGCCTAATGCGATGACTGAGTCAATAATTAAATGATCAGGCAGATTGAGGAGTTTTTTTAATGGTTCACGAACAACCGTCCGGAGCCAGCAAGAACCGATTCCCTGCTCCAGAGCAGTCAAAATGATATTTTCTGAGGTTGCCCCTACATCCCGAGGGTGATCCTGGTTGGCAATTTTTTTATTGATCAAAATGACCACATAAGCAGTGGGTTCTTTTCCGGAGGGCGGGCATCCTTCCGGTCCCAAATAGGCGGCAAAGCTCAAGAGAGGAAAGACCTTTCTGACTAATTCGGGAGAAGAGACAATTACAAACTCCAAGGGTTGTAGGTTGGCGGCAGATGGGGCCAAACGGCCGGCATTGACCATTCGGATCAGTGCTTCTTGGGGAATAGGGTCCTGAAGGAATTTTCTAACTGATCTCCTTTTGAGTATCAAATCATAGAAAGGATGGTTTGAATTCATAAGCACCACCAACACACTTCCCACGGCTTGCTGCGGGAAGCTTTTATTTTGAGTTTTTGCCCTCCTTGGCCTAAGGGCTGTTTTGTAACTCGGCTACGATACTATCAAAGCCAATAGTCCTACCAGGATAAAACCTGATTCTACCATGGCCTCGAAAAAGATGCTTCCCGGTAAGGCCTGTTTTTTCTCATAAAGGATTAAAAAACCGAATTGGTATAAGAAACCGACCAGCAACCACAGACCCCAAATGGGCAGAAGGTTCAAAAATGTGCCAGAAAGCAAAATGCCCATTGCCACTAAACTTAAACCTTTTAAAAAACGGATGGTTTTTTCTTCACCGATGATAATCGGCAAGGTCTCCTTGCCTACGATCATGTCGCCTTGAACATCTAAAACATCAAAAAGACCCGATCGAATATAGACAAAGGCACAAAGGATAAAAAAGGAAACAACCAAAGAAAGACTGATGGACTGATGCTCGGCTATAGCCGGTATCAAAGTCGTTACTCCACCCCAGCCCAGGGCCACGGAAAGTGTCTTGGAGGCCGGGATGTCCTTTATTTTTTTCATTCTCGTAAAGCGCTGCCAAACGGCTGGCACAATCTGAAAACTATATAGGATACCCAGGGCGCTCAGAACCGCCAGGAAAAGGAATGGCACCCAGCCCAGCATCAGGGCAAGAGACAGGGATAAAAGGGTAGCCCCTATCCCCGAAATTAAGAATGCGGGGCGATATCGCTGATAGAATTGAGAGCGATCCGGATCGTTGTATTCCGCGGCCTCTTGATCAAGGAGGTGATTCAGGATGTGCATGGCATAGATATGAAAGAAGGTAATGGCAAAATAAACCCCGTTTAAAGAAACTTGCCGTAATCGGGCTGCCGCCAGGCTCAAACATCCGGCACCCAAGGCGACCATCAAGTTACTTTTTATAAAGAAGCGGACAAAACTAAAAAAAAATGTGCCTAAGAAATATCCTCCCCGGCCTCGGATGAATTCCAGCTCTTGAACTACTTTGCGAATCATCCAGTTTGGGGTAGAGGCACCGGCCGTAACCCCTATCGTTTTAAATTGGCTTATTTTCGATTTATCTATTTGATCTTCGGTTTCCACATGAAAGGTAGGGGTACCAACGGAGTTGGCAATCCCCACCAAGCGTCGGGTATTTCCGCTATTAAAACCCCCTACAATGACCAACCCATCTACTGTTTGGGCCAGTTGTCTAACCTCTTCTTGGCGTTCATGAGTAGCATTACAGATGGTATTAAAGACCAAGCAACCATGAAATTGTTTTTTCAGTTTTTCTACCACTTCTTGAAACAGGGATTCATCTTGAGTGGTCTGGGCCACTACGATGACCTTATCCAAAGGAGGCAAATTTTCAACTTGACTCGGATCGGTCAGGACAATCCCCTTGCCTTCGGAATAGCCCAACAGCCCGATGACTTCCGGATGATCCCGATCACCGACAATGATCGGTGTGTATCCATCCTGGGCATATTTTTTAATAATGGCCTGAACTTTGATCACCCTCGGGCAGGTGGCGTCCACAATAGCTAAACCGGTCTGTTTTAATCTTTCATGATCCTGGGGAGGTATGCCGTGGGCTCTAATAATTACAGTCCCGGTTAGTCGGCCCTGAATGGGGTCGAGAATATGGATCCCTTTTTTTTCGAGCATCCGCAAAACCTGGGGGTTATGTATCAACGGTCCAAAGGTGTAAATCGGATCTGGATAATGGTAATTGGCCTCCAAGGCCAATTCCATTGCCCTTCGAACACCCATACAAAACCCTGCCCTTTTCGCCAGACGGACCTTCATAAACCTACTCTACCTTAATGAGGCTAAGGAATCAAAATATTCTTCAAAAAGGACCTTCAATCTTTCTTTTGTCTCGGCCAGGGCCACGTTTTGCCTGAACCCCCCTGATTCAGGCAACCCCCGCGTCAGGACAAATAAGGCCCGTCGCCAGGTTTTGATTTGGACCGTTCCCTGATAATTTTCCTCAATCCATTTCCAGTAGGAGGTTAGCCATTCCTGCCTTTCCTTTATATCAGGATTGGATGGGAATTCCCCGGCTTCCATTTCCCTTATTTGTTTATATATCCAAGGAGTCCTCAAGGCCTGGCGTCCAATCATGAGCCCGTCGCAATGGGTTTGATTTTTCAAGGCCAAGGCCTGTGCCGGGGAAGTTATGTCTCCATTACCGATTATTGGGATTTGAAGTCGTTTTTTAAGCTCCACTAAAACAGACCAGTCCGCCTTCCCGGTAAACCCCTGGAGCGCATAACGAGGATGGACTACCAGGGCATCAACCCCGGAATCCTCGGCAATCCTGGACACGGTCAGAAAGGCTCGATCCCCTTCTTTCCATCCGGAACGAATCTTAACGGTTAAAGGGAGATGAGTGGCCTTGCGAACAGCCTTTAACACCCTTTCCGCCTGAGGCAGATCCTTAAGTAAGGCCGCTCCCGCCCCTGTTTTGACGACTTTTTTTACCGAACAGCCCATATTGATATCGATAATATCCGCCCCGGACTCCCCGGCCAAGATAGCTGCCTTGGCCATTACTTCTGGCCTTGAGCCAAATAGCTGTACCGTTAATGGGTGATCTTCCGGAACGGTTTTAAGAATCGACCAGGTTTGAGGTATTTTCCGAACCAATCCTTCAGCGCTAATCATTTCGGTGTAGGCCAGTTCACACCCCAATCCCCGCACCAGCAGCCTAAAGGGCAGGTCCGTATACCCGGACATGGGGGCCATCAGATAAGGAAAGGATATGATTCGGGTTCCCAGTTGCATAACCATATCTTGATCATGGGGGACCGATTAGCAGATAATCACGCCAAAAAAACACCTCGGCCTCTATTTTGATCGATAAATAAGTATAACATAAGGGATGGTATATTGACAAAATATCAGAAACTTGACTATTAGACCCAAATACTTTATTTTTATCAGTGGAAGTGGAAAGCTCACTGGTGGGGCTCCCGGACTTCAAATCCGGTGAACCGTCTGAAAGGGCGGTTGGTGGGTTCGATTCCCATGCACTTCCGCCAGTTATTTCAAGCCATTACATTATGAGATGTGGGTATGGCTACATCGAACGCACATTTGGGGCGGGTTTATGAGAGGAGTTTGAATTTGGGCGGGGCAAACGATTAAATCTTTTCTTGTAACTACAATAAGTTTATTCAAATAAATCCTACGTACCTACCTTGGTAATTTTCTTAAATAGACTATCCGCCAACAAAAATACTCCAATAATGACATTCCCGGAGCTTTTGATTTTGTTTTTAAAGACAAATATATTTCTCTTAATAAGTTTCCCTTTTTCATATCAATTTATTTCTTAAAAGCTGGAGGCAAGGGTTTGACCTTGCAGGGTGCATCATCCCACCCTCGGATACTTGGGAGTTCTCACGGTCTTCCTCACGGTTTGTTTATTAAGTCGATTGTCTACGACGCCTTGTTTTGCCAAGGCTACATCTATCCCGCCAAATTTAACCTCCTCCACGGCTCACCGGCCGTACTCCAGCTTTTAAAAAACAATTCACATTTTAATTTTAGCAGAGGTATAATGCCTGTCAAGTTGATAAGCTGTGGATAAATATTGAGGAGGTGCTGTATGGATATAGTCGAGAATTTTAAAACTACAATGAGGGAATATGATGATATCCGTACAAAAATTGGGAAGAAGAGGATTTATTTATTTCTGAAATTGATAATAATAGCTTTCATAGTCTCAGGAATCGCATACCTTAAAGAAGGGAAAATTCCTATTACGTTAAGCGTTATGGATTTCTATTTTTTAGCGATAATTATATCAGGTGTTGCACTAATTATTGACTTTGGAAATGAATTAAAAAATTTACAATACTCCAAACTGATACAGCACGAAAATCAATTGAATTATATTTTAGATGTCCTTGGAGACATTGAAAACAAACTATCCCAATGCAATAATCAAAAACAAATTAAATAGGACCTAAATAATTTTAGGGAGGCAAATGTGATTAAGACAGATAGAAACAGGTATGACGAGAGAAAGGAAATTTTTCTTAAAATGCTCAAGTCGGAATTAGGAGACGAAACAGTTATTAGGGAAGTGAGACCTGTTTTGTCAACTTCGGACGACTGGGAGATTTATATTAAAAAAGCAGGCGAAAGCAAAGGTCGCAATATCATTTTATCTAGCGAATTAATGACTGATGAAAATAATGACTGCCTTAGAAAATTCAAATCACAAACTGCGGAATTGAAAAGACAGTGATTTCCGTGCGGGGCTTCGTGCGGGGTTTGTATATAAAATAGGGCTATTTAGAGACAATTAATCCAAATAGCCCTTCAAGGTACAATGTAATTTCAGGTATTTAGTGGATTTAGGCAGTAAGCTCACAACTTCAAATCCGGTGTGCCGTCTGAGTAAGGCGGTAGGTGGGTTCGATTCCCATGCACTTCCGCCAACTTACAACAGGGGGTTCATAGGACTCAATTTTCTAGTGGGAGTACTAGTGGGGTTTGTTTTCTAGCGGGGCATGCGATTAAATCTTTCCTTTTAATTTCAATAGCTTTCTTTAAATAAATCCGTTGTTCCTCAAAATTAAAAAAATGGTTATTTCCTAAAAGCTGGAGGCAGGATTCTTACCTGCAAACGTCTGCATACCACAACAGCCCCATCCTCCCACGCTGTGCGATTACCTCATTTTTCAGAGGTGCAGAGTCTGAAACCTATCAGCTTCTCCAGCTTTCAAAAAACAATGTACATTTTAATTGTAGCAGACATATAATATTCGTCAAGATTGGGGCTATGGATAACTTTTTTGGGGGGGCAAATATGTCTATTAATAAGGAACTAGAAAACACTCAAGAGGAAATAGAGAAACTTAATAAAGAAAGAAAATATATTTATTGGATTGGTTCTATAGTGTTAATAGTAATAGCTATATTTGTCCCAGAACGATATGCAATTCTTTGCTTCTTGGGAGCAATCATAACAACGCTGTTTGAAATATCTAGAAAGCTTCTTGATATTTATTTTATTATTCGATTAAAAGCAAATTTTATAATAAATATGTTGGTGCAAATTCAATCCAGGAATAATCTTTAAGGTGGATTATGAATACATCGGTCAGTGGAGCGACAGATACTCAAGCAGTCGAAGCCATCAAAGAAACTGTCATTGCTATTAAAAATCTTACTGCAACCATTAATGAAAATAGCAAAGTCACCAAAGAGCAAAATGACACAATGGTAAAATATACCCGAGGGCTTTTTATTTTAACTGTTGTGTTAGGGATAATTGCTATCGTTCAAGTGATAGCGATGTTTTGTAAATAGTGTGAGAATTCGTAGTGGGGCTTCTAGCGGGGTAGGTAGTAAAATAGGGCTATTTAGGTACAAATAATCCAAATAGCCCTATGTAATTTCAATGAATTAACGTTGTTAAAGAATCATGGTAGAACTTCAAATCCGGTGTGCTGTCTGAGGAAGGCGGCAGGTGGGTTCGATTCCCATGCACTTCCGCCATATCTATTTATCATAATCTGAATTTTTCAATAAAAATCCTTTCTTTAAACCATATCCGGATTAACGCAGCCGAAGCCAAAACATTTTCAGGAGATATAGGCGAGCAAAAAGACGAAGCCCCTCAAATCCGATCTCATTGAGAAATTATCTCTGAAATCGAATATCCAGCCTTTAGCCAACGGTCAGGGCCTTTAAAAGTTCACCTCTACTTGACCCTTCAGTCCAAGTATCTTTCTCGCTTCGTCCGGGGTAGCCGGTTCGATCCCCAGTTCGCGGGCGATCCGGATGATCTTGGCCACTTGTTCTGCGCTGCTTTTGGCCAGAACCCCCTTTTCAATAAACAGACTATCCTCAAGGCCCACCCGGGCGTGCCCTCCAAGGATGAGGGATCCCGTACACATGGGGATCTGAAATCGTCCTGCCGCGCAGACAGAGAATTCGAACTCCCCAATCTGTTTCCTGGCTGTATCAACCAGAAAAATGAGATTTTCCAAGGTCGCGGAAATGCCGCCGAGTATCCCCATGACAAATTGAAGATATATGGGCCTTTGGGCGATCCCTTTCTGAATCAGGAAGGCCAGATTATTTATCATCCCGACATCGTAGATTTCGAATTCCGGTTTGGCCCCATTGGCGTAAATGATTTCCAGATATTGCCGCATGGTCCTGAAGGTATTCGGGAAGATAAAATCTTCCGTGTTCTCCAGATAGGAGGCTTCCCATTCGAATTTCCAGTCCTTTATATTGTCCATGATGTGGAAGAGGGCAAAATTCAATGAACCGGCGTTTAGAGACGTCATTTCTGGTCGGAGGTTGGAAGCCACTCTAACCCTGTTTTCTACGGACTCGCCGAGTTTTCCTCCAGTGGTAAAGCACATAATGATATTACAGCGTTTCTTTACTTCCTGGGCTATCTGACGGTATATATTTTGATCGGCGTTCGGGATCCCGGTTAAGGGGTCACGAACGTGGATATGTACCACCGCCCCCCCTGCCTCGTAGACACGGATGGCCTCCTCAATAAGCTGTTCAGGTGTTAAGGGGAGGTAAGGCGACATACTCGGTGTGTGGATGGCGCCGGTTAAGGCGGCTGTAAAAATCCTTTTGTTCATGGTGTTTTCCCTTTAAAGGTTGACTACTGAGCAATAACCTTTGTATTTCTTGAACTCGACGGATAAATCCTTAATTAACTAGGGACGTTTATTGCTGATTTTCTGCGATCTAAGCTCCTTCCAGAGCATCCCGGAGCTCCAATGGCTCCGGGATGCTGCCTGACTTTTTCATTACTGAGGTAATCCTTAAGGACTACTTTTGCATTTTACATCCCGTCTCTTCGCAGGGTGTTTCCACCGCCTTGGCGGGAATCATTGTAGCCGGCCCTTCGAAGGCGTGATAGAAGAATTTATTGTTCTTTACGATTTCGACAGACCAAAGGGGCAGTTGTGTCTGATGGTCGCAAGCCCGCATTGTCCAAACACCGGCCGGGCCGTCATAGGAAAGGCCCTCCCAAGCTTTGATTACAGCATTTACGTCCGTTGTTCCGGCCTTCTTAACCGCTTCGGCCCAGAACATCGTAGACATATAAGCCTTCCCTCGCAGCCAGCTCGGAAAGTATCCTTTGTCTTTCTGGAACTTGGCTACGAATTCCTGATTCTTTTTTGTGGGGATGGAAAGCGCGTAAATTTCGGCACCCTTGTTGCCTATCATGAGACTGTCGTCGCCAAGGGCCTTAATGGTCACTTCGTCATTGATATAATAAGAGAATACTTTCTGTTTCATTCCCATAGGACGACCCTGCTTGAGGAGCAGAGTGAGGTCATTGCCCCAGTTCGGGGTGAAGATGACATCCGGTTTTGCCGCAATGAGCTGACTGGCGTAAGGACCATAATCCTTGGTGCCCGCCGGATGATAGAGTTCGGCCACAATTTTTGTGGAAGGGCTGAGCTGGGCGAGCTTCTTTTTAAATGCGGCCAAAGCTTCCTGACCGAAGGAGTAATCCTGGGCGATGATGGCGACCTTCTTGTAGCCTTCTTTCGCTACGAGCTGGGCCAAGGCATAGGATTGCTGGTCAGTGTTGGCGCAGGTCCGGAAAAAGTTTTTGCTGCACTTCGCACCGGTCATGCTTGCCGCCGCCATCCCGTAACTGATCATGATTACGTTCTGTTTTTCCGCCAGCTGTTCCATGGCAGCCCCGACGGAGCTTCCCGTGCCGCCGCAGAAGAACTTAACGCCGTCTTTCAGGATCAGGTTTTGAGCTTTACGGGTTGCCACATCCGGTTTCAATTCAGAATCGATCGGAACAACTTCCACTTTCTTGCCGAGCAGTCCACCACTTTCATTGATAACTTTAGCGGCATACAACACACCATCCAGGTAACGTTCGCCGATATCCTTGAACGTTCCCGAAAGAGGCTCCGTAACACCGATCTTTATGGTGTCTTGAGCCAAGACGTGAATCGGCATCAACACCATAAGAAAAACAGATAAAAACCCTAAGCCATACAAAAATCTCTTTTTCATAAACCTTTACCTCCTTTATTGAGTTGTTGGTTTTCAAACTTCAAGATAATTCTTTCTCACTTCCTCGGCGGCCAATAGCGCCGTCGTGTCTCCTTCAAAGACCATGCTTCCTTTGCTCATGATATAAAAACGGTCGGCAACCCTGATTGCTGCCTTGAAGTTTTGTTCCACCATAAGGATGGTCACACCTGATTTTCGAACCGTTGCCAGCATATCCAGAACGTCTTTTACGATCAGGGGGCCCAATCCTTCCGTCGGTTCATCCACAAGAATAACACGAGGGTTTCCCATCAACGTTCTCACCACGGTAAGCATTTGCTGTTCACCGCCGGAAAGATAAGCGCCCTTGTTGTTTTTCCGTTCCTCCAATTTGGGGAAAAGTTGATAAACCCGCTCGATGGTCCAACCTCCTTCCCCGGCACTTCCTTTTTCCCCGCTTTTGATCCCCATCAGGAGGTTCTCATGAACAGTGAGACTACGGAAAATCCGCCGGTCCTCGGGGACATAGCCGACACCCAGACGGGCAATTTTAAAGGGCTCTTTACCGATTAACTCCTGATCATGGAATCGAATGCTGCCCTGTTTCGGCTGGACGACACCTATGATGCTCTTTAATGTGGTCGACTTGCCGACGCCGTTTCTCCCGAGGAGACAGACGAGCTCCCCTTCTTTTAAATCGAGAGAGACGCCATGCAGAATATGACTCTTACCATAATAGCTATGAATATTTCTGACTTCTAACACGATTACCCTTCCCCCAAATAGGCGTCCTTTACACGTTGATCGTTCCTGATTTTCTCGGACGTATCGGAGACGAGGATCGTCCCGTAATGAAGAACGGAAATAGTATCGGCGAGTGAAAAAACGACTTCCATGTCATGCTCGATGATAATCAGTGTACGACCGGCCGTTACCTGGTCGATCATTTTGATGGCCTGTTCTGTTTCCTCGCGCGTCATGCCTGCGGTAGGCTCGTCAAGGAGAATCAATTCGGGTTCCGTAGAAAGGGTAATGCCGATTTCTAAAGCTCTTTGCAGGCCGTAAGACAGGGAGCTGGCGGGTTGATCCTTGACGTTGGTAAGACCGACCTGGGCGACAATAGCTTCCACTTTTTCAGTAATGATCCGATCATGAACGGGCTTTTTGAAAAAATGATACCGCAACCCATAACGGGAGCGTGCTCCGGAAAGAATGTTGTCGAAGACACTCAATTCCTGAAAGACATTCGTGATCTGGAAAGAGCGAGACAGGCCATGCCGATTCAAGACGTGCGGAGGTTTTCCGGATATATCTTGTCCCTTGAAAAGGATAGCCCCGGAAGATGGTTTATATTTACCGCTGATAATATTAAACAGGGTTGTCTTTCCCGCTCCGTTGGGGCCGATGACGGCATGACGTTCTTTCTCTTTGACTTTGAAGTCAACACCGGTCAGGACCTTCAATCCCGAAAAGTCCTTGTGAATGTTCTGGATATGGAGATACTCGTTCACGAGGTCACTTCCTCTGTCACGGTGGACTTGCGGCCGTTATTGTCTTTCTTTCCGAAAAGCCGCTGCCGTATGTTCATGATGACCTCGGACAGGCCGCCGGGAATGAACAGAACCATGAAGACAAAGATAATTCCCATGAAGAGCGGCCAACGATCCGTAATATCACTCAGATAGTTCTGGAGAATAATATAGACAAAGGCGCCCAGGATAGGTCCCCAGAATGTTTTCGTTCCTCCGACAAAGGTCATGAGAAGAACTGCTGTCGTCATATCGACGCTGATAGCCGAAATGGAAACAAACTGGAAATGGAAGGTGTAGAAAGTGCCGGCAAGTCCGGCCACCGCTCCAGTAAAGGTAAAAAGAATGAGACGGCTGATGTTCGTATCGTAACCAAGAAATTTCATCCGATCCTCGTTTTCGCGCATAAGCAGAACAGTCTTGCCCATAGCCGTATGGGTAAAATACCAGCAGAAAACGATCGCCGCGCCGACTATAATCAGAGTCAGATAATAAAAGGGGGTCAGACCCGCCATGGGGATGGTGGTGAAACCCAGATGGAGATCGGGTCGCTTGATGCTCAGACCGTCATCGCCACCCGTCACCGTGTGCCATTTTGTGGCCACGGCATAAAAAAGGGAATTGAAGGCCAGTGTCAATAGGGCAAAATATGCCCCTTTGGTCCGCAGCAGCAGACCCCCAATGACAAAGCCGGCAACGATTGTTGCCACAAGGGCAATCAAAATGGTGTTCCATAGGGTCAGACCCGGAATATGAATGATCGCCACGGCTGTCATGAAGGCCCCCAGGCCGAAGAACATGGCATGACCGAAAGACAGAAGCCCGGCATAACCGAGTAGAAGATTGTAGCTGACCGCATAAAGAGAAAAAATGATAATTTCCGTCAACATGTTGAGCTGATATTGTTTCAGACCGGCAGGCATAAAAGCTCCTGCCAGGAATATTGCGATAATGATGATGGAAGAAACACTTTTTAGTTTCATTATTGTTCCTCCCCAAATAACCCGGAAGGTTTGAGGATCAAAACGACGGCCATGAGCAGGTAAACCAGGGCTATCGACAACTTGGGGAAAAGAAGAACGCCAAAGGACTGGAGTTCGCCGATGATCAATGAGGCCACAACGGCGCCACCCAGGCTTCCGAAACCACCGACGACGATCACAACAAACGCATCGATCAGAATTTCCTGGGCCATACCGGGAAAGGTGGAAAGAAGAGGCCCTGCAATAACGCCGGCAAATCCTGAAAGCGCCGCGCCGAAGGCAAATACGCCCATGAATACGAGAGGCACGTTCACCCCCAGGGTGTTGGCCATTTCGCTATCGTTAACGGCTGCTCTAAGTATGATTCCTAGGCGAGTCTTATAGAGAATAAGGGCCATGACCGTTCCGACAAAAATAGCGCAAAGAAAAATGAATAAACGGTATACGGGATAAGTGATTCCAAAAATCGAGACGGTGGAGCCAAGAAAGCCACCAATGTTGACGGCCAAGGGATAATTCCCCCAGTACAATTTTACCAGTTCGGTGATGATATAGGCCAATCCAAAGGTCAGGAGAAGTTCCTGAACATGCCCGTATACATGGACACGCCGGAGTAGAAAACGCTCAATGAAGGCGCCGATGATGAATAGAATTAAGGGACAGACCATCAGCGGCAACCATAATTGCCCCGTAAAGTGCATCAGGATGGAATAGGAAAAATAGGCACCCAGCATATACATGGCCGCATGGGCAAAATTCAGGACGTTCATCATTCCAAATACCAGGGTGAGGCCTGCAGAGACAAGGAAGAGAAGGCCGGCGTAAGCAAGTCCGTGTAAGAAGAAGACGGGAAATTCGCTCATGTTTTTACCTCGCTATGGCCGTTGTCATTCAGAAACAGGATCCACTCCATCACTCGGCTCGGTCTCCTCTTTTAACCTTGTTTGGCTTCTGGGATGATTTCTTGGATAATACGCAGTAAAACGGTGTCACGTTGCTGAATAATCCGCCTGATTTTCTCCGGCGCCCAATCGTAAAAACCTCTGCCAGCCTTAACCCCGGT
>Ga0209777_10002647_pt1 | contig 23226 bp, 16 predicted proteins | sample FrelakmetHBP12HB_FD_187147 | JGI IMG/M metagenome (GOLD analysis project Ga0209777, IMG submission 187147) | Freshwater lake sediment microbial communities from the University of Notre Dame, USA, for methane emissions studies -HBP12 HB (SPAdes)... | ecosystem: Environmental > Aquatic >...
GGGGAGTCGCCAGATTCACCAAGCCCCGGCACGGGGCGAAAGATCGCGACGTCGCCATCTTCCGCCCCCTCCGGGGGCTTTTCCGGACACGCCGCTTTTCCCATGGCTTACGCCATGGGCTACTCTCTGTCGCCCTCCGGGCTGGTGTAGCGTCCTTGCGTACCACTACGCTCAGATACCCGGCGTACCACTACGCTCAGATACCCGCGTTTTCCTTCGGAATTCGGAGTCTCGCCACTTTCAAGTCGCGCACCGCAGTCCGTTCCGCCCGGTTCTCGCCGCTGTGCTAAGATCAATATTTCCCAGAGGTTTCTGTGAATAGAATCACCCGCAAGGAACTCAAACAGGATAAGTTTGCGGCCGAAGTCACCCACACGGTCGAGTACTTCAACGAGCACCGCAGGCAGACGATCCGCTACGGGGTCATCGCGGTGGCCGCAGTCCTCGCGATTGCCGGCCTCTTCACTTACCGTTCTCACGAGCACGCAGCCCGCCAGCAGGCCCTTACCGCAGCGCTCGATCTGTACCAGACACCAGTCGGCGCCCCTGCGGGCGACGGCGGCCGCACCTTCCAGACGCCGCAACAAAAAACGAGCGCGAGCGTGAAAGCATTCAGCGAGGTGGCCGCGAAGTACTCCGGCAGCGATGAAGGCATCAGCGCCCAGTATTACCTCGCCGCCATCGCCGCCGACGAAGGCAACATGGACGGAGCCATCCGCAACTTCAAGGCCGTGGCTGATTCCGGCGACGGGAACTACGCCTCGCTCGCAAAGCTGCCCTTGGCGGACCTCTACAAAGCGCAGGGCAAAACCGCCGAGGGGGAGGCCCTCCTACGCTCGCTCGTCGATAAGCCTACCGACTTCGTGTCCAAGGATCAGGCCGCCATCGCCCTGGCACGCTACATCGCCGCGACGAAGCCTGCCGAGGCACGCAAGCTGCTCGAACCTCTGCGCACGTCACGCTCGGTAATCAGCCGCACGGCGCTCACCGAGTTGGGCACGCTTCCCCAGCAGTAGGGCATCACGATGGGGTCCGCTACGACGGCCCTGCGGTTTCCGGTCGGGCACAGCCGCGGCCGGCGCTATCCCGAGCCCGCTCATCCCTACCGCAACGAGTTCCGGCGCGACCGCGACCGAATCGTGCACGCACGCGCGTTCCGACGCCTGGAAGACAAGACACAGGTCTTCACGGCCGGCCTCTCGGATCACTTCCGCAACCGCCTGACGCACACGATCGAGGTCGCGCAAATCGCGCGCACGGTTGCGGCGGCGCTCGGGCTCGATGAGGACCTGACCGAGACGCTGGCGCTGGCTCACGACATCGGCCATCCCCCGTTCGCCCACGCCGGCGAGGACGAGCTCGACGCGCAGATGAGCCGCTTCGGCGAGCGGTTCGATCACAACCTGCACGCGCTGCGCATCGTCGAATCATTCGAACAGCGGTACGCGCGCTTCCCCGGGCTGAACCTCACATTCGAGGTGCGCGAAGGCATCGTGAAACACTCCAAGGATCTCGGCCCGGAGTGCCGCCCGGAGCTGGAGGAGTACCTGCCCGGCCTGCGGCCGCCGCTCGAAGCCCAGTTGATCGACCTCGCCGATGAGATCGCATATAACACCGCAGATCTGGACGACGCCTTCTCCGCCCACTTCTTCGGCATCGAGGACGTGGCGCGCGAGGTCCCTCGATACGCGGAGATCTACGGTGAGATCGAGGGATGGTTCCCCGGCGCGTCCGAGCGCATCCGCTTCAACGAGGCGCTGCGCCGCCTGATCGATCTCCTCGCCGGCGGATTGATCGAGGGCACGGCCGCGGCGGCGGCCGCATCAGGCGCCGTCAGTGTGGAGGATGTGCGGCAGCATCCGTGCCGCCTGGCGCAGTTCACCGAGCCCGCCGGGGAGACGAACGCCGCGCTGAAGACATTCCTCCGCAAGCATGTGTATTTCTCCGAGCTGCTCGCCGATGAGCGCCGCCGCTCGGCGGCCATGGTGGCGGAGTTGTTCCGGCACTTCCTCGACCACCCGGATGCACTCCCGGAATCGTATCGCGAAGAAGCCGGCTGCGAGCCGCTGCACCGCGCCGTCTGCGACTACATCGCGGGCATGACCGACGGCTTCTTGCGCCGCACGCACGAGCAGGTGCTGCGCGGGACGCATTGAACGTCCTCAGGCGGCGCCCGCCTCGGCGGACCTCAGAGTGTCATTGGGCGCGTGATTCAGGCGCGCTCGTCGGAAGACCGGGGGACAGACTGCTCCGTCCACGCGCTTCGCTTGGGACGGAGGAGTCAGTCCCCCTCGCGGCTACGCCCGCTCTTTGAGTTTGTCCAGGAAATGATACAGCGAGATCCCCACCAGCGCGTTCAGTAAGCCGACGATGGCCTGCTGCTGCACGTCGAACCCGATCGCCTCTCCCAATAGCGCCCGCGCCAGGACCCAGTAGAAGAACTGGTGAAACTCGAAGAAGAAAAACGCGAGCACGAAGCGGATCAGAACGTGGTCCACATCGAACCGAAGTCCCACGGACGCCGCGAAATACCCCACCAGGGTTTTGATCAGGCCGAACATTCCGATCGGCTGATGGGAGAGCGAGTCCTGAACCAGCCCGATGCCCGCACCGATGAAAATGCCCGCGATCTGGCTGCGCCGCATCAGTGCGAAATACACGGTCACCAGAAGCGGGAACTCCAGGTAAGCCAGGAACGGCGAGAAGCGCGGGACGAAAAACTCGAACAGGATCGCCGCGAGTGGAACCGCAATCAGCCCCCAACGGCGGAACCGCGCCACTCCGCGTTCCCGTGCGCTCCCGATCAGGATCCGGTCGCTGAGATCTCTCATGGATTGGCCGGACCTGTTTGGGAATCGGGCTGCTTCGCCGTCCGCGGTTTCACGGAGTCTGGCGCGCCGCCCTGCCGTTGGGAGGCGGGGCGGGGGGAACGGGAGACAGCGGGCACAGCGACCCCCGGGCGGCCGGCCTCCGGGGCGGAAAGCGTTACTACGCCCGGCTCCGGCGGCCGCGCCCCCGCCTGGTTCGCCGGCTCGGACGGGGCGCCCGCGGCCCGGCCCGTGCCGCTCGCAGGCTTCGGCTGCTGTGCCGGAGACACTGCCTGCGGCGCACGAGGGGGCATGCGGTCGGGATCCAGGTTGAAGTCCGGCGGCCTCGAGCCCAGCGCTCCTTCGCCGAACTTGTGCGCCTGCGCCTCGCCCACCTTCTTGTACTTCTCGCGCAGCCTGTCCGCCTCCGTGTTCAGGATGGGCTCGCCGGACGCCGTCTGCGCCGCCCCGGCGGGCGCGCTCTCCGCCGCCGGCGGAGGTTGCTGCAGGTGAACGTCGGCGGATGCGCCCTGAGGTTCGGGAATGGGCTGGTGCACACCCTCCATGACGATCAGCACCTCTTCCAATCCGCCCGACAGCCCGCTCGGCACGAGAAACACCTGCTTGTTAGGGTTGCCGGGGCGCGCCACGGTCACGGATCCCACGGGCAAACCCTTCGGGAACACGCCGTCATCGCCGGAGGTGTAGAACCACTCGTTCGCGTCTACCTGCTCTTCGTTCTGGATGTAGTCCACCATGCAGGTGCTGTGCCCCTGCCCGCGCACGGTCCCGTGCACGCGGTGCTTCTGCGAAATGACGCCCGCGGCAAAAGTCGGATCCGTGATGAGCAGCACCTGCGAGGCCGTGGGATAGGCCGCGAGCACCTTGCCCACGATGCCATCGGGCGTGATGACGGCCATGCCGCGCATTACGTTCGATCCCGAGCCCCGGTCGATGAACACTACTTTCGAGTTCGCGCCCGTTCCTGTTCCGATCACACGCGCGGGCAGAGTCTTTGACGGGGTGCGCGATTGATAGGCCGAGAGCGCCACGGCGCGGTCCGCGCTCTGCAGCTCCGACTTCAGGTACTGATTCTCGAGCTTGAGCTTTCCGACCTGCACCTTCAGGTCCTTGTTCTCCGCGGCCAGGTCGTGGAGGTTGACGTAGTCGCCGAGCGATTTCGTGGTGCTGCTGCGGACTCCCTCGATGACGCGCGCCATCGGAGTCACCGCGGTTACCGCCCAGACGCGGATCAGGCGCACGTCCTGATTGCTTTTCACCTGATAGCCCAGCAGGATGAGCTGGGCGAAGATGACCAGCAAAAGCACGGTGATGTTGCGGTACCGGCTCAGCAGGTCCATAGACTAGCCAGCTTACACCCGCTTATTCGATCGAGATCTTCCGGAGCAGCTTGAAATCGGTGAGCATTTTGCCCGTGCCCAGTACGACGCTGGCCAGCGGGTCCTCGGCAATGGATACGGGCAGACCGGTCTCTTCGCGGATGCGGCGGTCCAGGTTCTTGAGAAGCGCGCCGCCGCCGGTCAACACGATGCCGCGGTCGCTGATGTCCGCGCTCAGCTCGGGAGGCGTGCGCTCGAGCGCCACGCGAATCGCGTTCATGATGGTTGCGACGCACTCCGACAGCGCCTCGCGAATCTCGCTGTCGTCGATGGTGAGGGTCTTGGGAACGCCCTCGATCAGGTTGCGTCCCTTGATCTCCATCGTCAGCGGCTTGTCCAGCGGATACCCCGACCCGATCTGTATCTTGATCTGCTCGGCCGTGCGTTCGCCGATGAGCAGGTTGTACTTGCGCTTCAAGTACTGCATGATCGCGTCGTCCATTTCGTTGCCCGCAACGCGGACCGAACGGGAATAGACGATGCCGGAGAGCGAGATGACGGCTACGTCCGTGGTGCCGCCGCCGATGTCCACGATCATGTTGCCGCACGGTTCCGTGATGGGCAGGCCCGCGCCGATCGCGGCCACCATCGCCTGCTCCACCAGGTGCACTTCGCTCGCCTTGGCGCGGTAGGCCGAATCTACCACGGCGCGCTTTTCCACCTGCGTGATCTCGCAGGGCACGCCGATCACAATGCGGGGATGCACCAGCATCTTGCGGCCGTGCGCTTTCTGAATGAAGTAATTCAGCATGCGCTCGGTGACTTTGAAATCGGCGATCACGCCGTCCTTCATGGGCCGGATGGCGACGATGTTGCCCGGAGTGCGGCCGAGCATTTCCTTCGCCTCCTTGCCCACCGCCTCCACCTCGCCGGTGTTCTTGTTGATGGCGACGATCGAAGGCTCGTTCACCACGATCCCCTTGCCCTTGGCATACACTAAAGTGTTGGCCGTCCCCAGGTCGATCGCCAGATCCGACGAAAAGAGGCTGAAAAGCGAGCGTACATTCATTGGTTTGTTACTCGATCTCCTGTGTTTCTGGGCCCGCAGATTTCAGGTCCTCCGTCCAGGAATGCAGCACCCAACCGTCCTGGCGGGGTCTGGACTGCAAAGGGATGGCCGATCCTTTCCGAGCGTATCACAGCCTTCCGCCCGCGGCCAACCATTCGGCATGCTTGAAGATGAGCGCTATTTCAAGTTGTAGGTGAAAGTCAGTTGAAGCCTCACCTGGCTGCCTTTGAAGTTCCCCGGCAGGGGCGGAAAAGGGTTTGAGGCGCTCACGCCTGCCACGGCGGCCCGATCGAGCGCGTCGGTCCCCGAAGTGAGGGCGATCACCAGCTTGGGGACGTGCCCGTCGCGGTCGATGGCGAACTGGATCAGGACCCGCCCGGTGCGCCCGAGCCGCGCGCTCTCCGGGATCACCGCGAGCCAGTTCCGCTTCACCACCGCCAGGACCCGGATCAGGTAGGGCTTGAAGTCAACCCCCATCGGATCGCTCATCATCTCGAGCGCCGTCGCGGCCCGGCCCGGCGCGGGCGCCTGATTGATGCCGCCTCCGATTCCGGGAGACGGGGAGATGTCGAGGTCCCCCACGATCTGCCCGCCCGTTCCGCGCGGCAGCCCGCGCACGGCATCCATCGCGGATGTGCCTCCGGGCGGCGTCAGTTTCGGCAAGCCGGCGGGCTTCGGCGTGCCGGAGGGCCCGCCGGGGATTTCAAAAGCCAGTTTGGGCTTCTCTTCGGCGAGGATCTGCGGCGGGGGCGCCGCCACGCCCTGTGCCGTGCCGAGGGGCGGCTGCATCTGCCGCGGAGACAACTGGTCCGCTACCTTCGGAGGCGCAGGCAACACAGGCGGAGCCGGCAGGCGAACCGGCGGGGGCTGAGGCTGCGGCGCGCGCAGCATGGGCGGAATGGCCGGGGGCACCCGGACCGCCGGCTGGGACAGCAGGTTGTCCAGGCTGAACTCGTGCGCCACCCTGGCCCGGTTCGGCGCGCGCTGCGTCAAGTCGCGCGGCGGGGCCACTAGCGTTATCGGGGTCTGTACTCCGCGCCGCGATCCGGGGGGAGCCAGCAAGTCATGCGGCAGAACGATCAGGCCCGCCACCAGCGCCGCGTGCAGCGCAATGGAGATGGCCCAAGCCCGGCTGTGAACCGCCGGCCCCTGCAGGCTGGGCCAGTCCAGAATCGGGACGCTGTGGTTTTCGGTGTCCTCCGGAGGACGGGCGAGCGCTTCCATTCGATAACGTCCATGGGCCGCCAGTCAGCCGCGCGGAGCAATCAGCGCGCTATCGACCGGGCGACCCGGCGGGAATGCTCTTCAATTCTATCAAGGATCGCCAGAGCGGCTTCCAAAGCGCGGCAACCGTCGTCCCCCGAAACCTCAGGACGCGAACGGGTGCGAACGGCTTCAAAAAAATGCTCCAGTTCCAACCACAGCGGCTCGGCCTTGTCAGTCTCGAGCGGCCGGAAGCTGATGGCGCGGTTCTCGCCCACCTCCGTTACGACCCCATCCTGCCTCGCGTAGTCCACCGAAATGTACTGCCGCGGCTGGAACATACGGAGCTTCCGCACCCGCTCGGTCGATACCCGGCTCGCCGTCAGGTTCGCGATGCAGCCGTTGGCGAAGGCGAGCCGGACATTGGCGATGTCCACCTTCGGGGAAAGAATCGAAATGCCGGCCGCCCGGATCTCCTCCGGCGCCGCACCCACCAGATCCAGCACGATGTCGAGGTCGTGGATCATCAGGTCCAACACCACGTCCACGTCGAGGCTGCGCGGCGTAAACACGCTCAGCCGGTGGATCTCGAAGAACAGAGGGATTGTAGCCAGCTTTTTCAGCGCCTTCACCGCGGGGTTGAAGCGCTCCAGGTGTCCCACCTGCAAGATGCGCCCGTGTGCCTGTGCCGTATCCGCCAGCCGCCGGGCGGAATCCAGGTCCGCCGCGATCGGCTTTTCGACCAGGAGGTCGAGGCCGCGCTCGAGCAGCGCGCAGCCCACGGCGGCGTGCGAGGAGGTGGGCACGGCCACCACGGCCGCGTCCGCAAGTGCCGGCAGTTCGTCGAGTGAGGCCGCCCTGGAGCCGAAACGCTGGGCCACGCTTTGCGCCCGGGCCGGATCGGTGTCCACGACGGCAGCGAGTTCCGCCTCCTCCGACTGGCTGATGATCCGGATGTGATTTACGCCGAACTGTCCCGCACCCACCACCGCTACACGCAGCGTCGCCAATTCTCCTCCCGAGACGCCGGGTAACTCCGCTGCCGGCTCGCAGTGAATATAGCAAGAAACGCCGAAGCCGGTTGAGAGCCGGGATGACGCGCCGGCTGTGTCCCGGCTGCGAAGGCCGAGCGGTCCGCCGTCTTGACATACAATTGGCGGCAGTGGTATGGTCTGACCACTGTGGGCCATCGGCCTGCAAGGGAGACGACTGCACGTGCGAACCAGACAGAGAACACCATCGCTGTTCATGATCAGCCTGACGTTGGTTTTAGGGCGCCTGAGCGGGGCGTTCGCCCAGACGGCGGGGACGGCGGTGATCGATGTGGATGCCGGCAAACAAGTCGGAGCCGTGTCGAAATACATCTTCGGGCAGAACCTGGAGCATGAACACGGCGCGGTCAGCGGCGGGGAGCAGAACCGGAACCACGAGCACGGGCTGCACACGGGCGGGCTCTGGGCGGAGATGCTGCGCGACCGTAAATTTGAAGAGGGCGACCTGGACCGCGATGGCGTGGCCAACGGCTGGGTACCCGAAGAGCGGATCACCAACCGCTACGAAGAGCTCGTCAACGGACGAGGCCGCTTCGACCGTTATCGCATTGACGAGCACGAGTTTTACGGGGGCGGCGCGGCGCAGGCCATTGAAGTCTACGGCGATGGCTCGAATCACGCGAGCATCTACCAGGTCAGCCTCCAGTTCGTGAAGGGTCGCCATTACGTCTTCTACACGTATCTGAAAAAGCACGGCACGGGCTTCGCCTGGGTGGAGTTCGGGACCGGCGGGAAGCAATACGAGAGGCAGGAATTCCGGGACCTCTCCGGCGAATGGCGCAAGTACACGGCCGAGTTCACCGCTCCGGAGGATACCCGGGAGGGAAGGGTTCGCATCGCCGTCCAGGGAGCGGGAGTGTTCTGGATCGATTCCGCATCGCTGATGCCCGCCGACAACGTGGGCGGGATACGGGCGGATGTGATCGAAGCCGTGAAGCCCCTCCAGGTGCCTGTGCTGCGCTACCCCGGCGGATGCTTTGCGGACTCTTATCACTGGCAAGACGGTGTGGGCGACCGGGACCGCCGCCCGGAGCGCTGGTCGCCGTTCTGGAACGAATGGGAGCCCAACGATTTCGGCACGGATGAATTCGTGGCGTTTGTGCGCGCCACCGGCATGGATGCGCACATGACCGCCAATTCCCTCACCGGCACGCCGGAAGAGGCGGCGCAGTGGGTGGAGTACACCAACGGTTCGGCGGAAACGCCGATGGGCCGCTTGCGGGCCCAGAACGGGCATCCCGAGCCCTACGGCATCAAGCTGTGGGCTTTCGGAAATGAGGTCCAGCAGCTTTGCTCGGACGAATACATCGGCCACAACGATGTGCACCTCTATGCGCGAAGGTTCGAGGAGTTCCGGCGGGCGGTTCGCGCCAGGGATCCGTCGGTGCGCCTGATGGCCGTGGGCGCGGGTCCGGGGCCTCTCGAGTGGAACGGCGATCTACTGAAGCTCATCCCCGATGCCGAACTGCTCGCGTTCTCTATCTACACCGGCGATGGAGGCCGGACCGATGACTACGACACCAAGATCATGGACCTCGATCATTTCTACCGGCATGTCGTGGCGGAGCCCGTGGAATTCGCCCGCCACCTCGATGCCGCGATTCGGAGCGTGGGCGACCCGTTCCCTCCGCGGCCGCTGCTCGCACTCACCGAGTTCCAATCCTGGTGGCTGACGGAAAAAGCGGACGCGGACCTGCGGCTCGCCAACGCACTCTACATTGCGAACGCCTACAACGAGCTGTTGCGGCGCGCGAAACAGGTGTCCATCGCCGAGGTGGAGTCGCTCATCAACGTTCAGGGCATCATCGAAGCCAGCCAGACATCTCTGAAGTTGACGCCGGAGTATTTCGCCTGCATGCTCTATCGTCTGCACACGGGCGACACGGTGTTGGGAACCTCGGCCGAAAGCCCGATGACCGAGTTCAACGCATCGCTGCCGGCGCTCGATGCCGTAGCCACGCTCGGGGGCGGCGGGCGAACTCTGTATCTGTCCGTGGTGAACCGCGCCGAATCCAAGGACGTCAGCGCGAAGATCCAGCTTCGAGGCTGGAAGCCGGCCGCGGGAACGCCCGCGCGCGCCTTCGAGATCAACGGCAAAGACAAGGTCGCGGCGAATCCTTTCGGCAGCTCGGAGAACGTGCACATTCGCGAGAAGACAACGCGGGTTGCGGGACCGTCATTCTCATACACGTTCCCCGCGCACTCCGTTACCGTCCTCGAACTGTCGGGCAACCAGTAAGGGACGGCACACCGGAACAGGCCTCCTGGCCTGTCGTTCCGATATGCCGAACGCACTTGACCACCGCCGACCTTCTACGAGAGGCTCGGAGGCCTGTCCCTGGACTTTCGACATTCTTGGTGAGGATTCTGCGTCTCGCGGTCCACTATCTTGGAGTCGTCCGCCACCAAGCCCGTCCGCCACCGAGCCCGAAGGGCGAAAGATCATAGCCCATGGCGCAAGCCGTTGGGAACACATCGGTCGGCCACCTAGCCCCGGAACGGGGCGTAAGTCCATGCCACACAGCTTCTCTTCGCTGCTCGTTCACGTCATCCTTTCCACGAAGGACCGCGCTTCTGACCTGTCACCAGAGCTTGCCGCCCGCCTGTTCCAGTACAGGGCGGCATTGTCAGAGAACGAAAGGGCGTTCCGCTGATCATTCATGGTCCGGCAGATCACGTTCATCTGCTTATGTGCGTCGCTGCCACGGAATCGATGTCGGACTTGCTGAGAATCGTGAAAGCCAATTCGTCCCGCTGGGTACACGAACAGTTTCCGGAGCATGAGCGGTTCGGCCAGCAGGCCGGATACAGCGCCTTCACCCCCGAGCGGCTGATGTGACGGACTACATCGCGGCGCAGCAAGAGCACCATCGCCGGGTGTCGTTGCAAGAGGAATTCCTGACATTGCTGAGGAAGCATGGCATAGCATACGATGTGCGCGACCGCTGGGGCTGAGACCAGCCTTTCGCCCCGTTCCGGGGCTCGCTCTCCCTGACACGCTATTCCACACGGCTCACGCCGTGGGCTAGTGTCTTTCGCCCTTGGGGCTTGAGAAATGTAGGAACTCCAGAGACAGGCCAGGAGGCCCATAAGCGCTAACTTAGTCGTTAAACAGGGCCAAGTGAAACATTTCAACAACAAAATGTTCTATACCCTGAGCGCGTCGCCACAGCATGTTGTAGGGTCAAACATCCTCTTAACCGCTAAGTTAGCGCCTATGGGCCAGGAGGCCTGTCCCACTTTCGAAGTTCGCTTAAGTGAACAGTGCTGGCGCTAAGCGGGGTTCGGCGGGGGCGCTGTGGTGTCGCGCACCACAAGCTTGACAGGCACGATCAGGGGTTCCTGTAACTCGACGCCGCCCTGTATGCGATCGATGAGAGCGTTGGCGGCCAGGCGGCCGACCTCCGTCAGATCGGCCTGAATCGTCGTCAGCGGCCTCGCGCTCAGCCCGAGGTCGTCGTATCCGATGACACTCACCTGCTCCGGAATCCGAATCCCCTCCGCGGCGAGCGCCTGCATTACCCCGAGACCGACTACGTCATTGGTGACCAGCAGTGCGGTGGGCAACTGGCGGCCGGCGATCAACTTCAGCACGCTGTGGTAGCCCGCCGTTGCGCCGGGAACCAAATCCGAGATCGATAGCAACTGGACGAACCGCGGTTGATACTGCAAGCCGAGTGCTTCAAGAGACTGCCAGTAGGCCTCGTACTTGTCAGAGTTCGGGAAGCCGATGAATCCGATGGTGCGATGGCCCAGTGCGGCAAGGTGCTCCACTGCCTGCCGGGTGCCGCTCGCGTAATCGATCCGCACGGAGTCCTTCGACTCGTCGGACACCAGCAGGTCCACGAGCAGAACGGGCGCGGGCAGCTTTCGCAGCCGGTCCAGCACCAGCCGGTTCAGACCGCCCACGACCAGGTTGCCCGCGAGACTCGACGAAGCATCCCCGGCAAATACGGCCTCGAGAGATTGCTCGAATTCGTCCACCGCATGGAACTGCAGCAGGTAGCCGCGTTCACGGCTCGCCTCGGCGGCAGTTGTGAGAATCCGCGTATAACCTGGCTGGACGAAGTTGAAGAGCGTCGTGGTGATCCAGAAACCCAGATGGCGTCCGGGCTCGGCGCCGGCGGCCGCCTTGGCTTTCGCGTGTTCGGCAACGAAAGCTCCACGGGCCCCGCTCCGCGCGAGGACTCCGTCGCTGATCAGATGTGCGATGGCCTCGCGGACGGACGTCCGGGACACGCCGAACTCCTTCGCCAGCGTGCGCTCGGAAGGGAACCGCCGGCCCGCCTGGTAAACACCCGCTTTGATCTGCTCGATGACCAGTGCCCGCAATTGCTGCGGGATCGGACTTGAACTTTGAGGATCGATCATGCGGTGTAGACCCTTATGGTAAGACCGCTTTCCCCTGAACGCAACACGTCCACTCTTTGGATTGGACAAAGTTGCGAGCGGTCCGACCGCCGCTTTACGGTTTTTCCAGCACGATTTGCGGATCCTGGTATTTGCCAGAACCGGGGTGGGAGAGCCCACGGCTGAGGTACTGACAGATTTCCTCGAAACCGGCCAACCCGGGCCGATTTGGTACGACCACGTGCAGATCAGACGTTCGTTCCTGCCGCCAACCAGGGCACAGCGAACACGAAGTGGGCCAGCCCGTCGAAATCGGCGGTCATCCACCTCGTGGACATTCAAGCCGAGTTTCGTAAAGCGGCCGGCCGTCACGGCTGGGAGAGCACGATGTGGTGCGCCCGTGCCTGCGCGAGCGCGTCGTCGAGCGCTTTTTGCAGGTCGGTGTTGGCCGGGTCGCGCCGGGACGCCTCGCGCAACTGCCTGATGCCCTCGTCCCAATGCCCCAACTTCAGGAGCGCGATCGCCAGGTTCGTGCGTATGCCCACGTGTTCGGGGTTCAGCTCGAACGCGGCACGGTACTTCTCCAGCGCTCCCCGCAGGTCCCCGCCCTTTTCGAGCGCCGCGCCTCGGTTGTTCAGCTCGATGGAAGACAGCAGGTTCTGATCCGCCCGGACCTTGTCCCGGAGCACTTGCGCCAGCTTCTGCCGGACAGCATTTGCCTGCTCGGATTGTCCATCTTTCCGGAGCGCGATCATGAGCGCATTCAGCGCCGACTGGTCCTTGGGATCCAGGCGCGCTGCTTCCTGGAGATGGGGAATCGCTTCGTGCGGCTGGCCTGCATCGAGAAGCTTCGAACCGAGCCTGGTTTGCGCCACCGCATCCTCGGGATTCAGTTCCACTGCGCGCCGGAACGCTTTGAGCGCGCCCGCGTCATCGAACAGGCTGCGCCGGGCCTCACCAAGGTCCGACCATGCCTCGGGAAAATTGGGCTGCACCTCGACTGCCTGCTGCAGGTCGGCAGCGGCTTTCGCCATGTCCTGTTCTTCCACGCGGACCTTCGCCCGTAGGTAGAGCGGGTAGGCGGCATCCGGCGTCTTGCCGATGAGCGTGATCGCCTGGTCCAGGTGGCCGGCCGCGGCCTGAAACTCACTCTCCTGGACCAGAATCGCCGCCAGGCTGACGTGCGCCACGGCAAGACGGGGATCAAGACTCGTGGCCTTCTCGAATTCGGGCCGCGCCAGTTTCAGTTGGCCGAACTTGTTATAGGCTTCTCCGAGTGCGTTGTGGGCCTCGGCGGAGTTCGGCAAGAGGCGTACGGCGTCGCGGAGATGATCGATGGACTCGGCACGTTCCCCGGTCTCCACCAGCACGCTGCCCAGCAGCAGGTGGGCCTCGGCGTTGCGCGGGTCGGACCTGAGGGTGGTGCGGAGCAGCGTCACCGCCTCCCCGCGCCGGCCGTTGGCGATCAACTCCCAGGCTTTCTCGACGGGCGCGTTCTGCGCGCTGACGAGCCCGGCGCAGGCGAGCGCGAGCAATGCACTGAGCCACGGCCGTTGCATCTGGTCTACGCGCGGGTGGGCGCAAACTTCTCTATGCGCGCGATGCCCGCGCCCTCCTTGAGCAGCACCAGTCGGTCGGCGGCCACGCCGGTGAACTTTTCGACCCGGCCGAGCGGCCAGCGGACCTCGAAGTCCGCCACCGGCACATCACCCAGCCCGAAGTGCAGCCGCTTGTCGCTCGAGGACAGGTAAGACGACTGGCTCAGCACCTCCTGCGTCTGGACATTGCCGCCGTAGTGCACCGTCACCCGCGCGCCGATTGCGCTGCGATTCGACTGGACGCCGATCAGCTTGAACTTGATCCAATGGTTCGAGCCGGAGACATCGTTGCGCAGCAGCGAAGGCGGCTCGTTATGGTTGATGATCAGGATGTCCACGTCTCCGTCGTTGTCGAAGTCGCCGAATGCGCAGCCGCGGCTGGAATGCAGCGCCTCGACGCCCGGACCTCCCGCGCCGAGCAATTCCTCGAACTGCCCGTTCCCGAGATTTCTGAAGATGACGCGAGGCGTCCTGTAGACGTCCTTATCTTCGGGATAAATGCCGCCGGTTGCGAAGAAGAGGTCGGGGCTGCCGTCGTTGTCCAGGTCCGCCACGCCGGCGCCCCAGGTCACGAACCGGGTTTCGACACCCAGGCCGGACCGCAGCGTCTCGTCGGTGAATTCGCCCTTGCCGTTGTTGACATACAACGCCGGGGTGTCACCGGAAAAATGCGTCTTGACGATATGCAGGTTGCCGTCGAGCCGGAAGTCGCCGACGCCCACGCCCATTCCCGCCTGCTCCATTCCGTCTTCACTGAGAGCGACGCCGCGTTCGAGACCCTGCTCGGTAAACGTGCCATCCCGGTTGTTGCGAAACAAAAGCGCGGGTGTCGAATCGCAGGCGACGTAGATGTCCGGCCAGCCGTCGTTGTCGAAGTCGGCTGAAACGACCGTCAGGCCGTAGCCCGGATCCGGCTTATCGATGCCGGCGGTAGAGGAGACGTCGGTGAACGTCCCGTCTCCGTTGTTGTGATAGAGAAAGTGGCGGCCGTAGGGCAGCCCGCGCGGGCCGCAAAAGAAGCCCTGAGGACTGCAGCTCTTCGCCCCGGCGCGCGGCACTGCATTCATGTCGAACGCGACGTAATTGGACACGAACAGGTCCAGCCTGCCGTCCCGATCGTAATCCACAAACGCGCAGCCGGAGCCGAAGCGCGCCTCCGCGCTGAGTAACCCCGCCTCTTTCGTCACGTCCGTGAACGTGCCGTTCCCATTGTTGTGAAACAGCAGATTGTGGGGCCAGCCGGTGATAAAGACGTCTTCGAAGCCGTCGTTGTCGTAGTCTCCGCTGGTGACGCCGTACGTGTATCCGGTGTGGAAAAGCCCGGCCTCGCGGGTCACATCCGTGAAAGTGCCGTTGCGGTTGTTCCGGTAAAGGCGAATGGAAGCGGCCGGAGGCAGATCGCCGAAGCGCGAGCCAGAGAGCACCAGGATGTCGATCCATCCGTCGTTATCGTAGTCGATGAACGCCGCGCCGCAGCTCATCGCTTCAATGACGTAATCGGCGCGGTCCGGGTGCCCGCAGATCACAGCTTCTCTGAGCCCGGCTCGTTCGGCGATGTCGGTCAGGCGGGCGTTGAACGGCCGGCCGGAAGGCTTGCCGCGCGGAGCGGCCTTCACGCCGCGCGACGCCATGCCCTGCCCGCCGGCCGGGTACTGCTGGCCGCACAGCTTCGCGGCGGATACTGCCAGAATGCTAAGAAGACTGCGACGCGTCAAAAAACAATGATCCCACACGGGGGTCGCACCGGCAATTTTCATGAGGGGGTTGCACCTCAAAACGCAACTGGGGAGCAATCAGGAAGAACCACTTGGAGGAAATGCCGAGGAATGAACCCGGCGGCGGCCCTCGCCGCCGCCGGGCTCGAGTGAACGGCCGCTAGAAAATTACTTTCAAACCAAGTTCCACTTGGCGGCCGCTGCTGGTGCCGTAAGTAGCTGCCTGCTGGCCGAAGGAGCCGCCCGGTGAACCTTGGTACAACGCCTGGCCGAACGTGGACGAGTAGACGTTAGTGTCCGGGTCGTAACGGTTCAGCTTGTTCGTCGCATTGAAGGCCGACATCTTGAACTCCGTCTGCACCTTCTCGGTGACTTTGAAGCTTTTCGAAAGGCTCGCGTCAAGATCGAAGAACTTCGGCCCTGTCAGACAACCATACTGCCAGGGATTGGTCCGAAGCACATAGGTGTTCTCCGGAATTGGGGAGAATGCCGCCTTGTTGAACCACTGCTGCGGTGATGGGCTGCCGAGGCACGGGTCGCCGGTGACGACCAGGTTCCCGAAGCGCGGGTGGTCGCCCGACACGTAAGTTGCGACTCCGGTCAGCTTCCATCCGCCGACCAGGAAGTCAGCGGCCTTCGGGATGTTGCTGAGGTAGGTGCGTCCTCTGCCGACCGGCACCTCATAGGTGCTGGCGGCGGTGATCCGGTGCGTCGGCTGGTCGCTGTCCTGATACGCCAGTTGGTCCAGATAGGTGCTGAGATCGTTGAAGAACACCTGGTTCTTTTCGCGGATGTAGACGTACGCGAACAGGAAGTTGGAACCTTTGGCGAACCGCTTCTGCGCCTTCAGTTCGATCGAGTGGTAGCGCTCTCCGGCGCAGCACTGGCCGAATTCCGCCAAGCCGGAATACTGCGGATACGGCACCAGGAGAGAGCCCAGCGAGACCGTCTGCTGGTTGTAGAGCGGGCCGGGCATCAGGGTCTGATTCAGGTAGTGGTAGAAGGGATTCGGGACACTTTCATTCAACGTGTTCTGGTACTGGACTTCGAGCCTCGGATCGAGGTTATTCAGCGCCTTGTTGTACAACTGGTGGCCGAAGTTCATGAAGTAGCTGGCGGAAGCCACGATTTGCCCCGGCATCTGGCGCTGGAAGGACACGTTAACCCGGTCGTTGTACGCCTTCTTCAAGTCCTGCTTGTACCAGAGAAGAGCGCCGTTCTGGCCGCGCCCCACGTTGGTACCCGCAGCCTTCCCGTTGATCGGGAGCAGCGGATTCGACGACGGGAACGGATTCGAGAACGTTTCCTGAGGCACGCCTTCCAGCAGCGGCGCCGTGTTCTGATACGCGGTCACACCGAAATACGGCGGCTCCAGGAAGCTGACCGTCTCGAAGCCCGGGAAGCCGCTCAAGTTGAATTCCGTCGGAATCGTGTAGCGGGCGTACCCGGCGCGAAGCGACGTCTTGTCGTCCACGCGGAACGCAATGCCGGCACGAGGCTGAAGCGCGATCTTCGGGGCATTCCACGTGCCCGGGTGGCTGCCATCGGTCCACTGCCACAGCCCATTCCATTTCCAGTAACTGCTGCCGACGATGGCGCTCGCCGCCGAGGGCATCTGCGGCGCATTGGCCGTCATCTCGGGAATGGGCTGAGACAAATCGAGGCCGCGGGAGAAATTGTGCTGCGGATCATACCACGCGGTCTCGTAATCGTTACGCAGCCCGAGGTTGAGCGTGATTCTGCGGGTCAGTTTCCAGTCATCCTGGAAGTACATCCCATAGAACTGCGTGTGCGGGTCGGGCACCGGGCCGCCGATCATGTTAGAGCCGTTGTCGAGCGCGCCCAGCAGGAACGTCGCCCACGGATCGCCGTTGTGCAACGTGTCCGGGTTGTTGAACGTCTCGGCGGTGAGCGCGGTATTGAACACGAAGGACGTCGTGCTCGAGACGTAGGACAGGCCGTAGCTCTTCCGGAACTCCAGACCTGCCTTCAGGTAGTGCGAGCCGTGCTGCTGGGCGATCTTCGCGTTAAAAGCCTCGCCCTTCGGCCGCTGGTCCCAATAGAAGCCGCCGCCGCCGAAGCCCGCGCCGCCAATGTTCAGGTTGGGGAAGTAGAGGGGCACGCCGGTGTCGGCCGAAGTGTAGGGCTTGTACCAGTCGCTGTTCGGCCAGATGTCGCCCCAGCCACCGCTGCCGAGCGGAGTTGAAACGTAGGCGTCGATCACATCGTGCCAGTCGCCGTGGAAGCTGGCGACCGTGCGCGCGTTGACGGTCCAGATGGCGTCGCCGGCGACCTGCCAGGCGCCTCGCACGGTGCCCGTGGGCACATACAGCGACGTCGTCTTCAGCGGCGTCGGGTTGCCGGCCAGGTCACTGGTGTAATAACGGCTCACGCGGCCGAAGACTTTCCACTTATCGCTGATGTTGTAATCGGCTCGCTCCGAGAAGTTGTAGTAATTGTACTTCTCGACGTACCCCTTCTTGTAATTGTTCACTCCGGTAATGTTGGCGCCCGGATTGTTGGGGCCCCAGAACTGCTTGATAAGGCCCCCGGTAATCGAATCGAACCTTGCAGAGGGTACGACGTTTCCGCCAAATGGACTCACCGTTACTTTACCGGTAGCCGGATCGAACTGAGTGGTCCAGGGATCGTAGACTGTTCGAACGCCGCCGTCGATGTTGAGCGATTTTGAGAAATCGCCGGTCTGCTCGAGCGCCGTCGGCACGGTGTTCACGTAACCGTTGGGATACCCGATTCTCCAATCCTCGATGGAGAAGAAGTTGAACAGCTTGTTCTTGATGATCGGGTTGCCCAGGGTGCCGCCGAACATGTGACGGCGCTCGGAGTTCTGGCTGAAGTTGGTGCGATCCGCCTCGGCGCTCAGCCAGGGATAGCGGCCGATGTAGAAGCCGGTGCCGTGCCACTCGTTCGTGCCGGACTTGGTTGTCATCGAGATCAAACCGCCGGCGCTGTGGCCGACCTCGGCGTCCACGCTGTTCTGCGATACGATGACTTCCTGCACGTCGTCGGTGTTCGGGGGGTAGCTGCCCTTGTGGCCGAGGCCGATGGGGCTGCCATCCACCTGTATATCGTTCGCCAGGTTCGTGCCGCCCCCCAGGTCCACACTGTTCATGGACCAGGAGTGGAAAGGCTGCATTTCGCCGCGGGTGTTGATCGCCGAGGGAGCAAGCAGCGTGAGTTTGAACGGATTGCGGTCGAGGCGTGGCACCTCCTCCGCCATTTTCGTATCGATGACCAGGTCCTTATTGCTGGAGTTGAACTCCACGGCGGAGACCGCTTCGGCCTGAACCGTCACGCTGCTTTGCAGAGATCCCACCTTGAGGGGGGCGTTTACGGTCACGTCGCCGCCGGATTGAACCAGCACCTTCTCCTGTATGAACTTGCTGAATCCGGTCATCTCGACAATCACGTCGTAGGTTCCCGGATCAACGTTGTCAAACAGGTAGAGACCCGTGTCGCTGGTCTTCCGGACAACCTTGACTCCTGTGTTTACGTTCTGAAGAGTAACGGTCGCGCCGCTGACTACCGCGTTGCTTTCATCGGTCACGATGCCTTCGACGCGCGCTCGGAAGGTCTGCGCCCGAGCCGCAATCGTGAGCAAGAGCACCAACCCGACAGCCAACGCTACCGGGACTATCCTTAACATTCGATTCATGTTCGTTTCCCTGCCTCCTGAAGCGGGGGAGCGGGCCTCGAAGGGCCTTACAGCGGCCGGAGCCGCTCAAATCTCTCCCGTCTGCATCATTATTTCCACATTTCCACGCGTCTGGGATAAATGCCGGACGCAGTACTGCCTTCCATCACGACCGAGCCCTCCAGAACTGCATTGCACCGGGCTAACCCCTGGACGGTGTTGCGAGTCCAACTTCGTTCAATTTACATGAATCCGGCGGGAATATAACGGGAATTCACGGTTAGTTCGCAGTGGTTCCGGAGCTTGGGGCTGGCTCCCTTGGAGAGTTCAGTTCTTGGAAGTCGCCTCTCCCGGAATACGGAGCGTTTCCGCCGGGTATCCCCAGCAGAATCGGCGGGAGTAGTTCAATCGAGCGGGATTCTCCGTTTTTTTGAAGCGGATGAGAGGGCACGCGCAGCCTCTCAGAAAACCTCGCGCGGCAGTCCCGTGTTACGGGGAGCGCTCACGGTAGCGCGCGTCCGTGGCGACCGTGGTATCGTTATTCGGGGTTGGTTCGCTATGGATGCAACAGACAAGCGTGGACTGGTCGAGCGGGTCGCTGACAGCGCCGCGTTTCAGAAGTCCCCCCGCCTGCGCGAATTCCTCCTGTACGTGGCCGAGTGCACGGTCAACGACCGCCTCGAGGATGCGCGCGAGCAGAAGATCGCCCAGAACGTTTTCAATCGCGGGCAGGATTACAGTCTGGGCCAGGACAATATCGTTCGAGTCGAAGCCCGGAGCCTTCGCAAGCGCCTCGAGAGTTATTTCGTGACGGACGGCAAGGACGAGCCAGTCGTCATCATCATGCCCAGGGGCAGCTATGTGCTGAGCTTCGAGCCCCGCGAACAGGCTGCGGAGATGCCGGCGGCTGCGACCGAAGCCGGCAACGGCTCGTCGCCCGGCCAGGATGACTCAGGGGGGCCAATTCCCGCAAACGCCACTCCGTGGCGGGTGAGCGGGCTGTTAGCTGCGATTGCCGTTCTGTCAACCGTGGTAGTGGCGCAGTGGCTGCTCGGCCACGCCGCAAAGCCGAGGCATCCGGCGGAAACTCGCATCCTGCCTTTTTCGGCCTTGATGGACAACACGCGGGACACTTACATCGTCACGAGCGATGCGTGTCTCTTAGTGATCGAGGAGCTCACGCGGCGGAGCGTGCCGATCCAGGACTACATCACTGGCCGGTATCCGTCGGCTGGCGGCGGCCCTCGGGATGCCAACCTGGGCCTGGTGCGTCTGCTGAGATTTCGCAACTATACGGATGCCCTCGAGGCAACCATCGCAGGAAGAATTCTCTTGCTCGGCAGCGGTTCTTCTGCGCAGATGCAACTGCGTTCCGGCCACAGCGTCCAACTCTCGGATTTTCAGAACCGCAACGTCATTCTTTTGGGCGGCGCCGCCAGTAACCCCTGGACCAGGCTATATTCTGACAAATTGAATTTCCAGACTGACTTCTCGGATGGGCATGAGGGAATCCGCATCTACATACGCAACCGATCGCCGCGGCCTGGAGAGCAGGCGGAGTACTTCGGACCGGTGGAGGATGGCCAGAGCGGAGAGGCTTACGCCGCAATATCTTTCGTTCCGAATGTGAGCGGCTCGGGGAACGCCCTGCTCATCGGGGGGACGACGGCCGAAGCAACGGCGGCCGCGGGCGATTTGATCCTGGGCCCCACGCGTGCCTCGAAAGCGCTGAAAGCGATCGGTATTGATCCCGCCGGCCCGCCGCGCTACTTCGAGTTTCTTCTCAAAGTCATGACCATTCCCGGTGGCGCCACGCGCGCCAGCGTCGAGGCGTCGAGGCTGGTGGCGGAGGCCAAATAGGCTGGCGCGGGTGTTGCCGGGGTTGCGCCAGGAGAATGTGACAGCCGGCGAGCGCCTTGGTTTTCGCGTGTTCGGCAACGAAAGCTCCACGGGCCCCGCTCCGCGCGAGGACTCCGTGGAGGACGCAGCCATAGAGCCGGATGTGAGTTCCACTTACGAGCAGTTGGGTGTTGTCTGCTCGGCTCTCGAACAACACACCGAGTATGGTCTAACCACTTTCGAGTGTGGGCGGAGCCCGAAGGCAGGCTGGTTGCTATCGTGCTCCGGCTCGCGCGGAGCCGCGTTGATGAATCGGATTTGAGCCCCATCCACGCATTCGAGATCGGGCTGTTCTGATAGGATGGACAACTCTCAGGAAATCCACATGGCACACGACGGCATTTCGAGAAGGCATTTCTTCTATGGCACGCTGCTGGCAGGGGCGGTTCCAGCGGCAGGCTTCGGCAGTGTCGCGTCGCTGAAGCGGCTTGGCTACAAATCTCCCAATGAAAAACTGAACATCGCGGCAATCGGCGCCGGCGGCAAGGGCGCCAGCGACATCGCCGGTTGCGAGGGCGAGAACATCGTTGCCCTGGCAGACCCGGACGAGAAGCGCGCGGAGAAGACATTCGCCGCCTTCCCGAAGGTTCCGAAGTTCAAAGATTTCCGCCGCATGTTCGACACCGAGGGCCGCAACATCGATGCGGTCCTTGTCTCCTGCCCCGATCACGTGCACGCCAGCGCGGCGATGTGGGCCATGGCGCGCGGCAAGCACGTGTACTGTCAGAAGCCGCTGACCCGCACGGTGTGGGAAGCGCACCAATTGACGCTGGCGGCCGCCAAGTACGGCGTCGCCACGCAGATGGGCAACCAGGGCTACTCGCAGCCGGGGACGCGCGAGTGCTGCGAGATCATCTGGAACGGCGACATCGGCAAGGTCACCGAAGTGCATGCCTGGACCAACCGGCCGGATCCGTTCTGGCCTCAGGGCCCGGAGGTAGTGCCCAAAGAGGAGCCCGTCCCACCGACGCTGGATTGGGACGCCTGGCTGGGCGGCTCCGAGCCGCGCCCATACAGCCCGGCGTACGTCCCGCACAACTGGCGCGGTTTCCCGGACTTCGGCTGCGGCGCCATCGGCGATATGGCGTGCCACATTCTGGGCGCTCCCAACATGGCGCTCCGGCTCAGCGCGCCCACCAGCGTTGAGTGCATCAAGATGGAAGGCAAGGCCAAGTACACCTATCCCTTCCGCGTCGCGATCCGGTTCGAGTTTCCCGCCCGCGGCGCGATGCCCCCGCTGAAGCTGTTCTGGTACGACCGCACACTGACCCAGCCGAAGTTCGAGGGCGTTCCCGAGGGCGAAATACTCGGCGACGAAGGCATCAACGGCAGCCTGTTCATCGGGGACAAGGGAATGCTCACCACCGGCTGCTATGGCGAGGGCACGCGGCTGCTGCCGGCCTCGCTCATGAAGGACTACAAGATGCCTCCGCAGATGCTCACGCGCAGCCCCGGACCGGCCGAGGAGTGGGTTCGCGGACACTACCGGGACTGGCTCAGGGCGTGCAAGGGCGGCGATCCGGCGTGCTCGAACTTCGGTGTTTCGGGCCCGTTCGCGCAGTGGATGCTGCTCGGCGTGATCGCCATGCGGGTCGAGGGCAAGCTGCTGTGGAACGCGGAGAAGATGCATTTCACCAACAACAGCGAGGCGAACGCCTACCTGAAGCCGCGCTTCCGCAAGGGCTGGAAGTTCGCATAGCTGCGAAAGTGGCAAAGCGGCAGGGTGAGCCAACGATCGGTGGAGGATCTGCTTCGTCTGGCACGGCGACGAGGCCCATGACGCGGAAATAGTGGACTATCACTGAGACACCGTATGGCGAACAGAGGCAAATCGCTCGATCCCATCCATCCCGGCGAGATTCTGGCCGAAGAGTTCATGAAGCCGCTCGGGATCAGCATCAATCGTCTCGCCCGCGATCTGCATGTTCCGCCTGACCGGGTCCACGGCATCGTCCACGGCACCCGCGCGATTACCGCGGATACCGCGCTGCGGCTTGCCGCATTCTTTGGCAACACGCCTGAGACGTGGTTGAATCTGCAATCCGAATACGAACTGCGCGCCGCCCGCCGGAATTCGGGCGAGGAGATAGCCAGAACGGTCCGGCGGCGCGACGCCGCCTGAGCGACTTCCGCACCGTTGCCGGGCGTCTCCCCGGGAGAAACGGGCGGTTGCGCCGCCGCGGCACGGCCGCCAAAATCGGCGGGTGCGCGACACAAAAATGGAATTCGGTGGTCAGTTTTGTATCAGGGCACGGCTTCAGCCGTGCCGCAGGAATAGAAATCGAAGGCTTTAGCCTCTGGCTTCCCGGCATCGAAAACTGGTGCCCCGGCCGGGGTTGTCAATTCCATGAACCGCACCGTAGCGTTCAGAGGGCTGCCCTGGTTTTGGCGTGCCGTCTCCGCAGGGGCTGAAGCGTGTGCCCCAAAGGGGCAGATTACCAGTGGGGGAAGGACCCACTCGAACAGTTGATGGTTAGATTCGATAGCTGGCGAGCGGTTCGGTCGGGAAACTGGCCGGGCTGGAACCTCGTGACAAAG
>Ga0209777_10002648_pt1 | contig 23224 bp, 17 predicted proteins | sample FrelakmetHBP12HB_FD_187147 | JGI IMG/M metagenome (GOLD analysis project Ga0209777, IMG submission 187147) | Freshwater lake sediment microbial communities from the University of Notre Dame, USA, for methane emissions studies -HBP12 HB (SPAdes)... | ecosystem: Environmental > Aquatic >...
GGTCTCAACCGATGGGGTTGAAATGGTTGTGGATGTGGAGAAAAAGTAATTTCAATGACTCGAGAAGTGCTTCTTGTCAAGCCATGAACAGCATTTTAAGTATCACAATCCCTTAGAGTGCTAAAAAAAGACAGAGCTCCTGCCATGTGCAGGAGCCCTGTCTCAATAAACCTGAAAACGTTAGTCAGCAGCCGGTTTCTTGACGATCAATTTTGTATACAGCCACGAAGCGCCAAAGGCCAGTGCCAGACCAAAAATCAGATCGGCAACATAGTGCTGTTTGATGAGCAGGGTCGAAGCCACGATCAGCGCTGTCCAGATACTGAGCACAATCCCCAATGGTTTATTCACCTTGACCCAGTGAATGGCCAGGATGGTGGACAGGGATGTGTGCAAACTGGGGAAATCATTGAATACATTATCCCCGGCATAGACATTCATAACCATTTTGGAGAAGACATCCGTTCCGGTCAACACCGGGCGGACGACTTCGCTCTGCAGGAAGTAGTAGAAACCATAACTGATGAACCACACGGTGATCATGGCCAGGCAGGCCGACTGGAAATACTTTGTTCTGAAAAACAGAAAGAGGATCAATGTGGCATAGATATAGTTTTGAAGAGAATTATAAGGGATGACAAAGATTGGCACCACCGGTAACGCCGAATCAAAAGCCGTATGCAAATTGAGCACCGCCGGGCCATGATTCAGGAGGGCATAGATCTCGCTCGTAAAATAGACGCCGACCGCCAGCAGGATGCTGAAGATGGCATTCTTCCAGCTGGTATAAAAAATTCCCTGGCCAAAAACGCGCTGCAATGTCTTTTTCACGGGTTCACCTCTGATCTCCTGTTTTTCGCCAGGTTAAGGGCGTGATCATTCCTGGCTGAAGTGGAGATCCACAATTTAATTTAACACCGCCAGGAAGAAAAGGGTTTTTGAGTTTTAAACATCCATCGATGTGCTTTTTGAATATTGTTTGACTTCTTCAGCAGTGACATCGCGCCCCAATTGATCCGAAAGATAAATACCTTCGGAGATTAACTGCGTATTCAAGGCGATCTCGGCGGTCGGGAGTAACGATACACGCCCTTGCAATGCCGCGATCCAATGCTGCTGTGGGCCGTCGAATTCATCACCTGTTTCATGCACATGTTTTTGTCTGTATTCAAATCCGTGCATATCTGCTGAAGCATTGATATCCAGATCACCCAGGCTTCGGAATAAGCCAAGCGGGTTCAGCCGCACCCCCCCATTTGATCCAACAATATATGAGCCGCCAAATTGATCCAGATGAATCGCCCACGCTTCTACTATATTGAGAGTGATATTTCCTTCCAAATATGCCGGACCAAGAGCTAATTCTTCCACATCGTAACCACTGATCTGCTGGCGTATGGGATCAATCGGCGTTTCCTGATAGGTGCGACCACTGATGCGAGAAACGGGCGGGTTGCCCAAAAGAAACAATATAGCAGCTATATGATAGACTCCCGAATCATAAAGGGTGCCACCACCAGCCTGGCTTTTCTGTACAAAAGCAGGCGTGCCATATCCATCCACATAAGGGCGTCCTCGACGTCTAAAACCAGATGCAAAAGCATAATATGGTTTACCAAGCCATCCGTCATTAATAACCGCTTTGGCAGCTTTAGTCTCACTCTCAAATAAAGTGGATAGTTGAATGGATAACATCTTGCCTGTTCTATGAGCAGCAGTTATCATCGCCTCAGCGTCCCGAAAAGATCCGGCCATGGGCTTTTCACAGAAGACGTGTTTACCCGCCTCTAACGCTGCCACTGTAACTGGTCGATGTAAATTGTTATGCAAGCAAACGCTTACTCCATCAATATCATCCCGGGCCAGCATCTCATGGAAATCTGTCGTCCAGAACTTGACTTTGTAGTCCAGGGATACTTGTTCCGTGCGTCGTGGGTCACGACCTGCGATTGCGACTACCTCAACGCCGGGGATATTTAGATATGTCTCGAGATGTATTTTCCCTATTTGACCAACACCAATAATTCCAACACGGGTGATTTTGCTCGTCATTGTTAGAATCCTCCTGGGCAATAACAGACAATACTACATCAAGGGACTCATGTCCAATTATGGGTCCAACCACAGTTGATGGCGGACTACTTGATTATATAGGATTATGATTAGATACGGGTTTCCGATTGATGAATCGGGGTTAATTATCGCTCAAACAGTACCAGGGATAATATTTTCACCTTTACTCCCCAAACTTATTACCTCGCAAATCTCACCTGAAAGAAATGGCACATTCAGTCTCGGATAAAGTTCCCAGGTTTCAGTCAGGTTTACTTCTCCACCAGATTCAAGCCTGACCAGGGCTCCCAAACTCTCCAACTCTACGAACTGACCATTGCAATATGATTCAGTATTGCAGCCACCGTCAGGATATATTGCCCCTGAAGATAGTTCAAATGTCTTACGAAATAAATTACCATTTAACCAATAAGCCATCCAGCCGTGTGGATTGTAATAACCAATTTTGAAAGGATATGGTATCGAGGTAGCCCGGATGAGAATGAAATCATCCCTTAGGATCAGTCGCGGATCGTTGATATGGGTATAAGGCCATAGCGCCAGGATGCGATTATTCAATATGCCATACTGATCTGTGTTACCATCCGGTTGCGGTAGTATGACTGTTCCGCCCAGCCGGAACATGGTAATCGCCCATGGAGCGAGTTCCACATCCCACAGGCTGTCATTCCGCAAGATGTGCTTTAACGTAACAGCGGCCTGGTCGACCGAAAGATGAATCTCGATGACCTTGGAAATCCCCGTCCCTATCTCGGTCGATCCATTCAGGCGTACTCCATCTGTCAGCTCCTCAATGGAAACGCCGTCATTATCGGGGATATAAGTGCGCGGTAATGTCTCCGGGGCATGCCAAAGGCGATGCCCGCCACGAAAGTAAAAATCACCATAAGGCGTATTCACCGTGGTCGGAATATCAGCGAATAGGTTTTCTTTTCCGAAGGCTGAGAGCCGGACAATACGTGGCCCTGCCTCGGAAAGAAATTCCAGGCTGATCAGGCCATTATTCAGGATGCGTGTGGGGAGACTTTGAAAATCACTCATGTTTCATCATCAGATATATTTGTTGATTATTTAAACTAGAATATCTTTTCCTTGGAAAAATCACGGGAAGATGGAATCACTTCTCTCATGAGCCAATTAACAATTTCTGAAAAAGGAGTAATACAAATCATTCCAGCGCAGTTCTTTCTTGAACTCGGGCAGGCGGGTATGCTTATCAATCAGCAGCATTTCAATCCCTGCTATCTCAGCAAAATCCTGCATGTGTTCTGAGGTGACATCATAACTGAAACTGGTGTGATGTGCACCCCCGGCGAGGATCCATACCGCCGCGGCAGTTTTGAGATCTGGTCTGGGTTGCCAAAGAACGCGTGCAACGGGTAGTTTAGGCAGGGGTGCCTCGGTTGGGACGACGTCCACTTCATTGACAATTAATCGGAAGCGTTGTCCCATTTCCACCAGGGATGCTGCAACTGCTGGTCCAATCTGCGAGTCGAAGATCAGGCGCACCGGGTCTGCTTTCCCGCCGATTGAGAGAGGTAGGATGTCAAGTTTGGGCCGGGTGGCAGCTATCGATGAGCAAACTTCAAGCATGTGCGCCCCCAGTACTTTATCTCCTGAGGGGCTGAAGTGGTAAGTGTAATCTTCCATGAAGCTGGTGCCTTTTTTTAAGCCCATGCTCATGACTTTCATGGCTCGCACTAATGCCGAGGTCTTCCAGTCACCTTCCGCGCCAAAGCCGTAGCCGTCTGCCATTAAGCGTTGAACAGCCATCCCGGGCAGTTGCGCTAGACCGTGCAAATCTTCGAAGGTGGTAGTGAACGCATTGAAGTTACCGGCTTCCAGGAAATTCCGCAGCCCGAGCTCGATGTGCGCCCCTTCGCGCAGGGACTGGTGTTTTTTGCCGTTTGGCAGAAGGTCGGGAACGACATCGTAGAGGTCCAGGTATTCCGTGACTAGTTGGTCAATATCCATCTCCCTTACCTGGTTGATGACCTTGACCAGGTCTCCGACGCCATAACCGTAGACGCTGTATCCCAGCTGTATTTGGGCTTCGACCTTATCCCCCTCGGTCACGGCCACATCGCGCATATTATCACCGAAGCGGGCAACTTTTCCGGTCTGGGAATCATGCCACGCGCTGGCAGCGCGCGTCCAAACCCCCAAGCTGGCCTGAACGTCATCGTCCTGCCAGAAACCAACGACAACTTTTCGGTCCAAGCGCATGCGGGTACCGATGAACCCGAATTCCCGGTCGCCATGGGCTGACTGGTTGAGATTCATAAAATCCATATCGATCTCAGACCAGGGAATCTCACGATTGAACTGGGTATGTAAATGAACAAACGGTTTCTTCAATAAGTTTAGGCCTGCGATCCACATTTTAGCTGGAGAGAAGGTATGCATCCATGTAATCAGCCCGATGCAATTCATGGTTGAATTGGCTTCCAGACACAGTTCACGGATGGATTCGGGGGTCGTCAGCACTGGCTTGAAAACCACTTTGACAGGGATATGCGCTGACTCATTCAAGGTTTCCGCAATCTGCTTGGAATCCTCGGCAACCTTTTCCAGTATCTTTGTGCCATAAAGGTGCTGACTTCCAGTGACAAACCAGACTTCGAACTGTTTAAGATTTAACATAAAATTCTCCTTATAAGTAATAACGAACAAACTATTGTCCGTATTCTTCAGTATAGCGTTTGTGCAAACGAGCCACCATTTCGTCCGGGATGGAGATCGGTTCACCCAACTGCATGGCGTAATAGACTGTGCGAGCCGCATCCTCGACCATTACCGCAGCTTTGACGGCAGCCTTGGCAGAATTTCCAACCGTGAACACGCCGTGGTTTTGCATCAAAATGGCAGGAGAAGTGCCAATCGAATGTACAACTTCTATACCAATGGCTTCATCACCAATCGGAGCAAATTGGCCGAGCGGAATTTCACCTCCAAACTCATCACAAATGGCAGTCAACACCGCTGGGATAGGCTTGCCCACTGCTGCAAAGGCTGTGGCAAATGTCGAATGGGTGTGGACGATGCCATTCACGTCCGGGCGTTGACGGTAAATATAGAGATGGGTGGCAGTATCCGACGATGGCTTCAGTGTACCCTCCACGATCTTTCCATCAAGATTGAGCACAATCATCTTGTCTGGCGTCAGGTCAGGGTACATTACACCACTCGGCTTGATAACCACCAACCCGCTCTCCGGGTCGCGGCTGCTGATATTGTCACTGGTCCAGGCAACCAGGTTATTGCGTGGTAATTCCTGATGCAGTTCGCAGACTTCCCTGCATAATTTCTCAAGCAGCATATTCCACCTCGAGGTTTACATTGATTCATTCACCTTGGCAATGCTATTATTGTGACTGACGCATTTTGAGCGCTTTGAGCCGCTTCATGACATCATTTTCACCGCGGCCGAAATAGTCATGCAATGTCACATACTCTGCAAAAAGCGTATCGTAAATGGCTTTGTTCTCTGCAATGGGCTGGTAGCTCTCTTCGCGCAGGCGAGCCATTTTTTGACTGGCATCCACGATGGAGTCATACCCGCCCTTAGCGGAACCAGCCGCGACAGCTCCATGCATGGCCGAGCCAACAGCCCCTATTTGGGTAGCCTCCGGGATATAGATCGGCAACCCCGTAACATCTGCATAAATTTGCATAAGAAGTTTGTTGCGATCGGGTAACCCGCCTGTTGCCACCAATTCACGGATGGGCACATTGTTCTTCTGGAAGGTTTCCACAATCAGTCGTGTGCCGAAAGCCGTGGACTCGATCAGGGCACGGTAGATTTCCTCGGGTTTGGTCAGCAGGGTCATCCCCAACATCATCCCGGTCAGGTCGACATCCACCAACACCGAACGGTTGCCATTCCACCAATCGAGGGCCAAAAGACCGCTCGCCCCAGGCTTTTGGGCAGCTGCCTTCTCTTCCAGCAGTTGATGGATGCTGATGTTGCGCTGGCGAGCTTCCTTCTCATATGTTTCGGGTACGCAGGTTTCGGTGAACCATTGGAAATGGTCACCCACGCAGGACTGTCCGGCTTCATAGCCGGGTTTATTAAGTAAAATGCCGTCCATAACCACGCCGCACATGCCTGGGACGATTTCTTCGCTTTCACCAACCACCATGTGGCAGATGGAGGTGCCCATGATCATGACCATCCGTCCGCTTTCAGTGACGGTCGCCGCAGGCACTGCCACGTGGGCATCCACATTTGCAACCGCCACAGCGGTACCCGCTTTCAAGCCTGTCCACTGTGCGGCTTGCTCGGTGATGCCGCCAGCCCTGGCACCTAGAGGCAGGATGTCGCGTTTCATTTTCTCGTCCACAATATTTTCCAAACGCGGATCGAGCGCTTTGAAGAATGCTGCAGGCGGGAAGCCTTCGGTCTTGGACCACATGGCTTTGTATCCCGCTGTGCAGGAGTTGCGCGTTTCTACCCCAGTCAACTGCCAGACCACCCAGTCAGCCGCTTCGAGTATTCGGTCCGCGGCCTCGTAGACATCGGGAGCCTCATTGAGAATTTGCCAGGCTTTGGGGAAGAACCATTCGGAGCTGATCTTGCCACCATACCGATCAAGAATTTTACCGAATCCAGCCTCGCGTGCAATGGTGTTGAGTTGGTTGGCCTCGGGTTGAGCGGCGTGGTGCTTCCATAGTTTAACCCAGCTATGGGGTTTGTTCCGCCAATTTTTCAGGAAGCAAAGTGGAGTCCCATCTGCTTTTGTGGGCAGCATGGTGCAGGCAGTAAAGTCAATTCCCACTCCGATAACATCTGATGGATCAACACCGCTTTCTTTCAATACCGCGGGGATGGTATTCTTGAATACCTCAATATAATCATTAGGATCTTGCAGTGCCCAATCCGGTTCAAGGCGGATATTCGTACCTGGCAGGTATTCGTCGATCACCCCATTGTGATATTCATGCACGGCGGTGGCCAGTTCTTTCCCGTTGGAAACATCCACGATCACGGCACGCCCTGAAAGAGTGCCGAAATCGACACCTACTGCACATTTCATAACAAGCTCCTATATTTCAATAATGATCTTGATACCTTCACGACGTTGTGCGACCGCAAACGCCTCAACGGCTTTCACCAGCGGGAAACGGTGTGTCACCAGGGAGCGCACATCCACCAGTCTTTTGGAAACCAGCTCGATCGCACGCGGGTAGGTATTTTTCATGCGCCGTACCATTTTAATGGTCAGCCCCTTGCGGCGTGCCACCGCGGCAGGAAACGATGTACGGTCGTTGGCCGGTATGCCTGCCAGGATGACTTTCCCCCCGGGAAAAACGGCTGCGAATGACATCTCGACTGCTTCCTGCTCTCCAGCAACTTCGAAAGAGATGTCCACACCGCGGCCACCAGTCGCCGCCATCACTTCCTGGATCTCAGTCCCGTCTTCTGCCAAAATGGCTTTCGTCGCCCCCAGGCTGCCTGCCGCATCCACCCGGTGGCCGAGTTTGTCTGTTGCAATGATGGTGGTTGCACCGGAAAGTTTGGCCAGCTGGACGATCAGTAAGCCAATCGCGCCGCAGCCGAATACTCCGACTGTCATCCCAGCCTTTAGATGAGCCAGGTCCACGGCATGGATGGCTACTCCCAGAGGTTCGAGCATGGCTCCGTCGGCATACGTCATTAAATCCGGGATGGGAATCATGTTTTTCTCATCCCATGCCATCCGTTCGCGCAGCGCACCATCCCGTGCTCCGTGCCCGGCAAAAGCCACTCGTTCGCATAGGTTGGGGTGACCGTGTAGGCAAAGCTCGCAGTGCCCACACGGGATGGCCGGGTCAACCGCCACGCGCTGACCGCTATCGGTGATCCCCGCAAATTCGTGGCCCAGCACCAGCGGGTGTTCGAGCTTCGCATCGCCAATCCCGCCTTCTGTAAACCAGTGCAGATCTGATCCACAGATACCCACGCTCTTCACCTGCAACATTTTCTCGCCTGTGCCGGGAATTGGATCAGGCTCATCGTGAAGGCGCAGGTCACCGCGCGCATGCAGACGAATTACCTTCATGAAATTTGACCTCTTGGGCATCATAAGAATGCTCAGTCACGGAGAAACCAGCCGGGCGGATAATACTCAATGTCACGATATCGTCCTGGGCAGGTTCGGTTAATAGAATATCTCCCGACCATTGTGATGCAGGAGCCAATGTCGGCAGGGAAACCTCCCCTTCGGAGAATTTCGTGCTGCTGTCCGGTGAAGTTACAGCCCAGTGCAGTGTATACCCGCGCAATGTGTATGCGGGCATATCCATCTCCACAGGGCCACGGGTGTGAAGTGAAACCGTCGCTGTACGTTGGCCGCCAGCTTCGGGGGAGAGAGTCAGCGAGTCGATCAAAACTGGAGAATATTCATCCCGCAGGACTTCCCAGGAGCCGCGCCGGTTTCGTTGAGAATCGACCAGTCCCATAATGAAGTTGGTATAGGTGCGGTAGTCTTGATAGGTCCAGAATATTGCCCCCGCCACAAACGGCTTACTGCGGTAGACCGCCATCTGTTCGGTGATGAGTTGCTGCCGAATGACATCAGCAGCTACCGAATCAGAAGGAGTGCCGTCCGGAAGGAAGTAATACTGGTCTGCGTTCAGCGTGGATGTAGGTGGACCCCAGTATGAATTCCAATGTGGTTCGAAGCCGAATTCAGAAATAATGACAGTCTTATTCGGCCATGTCTGGTGAATAAGGTCGAGGCCTGAACCGAGTCCTTGCTTGGGACCGCCCCAGGTGCCAAAGTACTGGTTCATCATTACAAAGTCGGACAGGGTAGTCGCATCAAACTCCGAATCTGTATATAGGTGGTTTGAGGCAAACCCCACCGGGCGCGTCAGGTCGAGCAACTTCACATGAGCAATCATCTGCTTCACAAAATCAAGCCTGGCGGGCGTATTCGATTCGATTTCGTTGGCGACACTCCATGCCCATATTGATGGGTGGTTGAAGTCAGTGGTAATCATTTCGCTCAATTGCTGCTCTACGAGCGTGCGCATTTGCTCACTATTCATCTGCTGTGGAGATAACTGATAGGCCGGTACCTCGGGGATAAGCAGGATGCCATGGCGGTCGGCGTAATCCAAGATGAATTCGTTTTGCGGATAATGTACTGGGCGTGTAAGTACTTCATTCAACAACTTTAGATCATTGTAGTCTGCCGCCATGGCAGTCACGGTCTCAGCGGAGCCTTGCCCGGGGTAATCTTCATGCCGGGTGACGCCTGCCAGCCGCACTGGTTCACCATTGAGATAGAAATACCCGTTTTTCAATTCCACGGAGCGAATGCCAATAGTTACCTCGTCAGTGTGGAGTATCTGGCCATCACCGGTAATCAAGGAAGCTGACCAGCGATACAGATTGGGATGATCGAAATGCCAGAGTTTTGGAGAGGCAAACGTGGCAATCTCCTGAACATCTTTGCTCTCGCCGGCAGAGACGGTTACAGACGATGAAACAGGTGCATCCAAAACTGCCTGGCCACTTGCATCTTCCAGGAGATTGGCAACGAGTGTACCATTTAGTGTGTTGCTCGAGGTGTTATTGACAGTAATTGTGGCGGTCACTGTCGCCGAATCGGCTTCATCTTTGCCAATAAGATGCGGGGTCGAAATGATCTGCTGGCGGGCAATATACGCCCGGCTGGTGATCTCCAGCGAAACATCGCGCGTAATGCCACCGTAGTTATACCAATCATATGACCAAGGCGGTGTGAGGTTTGCCGGAATGCGGTTGGCAGTACGCAGGTTATCCACCTGGACGGAAATTGTATTTTCCTCACCCGGCTTGGCAAGGGCGCTCACATCGAACTCGAAAGGCGTGTACCCACCCTCGTGCTGGGCGAGGTATTGCCCATTCAACCAGACGCGTGCCAGGTAAAAGACCGCCTCGAATCGTAAACGCAGGTGGGCATCTTTCGCTTCAGCGGGGACAGTGAACGCCTTTTGGTACCAGGCCAATCCTGCGTAATCGGAGTACTCGGGCATCACGTTCCAGGTATGTGGTACGCTCACGGTTGTCCAGGCCGAATCATTATACCCGGGTGCGAACCATTCTTGCTGCTCGCCCACTTTGCCTCGATCAATAGAAAAACGCCATTCACCGGATAAAGGGATTGTGTTTGATGAAATCGCTATGAGCGGGTAAGGGTTTACGGTTGGGCTCATTGGAATGGTCGGTTCAACAGACGACGTTATTCCACAATTGACAGTACCGACGAGGAAAACGAGTGCTAATACCAGGGTGGTACAGCGGATAATGGTTTTTCTCAAAACATAATCTCCAATTCGTTGTCTATAGTACGCAGTCGGAAAAAATGTTATGAGAAGTTTGATTGATTGTGTTGATCATTGCCCAGAAGTTTTCAAGCGGGGTATCCAGTTGCACGGAATGTGTGGGGGCCAGGATCAGCCCTTCATTGTACCCAACGGTTTCCAACCGCAACTTTACTTCGTTGGCAACCTCCTGTGGAGAGCCAAACGGTAATGTATATTGCTCATCAATCGTTCCCCAGAAGCAAAGTTTGTCCCCGTATTCCTTCTTGATCTTGGCGGGATCCATTGAGGCGGGCTGGATTGGGTTGAGTACATCCAACCCGATCTCGATCAACTCAGGGATAATGGGTTCAACATTCCCATCTGTGTGATAGGCTACTTTCAGATTGGGGTTGATTTTCTTCAATTCGGCAATGAAATTCGCCATACGTGGTTTAAAGTATTTCTGCCACATGCGCTGCGAGATCATCATCTGCTTTTGGGCGCCCATATCATCCCCCAAATAAATCATGTCCACGCCCAACTCAACCAATTTTTTGGCAGCAGCCAAATGGTAATGGTAGGGAATATCAAACAGGACATTTGCTAGGTCAGGATTCATTACCATATCCATCAATGTCTGTTTCAGACCGCGCAATGCCCAGGCAGTCTCAAATATGGTAGTCACCGTTGAACCCACGATCCAATATTCCTCCTTGAAATCCCGAATCATCTGCTCGGCTGCCTGGAACAACTCCGTACGAAATGGGTTCGGTGCATGATAACCACTGATGGCCTCTTCATCAGCAAGAGCAAGAGGGTGGCTGCAAATTTCGGTATAGTTACCAGTACCAAAGTAAGTATCGTATTGAATAACATTCCAACCAATACCCCATTCGTCTGTGTAGGGTTTGGTATCCATGTAGTAGGAATTGGCCCAGCCCACAGTAGTGATCAGCATATCCTCCCCGAGGGCGCGCTCAATCGCGTAGGTGTTGCCACCCCCATGTGGGTTATGCACCTTAAGGCTTTTGATGCCCTTTTCTACTTCCAGACGGGCAGCAAATTCCGGGGTAAAGCTGATATGATAAGGACAACGGTCGGGCCTTTTGTGGTTAAGGGCCATCAGAACCCTTTCGCGATGATTCATTGAAATGTTCTCCATGCACTATTTACAAGGTAATTCCTTCCAGTCGATGTATACTGTTTTGCCCATAAACTACTCTGTCCATTCCACTTCAAGAACCACCAGCATAATGCTTCGCAGGTTACGGCACGATGCTTATCGCATATAAATATCCATCCAGCCCGCCGAAGTAAATAATGTCGTTCTGCACGACGGGCGAAGAAACCACGCCGCTCCAATTGCCTTCAGCTGTTTCCTGCTCCTGAACCGGGAAATACCAGTACTCGTGGTTAGGGGGAGAAATTTTACCGTCCACAAGCTTAAATGCGAAGAGCCCACCTTTGTTTTCATCCGTCTTAAAGCTGGTTCCGCCGATATAAAGTAAATCGTCCACAATAGTCGGTGTGCTCCAATGGAATGCTTTTGAAAAGAAGGAGGTGAATGCTTTTCCAGTCTGACTGTCTAACCCCAAAACGTCCTTACTGCCGGAACTACCAATATAGATAATGCCATCCTTCAAATGGGGAGACGACTCCACCCACATATTTGAACCATAATCAAATTCCCATACCTTTTTTCCTGTCTGTGCGTCCAACGCCACTACGCTGGCTTTACGGCTTGCTGTGTAGACAAGGCCGTTAGCCACCAGGGCGGTCGACTGCACCTCCCCACCAACCGGCGTATTCCAGAGCATCTGGCCGCTCAGCGCATCCAGTGCATGCGTGGACTCATCCCAACTGCCAATATATAAGACGCCATCGGCCAGCGTTGGTGTAGCACGCACTTTCTGACCCGTCTTAAACGTCCAGTCGATCATACCGGTGTCAGCATCCAGGGCATAGACATTCCCATCCAGGCTGCCTATGTAGACCTTGCCACCCACCACCTCCGGTGATGACTGGAAGTAGTCAAAGCCTAAAGGGTCGGTCGAAGTGCCGAGTTTTTCGCGCTTGTCACGCATTAAATAATTGCCAATATCCGTGCGCCAAGCTTGTGTCCCGGATTGTGCCTCTACCGCATACAGATTACCATCATCGCTGGCAAAGTAAACCAACTCACCTACAATGGCTGGCCGGGAACGTACAATACCTTGCGTAAGAAACTTCCATTTGAGGCTGCCGGTCTGCGCATCGACCGCATATAAATTGTCATCGTTACTGCCAAAGTAAACTATGCCGTCGCTGATGGCTGGTGTACCCCAGATAGCTGCTCCGGTCATATAAGTCCACACTGCCTCAGGAGGTGTGGGTACCTTTGTTGGAACGGGGCTGGCAGTGGGTAAGGCGGTGGGTGGGATGGTCGGTGATGGCGCCGTAGTAGGGAGGGCAAGGAGCGCCGCAGTTGGTCGGCAGGCGCTGGCCAACAGAGCAATAAGTACCAGAGAGCTAAAAGCGTACCAGAACTGACGTCGCTGTGCAAAAGGCGCTCGCAATGATGATGGCGGAGTAGTTACACAAATCGTAAACTTAATGGTGTTCATAATCAATTTTCCTTATGTGGCGGTAAGAATCAATACGCCTCGCGGTTCAATTTGGACTTCCCCAAGGAGCGCCTTGCCATCGAGCAGATTGGTGTAACTCATATTCAACTCGATTTTCTGCTGCTGCTCCAAGTGATTAAGCACAAATAATAATCGTCGTTCGCCCTGCCACCGCTCAGTAACTTCAACACCGGAGGGGGTCTCCATCAAGGGTTCAATTCCAGCCATGCTAGATATCCAGCGGGCTATGGCATTGTAATAGGCGCTGTCACCCAGAATGCCAAGGTAGATCACCTTGCCGTTTTCAAAATGATTGATGGTTGCGGCTGGTTTTTCTGCATAGAAATCTTGGGCGTGCCAGGCAATCACATCTGCTCCTTTTGGCTCAATCACATCCGCCCAGACGGATGTAGGGAAATTATCTTCCAGATCGGGATGACCGAATTGAACCTGGTTGTCCTCATCAACCGGCATGGAAATGTACTCTTCTATTTCAATACCGCACATTTTGGCGACCAGTCCGGGTAGTTTCATGTTGACAACCGTATTGGATTCGTCCTTGACACCTGTGCGTGGTGTGAAAGCCACGACCCCGCCCGCCGAAGCGAATTTCTCCAGGTTCGCGGCGGTCTCCTCGGTCAAAATGTACATGGCGGGTACAATAACCACTTTGTAGCCGGTCAAAGGGTCTTTTTCGGAAATGATGTCCGTAGGTATGTTGTTGTTGTAAAACCCACGATAGAGTTCCTGGATGTGTTTTTCGTATCCAAAACGCGGATTATTGGGTTGTACCTGGAAAGCAAAACGTGTATCGTAGGATTGCATGATAGCGACCTGGGATTTGACCAATGAACCTGCGACCACATCTGCGATCTGTTGTAGTTCCTTGCCGACCCGGGATACCTCAGCATAACGTCGACCGGGGATGCCATGATGTTCAAGGATTCCTTGCCAGTATTGTTCGGTTCCTGTACGACAAGTGCGCCAGCGGAAGTAGACAATCGCATCGGCCCCGTGAGCGATGGATTGATAGGTCCACAGACGCATTTCGCCGGGTTTCGGGGGTACGGCCACATATTCCCATCCACCCCCGCCTGATTGTTGCTCCATGACCCAGAAATTTTGTTTCTTTAAACCGCGCATGGTATCATGACTGAGCGCTGCTCTGGCGGGATCTACTTCTGCCTGCATCCCCCACTGCATCCGCATGTAGTTATCCCAGGAAACAAAATCAAGATCGGCGGAGTTGTCGTAATAGTCGAGCTGGTTATAACCAAAGCCCATCAAGTTATGGGTGACGAAGTGACCAGGACAATATCGGCGAATGATGTCGATTTGGAATTTCTGGTAATCCCGGTAAGTATCAGACATAAAACGGCGATAATCCAAACCCAGACCGGGGTTATGGGAACGGATAGTGGTCAGGGGAACAGGGATCTGCGACCAATCCGTATAGAGTTGGCTCCAGAAGATGGTGCCCCATTTCTCGTTCAGATTATCCAGGGTTAGATAGCGCTTTTTCAGCCACTTATGGAACTCAGTTCGGCAGATGCTACAAAAACAACGATCTCCAAATTCATTATCAATTTGCCAGCCAATCACAGCCGGGTTATCTTTGTAATGGTCTGCCATCTGGCTGACGACACGTTCGGTATATTGACGATAGAGCGGATGATTGGGGCAATATTCCCTGCGTAACCCGTAAGTCTGCCGGACGCCGCTTTGCTCAACAAGGAAGAGATCATCCTGTTTTGCCATTAACCAAGGAGGTGGGGATGCTGTCGGCGTTCCCAGAACTATCTTGATCCCTTGTGCAGAGAGAATTTCAATTGCCCAATCTAACCATCCAAAATTAAATTGGCTTTCTCTCGGTTCCAATTTCGACCATGCAAATTCAGCCAGCCGCACCACATTAAAGCCTGCTTCGGACATCAACTTCGCATCGATAGGCCAGCGTTCCTCGGGCCAGTGTTCGGGATAGTAGTCAGCGCCAAAGTAAAACATGCTATCTCCTTAGATTGAGCGTGAAATCACAGCCACCCCATAGACTTCCAGTTTCAACTCACTTACTCTTTGCCCGGATAAATGCTCGCGCCCGGGCCATGGCAAATGCACCAGATGCTCTTTACGCTCGTGGTTGATAACGATGAAGATTTCCTCGCCCCTGGCATTCACCCGCTTGCGGGCCTCCACGCCAACCGGAGTTTCCAATGCAGGCCGGATGCCAGACGCTTGCGCAATACGGTCGAGAAGCAATTGTTGCGAAGCCTCGTCGAGATATGCGCCAATAAAATATACACAGCCTTTGCCATACAGGTGGGATGTAACAGCTGCTTGGCCATCGAGCCAGCCATTGGATGTGCCATAGCGGGCGATAACTTGCGTCCGCGGGTCGTTACAAACCTTGAGCCGTTCGGCCCACAGGCGCGATGAGCCGCTGAACCATTTACCCGTGACAGGCACAGGCTTAAGCAGAACATAATAATCTTCTACTTCGGCACCTGCCATTTCAGTAAGGTCGCCGGGTTGGCGCCTCGGGAGGAGCGCGTTATAGTCATCCTTCATCCCGGAACGGATGGTTAAAACCAGTTGCCCTCCATTTTCAACAAAGGCTTTTAAGCGCGCCGCGCGTGCTTCATTCAGCATCAGCAGGGTTGGCGCAATCACCAATTTGTATCCATCGAGCGGTGCATCTGCTGAGATGATATCAATGGCAATATTGCGCGCCGTAAGCGGACGATAGTAATGGTTGAAATGTGTAACGTAATCGAAGTCGCAGTGATGGCTCTGCCATTGGATCGACCAGCGGCTATCGTAAGAATTCAGCATGGCAACCTCGGCTACAGGATTGCTATCCACCAGCAAGGACGAAGCTGCCGCAAATTCATGTCCTAGTTGTTGGGCTTCCTCAAAAAATGGCCGGGGTTGTCCGGACTGATCCACAAGTGTACCGTGTAATTGTTCCTGTCCGCCGAGTGCTGAACGCCACTGCCAGTAGAGTATGGCATCCGCGCCGTGAGCCACCGCATGCCATGCCATTGCCCGCGCCTCTCCCTTGTTGGTGGAATTATTGATGGGTGCCCAGTTTACATTTCCGGGCTGGGTTTCAATGAGCCAGAAGTTATGGCGTTTGAATCCACGCGTGAGGTCATGTGTGGCTCCGGATGTCAGATAATCGTGGTGACCCGATGCCACGTACCAGTCCCACGAAACCATGTCGAGGTCGGCGGACATTTCGTAATGGTCATAGCCGTCGTACCAGCCCATGAAGTTGTGCGTAATCCAAATATCGGGTGCAAGGTGTGGGCGAATCAAATCAATTTGAAGGCGTTGGTATTGGCGATAACTTTCGGTGATAAAGCGCTTGAACTCCAGCATCAGGCCGGGGTTATGTGGACCAATCGGGATTGGGATCTGCTCCCACGCGGAATAGGTCTGGCTCCAATAGCGGGTTGACCAGTGTTCGTTGAGCACATCCAGAGAACCATATTTGCGGGCAAGAAACTGCTGCAAGAGACGCTGGCATCGTTCACAGGTGCATACCCGGTTGAACTCGTTGTCGATTTGCCAGCCGATGATATTTGAATTCGAGCCGAAATGGTTCGCCATCGCTCCTACTATGCGCCGTGTTGCGGCATGGAATTCAGGCGAATTGACGCAGTAATGACAGCGGTTGCCGAACTGCACGCGTTGACCGCTCTCGTCCTCAGCCAGCAGGTCCGGGTGTTGTTGTACCAACCAGGCGGGCGGGGCGGCAGTTGGTGTTCCGAGCACGGAAGCAATGCCAGCGGCAGCCAGTTTTGCGATCGCCCGTTCCAGCCATTCGAAGTGGAACTCACCCGCGGTCGGCTCCAAAGTTGACCACGCAAATTCCCCCATGCGCACAACAGTCAACCCGGCCTCCCGCATCAAACGGATATCTTCGGACCAGCGGTCCTCCGGCCAGTGTTCAGGATAATAAGCCGCACCGAGATGTAGCCGTGACGAGGAAGAGAATTGTGCCATTGCATCGAATCTCTTGTTTCCTGAAAATATAACAGGGTTCTTGGGTATAGGGTTGTTACTTGAACAAGGATGTTGGGTGCAGGTTGCAACTCCTGCACTCGTTGTATGTGGATTTGCCCGGACCAGCTAGACTACCAGAACCAAATTGCCTATGTTCGCCGCAACCGTTGGTGGTCTCACCCACATGAAGAACATTAATCTTACCCTTTGACTGCCCCGGCTGCAATCCCTTCCAGAAAGCGGCGTTGGAAAATCAGGAAGATGATCAAGAGCGGAATGATGCTGATTACCGAGGCCGCCATTTGGGTATCGTAAACGGTGCGTCCCACCGGGCCGGTCATCGAGCGGATAACGAGGGGGAGTGTGAAATTCTGTGGGGACTTCAGGTAGATCAATGGACCCAGAACGGCATTCCATGCGCCCATGAAGAAGATCAGGCCCAGGCTGGTCAGGCCAGGCGCAATCATCGGCACGATGATTCGCCAGTAAATGGTGAATTCTCCAGCCCCGTCCATCCGGGCGGCATCCATGATATCTTCCGAAATGGTTGAAACATACTGCCGCATGAAGAAAATACCGAAAGCACTGGCCGCGCCCGGGATGATGAGCGGCAAAATAGTGTCGAGCCACTTCAAATCACGCATGATGAGATAGATCGGCACTAGGGTGACGGCACCCGGGATAACCATTGTGCCGAGCAAGAACGAAAATAATCCTTCCTGGCCTGGAAACCTGAATTTGGCAAAGGTATAACCACCCAGGGAGCAAAAGAACAGACTCAAAGCTGTTCCCAGGGTGGCAATAATGAAGGTGTTCCAAGTAACGCGAATGATGGGGTACTGCTGAAAAAGGAAAATATAAGCGTGTAAATCAGGGTGTGCTGGGATGAGTATCATGGGAATGTGGAATATCTCATCGGCATTTTTTAGTGAAGTGATCACCATCCATAAGAAAGGGAATATCATGAAGACACAAACACCTATGAGCAGGGCATACATCAGTGTATCTCCCAGCCAGCGGGAAAGTCGGTTTAAGAACATGATAGCCTCCTTAGTCGACCCTGCTTCCGAAATAACGTACCTGGAATAGCGTAAGGATGAAAAGGATGATGAAATAGATATAAGCCATCGCTGAGGCATAACCAAGGCGGAAATTGCCAAAAGCCTGTCCAAAGATATCGACGAACGGTGTGATGGTGGCATTCATGGATCCCCCGCCTGTGAGGATATAAACCTCGTTAAATAGGTTGAAGCTTCCCATGAGAGAAAGCACCACCGAGAACAGGATGACCGGGCGCATGAGTGGGATGGTGACATAGAAGAACGCCTGGACCGGGTTGGCTCCATCGATCATGGCTGCTTCAGTTAATTCACTGGGAATGGTTTGCAGGCCAGCCAGCATGATCACCATGTTGTACCCCAGCCAGGCCCAGATGATCAGCAGGCAGAGCGAGACTCGCCCTCCCCAAACACTTTCGAGCCACGGGATGGGCGCGATATTGAATATTCCAGTTAGAAGATTGTTAACCACTCCGTATTTCTGATTCAGCAATAGACGGAAGGCAAACCCGGCTGCGACGATATTCATGATGTAGGGAATAAAAATGATGGTGCGAAAGAACTGGAAACCACGTACATGTTTTGAATTCAAGATCACCGCTAAAACCAGTGCCAGAAATATCATCAGCGGTACGTACATAAAAAATAAAAGGAAACCATTCTCCATCGATTGAATGAATACTTTATCCTTGAAGAGTGAAATATAATTTTTCAGACCGATAAATTTGATCGGCCCCAGCCCTTTCCATTCCGTGAAACTCAAATAAAAGGAAAAGAGCGTGGAATAGAGACCGAAAATGAGAAAGGTCAAGTAGAAAGGAAAAATGAACAGATATGACCAACGGGCTCTAACGATCTCTTTCCATAGGGAGTGAGGTGGCTTAGAAGAACTTATTCTTGTTTTTCCTGTGGAATCTGCTGCAACTAGCATGCATGAGCTCCTTCTATAACGATTGATCATCGCCTTCTGTGGAGGGAGAGTTCTCCCCCCACTTTTCGAGGAGAACGATTAGATAGAGTAGAGTGATGTTTATGGCATGCCAGTATCGTTCCTGATTGAATTAGCCGCTTCTGTTAAGGCGTCCTGTGCGGATGCCGCGCCAGTGGCGACTTTTTGGATGGCGGTTGAAACATATTTGTTCATCAGTGAATAGTTGGGGCCATAGACATATCCTACTGGGATGATATTTGCCGCAGCGATATATGCCTGGCGGGTGATCTGATTCGCAAAGAATGGATCCGGTTCGTTGAAGATAGGATCAGTATAGGTTGTTGTTAAGGATGGGAAGAAATCGCTAGCCTTGAAAATGGCGACCTGGCTATCGGGCCGTCCTAACAACCACTCAGTCAAAGCCCATGCAGCCGCCTTGTTCTGGCTCTGGTCAGGGATAACAAGATTCGAACCGCCATCGTTCGCGGAACGCGCCTGGCCAGCCACCATGGCCGGCATCTGAGCCACACCCCATAATCCCGAGGTTCCGGGAGCAATCCAGCCCTTCAGGAAGGCACCCATCCAGGAGGCTTCAACGAGGCTAGCTACTGGTTTCACGGTAGGCGGTACTGGTGTGCCCGGTCCTACGGTTGCGACCGGTGTAGTTCCGCCTGCAGCAAGTTCAGCATACCAGCCATCCGTCCATTCCAACTGGTCCGAGAGCAGGTTGGCATCCCAGAATTTCTTCAATTCTTCCAGGGTGGCGACGTTCTGTGCGCTATCCACTGTGACTTTGCCGGTCGCGTCATAGTAACCCAGACCCTGCTGCCAGAGCATCATCTCGTATAGGCGGCCATAGTTATTGGCCTTGTTGTTCGCGAAGCAATCATCGCCTGTCTTTGTCATGATGGTTTGGCAGACATTCAGATAATCGTCCCAGGTGGCAACAAGTTGGCTTACGCTGTCTGGATCTGTCGGCAGGCCAGCAGCCGCAAAGACATCCCGGCGATAATAGAATACGACCGGACCGCTGTCCCATGGCATGGCATAATACTTGCCATCCAGTATTGCATCAGACCACTTGGATGCAAGCATCTGGGATACATAAGGTTGAACCTGGGTAGTCAGGTCAGCCAACCCCCCCAGGGCAACGATCTGGGCAAGGTGACTGCTCTCAACGCAGGCGAGATCCGGTGCCCCCGTGCCAGCTTGTAATGCGAGCGGCAGTTTCTGGTACATATCAGTTGGTGCGGTTTCTACGTAATCGATCTCGACATTCGGATATTGGGCTTTAAAGGCATCCAGGGCGCCGCTTTGCACGATGGAAGCCGTCTAGGCTGCCTTCCAGCACCAGACAGTGAGCTTGCCCGAAATGTTGACCGAGGTAGCGGTGGCCGGCGGTTGGGTTGGAGCGTTAACCGGGGCGCTGGTGGCCGATGGTTGGGTTGTCGGAGCGGATGTGGGCGTAGTCGCTGGCGCGCAAGCTGAAAGCAGCATAACACTGAACAGGATGACCGCCATGGACTGATAGATCAATTTCCGTGACATATTGCTTCCTCCTTTTAGAAGATAAGAGTGGATAAGTTGTTTTGACTATTGAAGCAAGGTTTTAACGCGCTTGGGTTGGTGCTACCTCCTTTCGGTATGTTACCAATCCATGTTCTTTCTATCTGTTCCGGGGTTTTGGGTATAATAGAAAAGGCGCGAATTGGTCTATCTCCGAGAATTATCTTGGTCGGATAGGCCGGCGCACTGAGAAGCATTCCATTGGGTTGAAGGCCGTACAGTGAATGCTTCTCTTTTTTTTACTTTTGATGGTAAGAGTTGACATATCAGGATATGTCTATCAGCTCCTTTCTTGTTTATCAACCATGGAACTCTGACGGATGATCAATTCCGGGTTGATTGTTATATATTTCGGCTCGATTATTTCATTGGCAAAGAGTTTCTTCTCTACCAACCTGACCAGTTCCTCGACAGCAATGCAACCTAATTCACCCTGGTTTTGGTTTACTGTCGATAATGAGGGGCAATAGAATTCAGACTCAGGGATCCCATCAAACCCGATAACCGCCAGATCATCCGGAATCTGCTTGCCCTGCTCGAATGCGGTTCGTAATACGCTCAGCGCCATTTGGTCATTTCCAACAAACAACCCGTCCATCCCTGGAAATTTCTCTAACAATTCTGTGAACGCCGTTTGTCCGCTTCTGGAGGACCAGTTCCCCTCCGCCCACATTTGTTCTGATAATCGATATCCCGCATCCGCTAATGCAGCCTCCCAGCCCAGTTTGCGCTGGCGTGCCTCCCACCAATCCAGCGGACCGGTTATGTGGCCTATATTTTTCTTGCCCAGGCTGATCAGGTGTTCTGTTGCCATCCTTGCACCAAGGTAATTATCAATTGTGACAATGGAAACATTCTCCCGTTTTTCCATTGTCAAAAAAATGATTGGAATATCAATTTCAGGCAGAAGATCCCCTAACCAGTTTCGGTTGTCCTCAATTTCAGGTGCAGCCCAGATAATTCCATCCACCTGATGAGATTGAAACCACTGCAACAATGGATGAAAATTGTTTGCGCTAAAACTTGCAAGCTCCTTGAGCAGCAGGCCATAACCCAGTTCTTCGGCCTTACTGGTTATCCCACTTAAAGTTCTGGAAGGTCCGATGTACTTAAGCCCGGCTGTTACGACCCCGAAAATGTAGCTTTTTTGTCGGCTTAGGCTTCGGGCAACTGCGCTGGGGTGGTAGCTTAAACTCTCAATTATTTCTTGAACGCGTTTCCTTGTCTCCGCTGAGACATCCTGGCGATCATTAAGCACGCGTGAAACTGTTTGCCTTGAGACTCCAGCTTTTTTTGCTACATCATAGATGGTTATTTTATTTTTATCCGTCATGAGGGTATTCTCAAGTAAAATGATTATGTGAGCGGTCACGTGACCGCTCACATATAATAGCAAAATCCCGGCCCTGAGTCAAGAGGTTTTAGGTAATCTGATAATTGAGACTGACTTTGGCTCTAATATTTTCATCTACTTTTGTTTCTCGTGTTTGTCTCCGAAACAACCGCTCGTTCCCTGGCTAGGGCGGCCATCTGCTTTCTTCCTCTGCGCGGCGGGCGGTTGAACCGCCCGCACGCCACACTTGCACCGCACTGCGTGTGGTGCAGTGCAGGTGTACCGCTGACATGACATCGTACCCGTAGGGTAGTCAGCGGCACTGCGACAACATCCTCCCTTCTTCTCCTCTAAAATCTCTGCCTCCTGCCTTCTGTCTCTCGACAAGCAACTTCCTCCCCGGCAAGGGGTTTGTTCTATATGCAAACTCATCCCATTCTGGCAGGAGTCCATTCTCATGAAAGAAGACAACTTTAAAGTCTACGGATACCGCTGGGTCATGCTGGTCGTGTTCATGTTCATCGTGGCGGTTACCCAACTGCTCTGGATCACTTTCGCCTCGATCACCACCGACGCGGTCAAGTTCTTTAATTCCAATGGCGCCAGCGTCACTGACCTCAGCATCGGTCTTTTATCCATGATCTTCATGATCGTTTACATCGTCATCTCGATCCCGGCTTCGTGGGTGATCGACACCTACGGCCTGCGGGTGGGGGTGGGGATCGGTGCGGCTTTCACCGGCATCTTCGGCCTGATGCGCGGCCTGGCCGCCTCCAGCTATACGCTGGCGCTGGTCGCCCAGATTGGGATCGCCATCGGGCAGCCATTTGTCCTGAATGCGGTGACTACCGTGGCGGCGCGCTGGTTCCCGGTGCGTGAGCGCGCCACTGCCTCCGGACTGGGGTCGCTGGCGATGTACCTCGGCATCTTCCTGGGCCTGGCGTTGACTCCCATCCTGGTGAACCATTCCCAGATCGGCGGGATGCTGGTGGCTTACGGGATCACCTCCGTGGTCGCCGCGTTGATCTTTATTGTCTTCGCCAGGGAGCGGCCTGCCACGCCCCCCTGTCCTCCGGGGATGGAAGTGCGCTCGCTGGCCTTCGACGGCTTTAAACAGATGTTCCGCCAGCGCAACTTCATCCTGCTCCTGATCATCTTCTTTATTGGATTAGGGGCTTTCAATGCCATTACCACCTGGATCGAGAATATCATCGCACCGCGCGGTTTCACCAGCACCCAGGCCGGGACCGTTGGCGGGCTGATGATTGTTGGCGGCATTATCGGCGCCCTGATCGTCCCGTCCCTATCGGATCGTTACCGCCGGCGGGTGCCGTTTATCATCCTGGCGCTGGCCGGGGCGACGGTGGGCCTGGTCGGCATC
>Ga0209777_10002649_pt1 | contig 23220 bp, 32 predicted proteins | sample FrelakmetHBP12HB_FD_187147 | JGI IMG/M metagenome (GOLD analysis project Ga0209777, IMG submission 187147) | Freshwater lake sediment microbial communities from the University of Notre Dame, USA, for methane emissions studies -HBP12 HB (SPAdes)... | ecosystem: Environmental > Aquatic >...
TGGGTAATACAACAAATTTCGTAGTATTCATTGAATAAATAGGAGAATTAATCATGTCTGATAATACTAATGGTTCTGGCAATGTTAAGTCCAATCTAGTTGATCTTTGTGGCAATGGTTGTTGTCCTAAAGCGGATTTTAGTGACAATAATCATGTTACATTAACAGACGAAGGACAAGTGATTATTTTGAACAAAGACGAAGCTATTAAGTTGGTAACAGAATTACTAACAAGAGGTTATTTAGATTGAATTTGAAGTGCTAAGTGGCGGGAATAGAATACAATGTTATTTTTGTATTTGTTAGGAATAGCTGGACTAACCATAGTTGTAACTATGGGAAAGATTACTCGTCCAATTCGTAATTTATTTCCGCCACCTATAGGCTCAAAAGGTCAATCAGAGCACTGTATATGTGATGTATCACCGGAAGCCGCAGAACGTCCCGCGATGCTTTTATGTTGTGCTATGTGTTCTGGAGTATGGATTGGCGGCATTTTTGGTAGCTTATATGTTGTACGAGATTATTTACCGCTACATGTTAGAATAGTTTGTGATTGTATTATGTTTGCTTTTGCAGGTAGTGCAATTAGTTATGCGTACTTTGCATGGTTGTGTCATGTAAAAGCACCGTAGAATATTTAGAACCGATTAGATATACGATAAAAAAGTGCTTGCATTTTATACGGAGGTGTGATATCATCTTTTGATGTAAATGTATATATGTTTGTTTTGATTATGTATATATGAGATTGTTATTATGGACAAAGATATCATCAATCATCCTTGGGGGCAAAGCCGGGATTGGACTAATGAGGTAAAGGATTATAGTCCTACTCATTGGTTATCCGGTCCGCCGCGTGCTCCCTACGGCTATCAAGGGCAGGTCTCAGAAATGCCCCCTGGTGAGCCGCAAATGCCGCCAGAAAGCGAGCAAGACCTACCCTACGGTGGTAGCCCTACCACTAGCGGATCGGCTCCGTATAGCCCAGTTTATCCCGCTCCAGGGATAATCTATGCTCCAGAACCATATAATCAGTATGTGAATCCAGATTTTAATAAGACTTTTGGTCAGGGCCAGAGTCAAAAAGTCGCTGATTTACCAGTTCAGAATCAAACAGAAGAAAAGACAGATTGGTACAAAGTTATATATACAGCATCCATTGTTCTAATGGGTATTGGTTCAATAGCTGTTGCTGCTATTCAATATAAAGCATATACGGATAAAAAGAAAATAGAGAATAAAGGTCGTGAAGGAAGTGGTTATCATTATGATATTGAGAGCGAAAGTGAAAGCGACTGAAGTTAGTATCCTATGATTTCTACTCTAGTTGATATAATAAGGACTAGTATATATCATGAACACAACGTATGTATATAAGATTCAAGCTGGTGAAAATCTAGCTGATATAGCTTTTAAATTCACTGGTAATTCTAATCGATGGTCTGAACTAACAGCCATAAATCCAAATGTTAGAAATGTGGTTCCCGGTAGATATGTGATCAGTGATCAACGAATCATTATACCTGCTAACTGGATAATGAATAAGAATGGAATTGGATTAGATAACGCGAATAACTTGGGCGTAAGTGGAATAGGTGTAGGTGATTTATACGATAGAACTCAACAGTTAATGAATACAGCAGGCTTTGTATATTATGTTTTTACTAAAAATGGATATGACAAACAATATCAGGGTATAAAAAAATATATACAGGATCGATATAATGTTAAACGTGGATATAAAGGTTTATCAACTAAAACATTAAAGTTTGATTATGATTTGATTTTCGGTCAAATTAGTCAGAATATTCAATTTATACCAGGATTGGCATTTTCTGTTGGAGCAGCATTATTATATTTAAACGCTAATACTAATGTTGTTGATTCATTCTTTAACGATATTTCTGGTACAACTTATCTAGGACATTTTAAAGCTTGCAGACAGACTGGTGATTTAGCTTGGTATACATGTCCTTCTGAAAAAGATGCAATTATGTCCGGAGCTGTCAGTGATAAATTGAATAATAGTAATTCATTATCAATATCTGATGTAATTAATCTATATGAATATAGAGATCAATTAACATCAACTGATCAGGGTGGAGAGAATCCATTCTCAGTAAGAATACTTCCATTTGTTATATTTCTTGCATCAGAAGGAGACGAGCGACCTGGACTATTTGCTTCAATAGATAATGTATTATCTAGAAGAATCAATTCACTAAATACTACAATGGATATATTGCTAGGTTTGATAGATAAACAGGTAGCTAGGGATGTTATACGAGGAAGTAATTTATCTGCTAATAGTAATCAATTTAAAAATATTGGTCCAGTGTTAAAACGTAATGCTTTTAGTGGCGTAGGTGGAATAGGTGTAGGTGATTTACCTCAAAATAATCCAGGTCAACCACCTTGGGAATTATATAGTTCTACTTTGCAACATAGCGCCATACATAATTGGTTATATGATATTAAAGCTCAATTAGATCCAAAAGCTGGTTTCGGTCAATTAGCTAATTATTTTTGTGATGCTAATTCTCAAACAGCATATCCAGATTATATGTCATGTTATTCGGATGCATATAATTGGTTATCGAGTCAGTTTGATAAAACTATAAGTACTGGTTCAGATGATCAATCTAGATATATATTTGCTTCAAATTGGGATAATTTACAGGATAAGGATATTATCTCTATTGTTGATTTCATTAAAGGAAACTTTATTTCATATATAACTGATAAAACCAATCAGCAAAAGGCAGCAGAACAACAAGATACTATTAATAAATTATGGAATAGTTACTGTAATGCTGCGGCTGCATCTGGAACTGCTTCAAATGCATCTGCTGGAGTATTAAAAGACATTCTCAAAGCATACTATCCTGATAAAAGTTATGAACAGATAGATAAATTTTTAGGTGATACTTGGCCGAATCAAAATGTTGGTGGCTATTTTATGGTTGCCGAAGCATACAAAAACTCTAATGTAACAATATCTAATACTAATGGTGTAATTAATTACGGTAAAGCATGTACTGATGGTAAGGATATTGTTTTAGGTTATGTTCAATCTAAATTTAATACTTGGAATGCTAATCAGCAAAAATATATCATAGGAATACAGCCGATAATTCCATTACAGCCGGTACAAGAATGTGATTTAGAAGATAATGGCGAATGCGCAAAGTTTGGTCAGATATTTAGTAAAGATGTTTGTGGATGTATTCCCAAACCAGCACAACCAATACAAGAATGTGATTTAGAAGATAATGGCGAATGCGCAAAGTTTGGTCAGATATTTAGTAAAGATGTTTGTGGATGTGTTCCTAGACCAACTACCTGTACAGGTACTTGTGCAAAGAATCAGGTTTGGAATGATAAAACATGTCAATGTGTTGATCTTCCAAAAGCAATAGAAAATCCAACACCAGAACAATGTGCTGATGCAATTATACAAACATTAAAGCTTGTCGGCAAATATGATGAACAAGTTGCTAAATATGGTTCCGAAACTGCTTTATATAACTTTGCTCTGGATTCATGTAAGAAAAGTATAGCTCAAAACTGTAAATTAACTAAGGCAGATTGTCAGCAACAAGGTAAAGATTTTGATGCAAATAAATGTGCATGCATAGCAACAGGTCCAGGTGGACAAAATCCAGCAGAAAAAACTTATACATGGTTATACATATTAGGTGGTTTAACTGTTTTAGCAGTTGGTGGCGGCATAGGTTATTATTATTATTCAAAGAGTAATAAACAAAAATCTTCTGTCTCAACAGGAGAATTAGCAGCGGGCGAACCTGTTTTAAGAGAATTTGAAGGTTCTGATGAAATAGTCAAATGGATGAGAGAAAATGCTAAAGATTATTTGACAGCTAAAGAGTTAGCTGATGTTGTTATGATTAAGTTCAATGTACCTATTGATAGATATGATTTAGTGTTATCTTTTGCAAAGTATGCTAAAAAGTTGTACAAGGTAAGATAAATAGGCAATATTATGGATCTAAATAACATATCTGACGAACAATTAGCCATTATAGTTGCAGGTTTAGTTGCTACATTACGTAAACGGTTTCCAAAAATTAATGGTGTGGAGCCAGTAATAGGTGTTACATTTGTTATTTCATTTATAGCTTGCATTGTACTAGTAATGAATACCGGTGTTACAGTTATAAATACGTCTATGTTAGTTAAGTCGGCAATTAGGTCAATATGGATCACAATTCAATCCGTTGCTGGAGTTAGTATAGTTTCTTATTTTGCCAAAAAGGTCAATGTCGGGGGCTTAACCAGTGGCAATGATAGTAATAGCGTAGATAACAATACTAATGATGACAGCAACGAGGTTAATGGAGATAAAAAGAATGGTACCTCCGGCGTTAAAACTGACACAATTGAGAGCAAGTAGACCAAATATAGATCCATGTGATGAAGAGAAAGAGCCTAAACCTTATTGTCACTTAGATGAACCGCATGATAAATTATCAAAAAGGGTGGAGGAATTAGAGGTGAATATAGGTTCTTTAGCGGCAGAGGCGTCTGAGGCACTCAAATCAATTGGTTCTGCTCCAGATAAAGCAAAAGGAACACCAGGGAGTGGACTAGCTAAGACTATTGTAGATATGCAAGATTCGGTCAATAGTATGAATAAGAGTCTTGGGGAGATTAATCAAGAGAGAACAGACACTCGAATACAGAAAGTAAATCAAACAGAAACAACACTTAAAAAAGTACAAACAATAGGTGGAGTAATTACATCTATATCCGGAGTAATAGGCATAGTTGGAGCACTAGTTCTAGGTTTTATTTGGATTGTGAATCATATTCATTGATTTTTGAGGACTGAGATAATGATTAGTATCAAATACGGTGAGATGCCTTCCTTTGATGACTTTGTAAATCAATTGAAGACATACACTGATAATGAGAATGAATTAGTTGCTGGAAATCCGCCTGAAGTATTTTGGATGGAGATTCCTATAGATAGTAGTGATTATATGGCTTGTGTTAATTTGTATGAATCCTTACCTAGCGATGTTCAGGAACAAATACATACTGATACTTCCAACGTGGATCAAGAGTCTGAGGCGATTATATTCACTACATATGAATCATTATACGAGTTTTTGAACATAGCTTCCCAGCAATGGGATTATCCGGATTCAATGGAATTATGGGCTACTATTATGAATACGTTTGGATATGATTTGATATGAAAGTAAGTATATTATGTTATTAGAAAATGGCGTCACATATCGAGGATCTATTATAATCACTCATTCTAGGTGGACCATCGATAATCTTGGTGGTGGAATGAGTGGTATAAAACAAAAACTACAAGATGGTGGTTTTGCTAATCTTACTGTATGGGATAATCCATCTAATTTACCAAGTGACTGGCCCGCGAATCAAAAACAAGATACAAGTGGTTCAGGGGAAACCGAGATTTGGATTGAAGGAACTTGGAATAAATCTAGCGGAGATTACCCTTCTAGTACATCGGATTTCTATGTGAAGTCATACTGGATACAGAATAAATCTTCTCAACCGCAGCCACAACCAAATATTCCTGCTGTGGATAATAATCAGCCTCCACCTGCATACAATCAGCCTCCGATAAACACTAATACTAGCTGTGTATATAAATCTCAGTCTTGTGATAATACCCCCTGCTGTGAGGGATATACATGTCTTCAGGATACTAGTGGATATTGGGGCGGTGGTATGCGGTGTTTTGATTTAGGAACAGATGAATTACCCCCTGGTACTAATAGTGATAAAGACAATGTTCAACCAATTACTGAGATATTACCACAACCTGAACAAAAACAGATATCTCCTTGGTGGTATGCGCTAGGTGCATTGTTAGTAGGTGGAATAGTAACAGCGGTTGGTGTAAAAGCGATGTCATCGAATAAATCAGAATCGTAATATTTGGATATATTGGTAATTTGATTATGTTAAAGTTATCAAAAGGTAAATTTCCAAACAGGTTCGATTTTACTGATCATTTAAAGCGATTAGCTAATGAGGTTGATACTATTGTTATACCATTTGGTTTATTGAATCAGCATGATGGTTCGATATCAGTATACAGAATAGTAGCTAATCATGATGGTGCAATAGCAGCATTGTCAATCATTGGTTCAATGATATTGAATGGTAATAATTATCCTCATGGTAAGGATTCATATAGGCATGTTCATGTATGGAGATTTGTTAATTCATGCGAAGTCTGTAATGGTGGTAAATTGGTTTTTGGTATTCAATTTAATAGTGTAATTTCATTATATTATTTCTTGTATATGGGTTTTCATATGTTCTCAGAAGATGAATTAGTGCAAGAATTGACGTATTCTATTCTAAAGGATCTGGGCTATTGATAGATATGGACGGTGGTTGATATGGACAGAGATTGTCACTTACATATTATATGGGGCTGGAGTAATGGTCAATGGATAGTACGGTATAGTTCACAAGAATGTGGAGCACAAGCAAACGCCGATCAATATGTTAATTATCAGTCGAATATAAATTGGGCTGAAAATGGTATAATTCATCAACAGACAAATGAATTACCTCATCATACTTGGCCCGGATATATAGATTCACCAGATAGTGCATACTACGTGGCTACATATGGTTGGTCTTCTGGTATGTCAGATTGGGTGTTTGAAACTGGTGATGTAATATATCCAAAATTATATTCTAGTTCTGCACAGAGATCAGGTGAACTAGAACCACCAAAAGAAGATGAGAAAGAATCAGATAAAATGACCTGGGTTGTACCAGTCATTGCTGGCGTCGTTGGTGCTTTACTAACAGGTGGAGCAATTTGGTATAGTGTCAAAAAAGAAGAGGAATTTGGTTTGATTGGCCCAAAAGGGGTAAGGGTGGCAGCGGAATCGAATAAAGGTCTATATATTTGGAAGGTATCCTTGCAAGTCACTTCACCTTCAAGACCTAATCTTAAACATCAATTACAGTATACTGTTCAAGCAAAAAATAAACAAGAGGCTATGGAAAAAGCATTAGTCATAAGTAAACGTGATGGAAATAAAGTTATCGATGTAGTGTCTGTTATAGGTGTAGGTATTGTTCATGAACCAGTAGTAAGAATGTCAAAAAAAGTCAAGATTCATGAACCAGCAGTAAGAATGCCAAAAGAAGTTAAACAAGTCGTTGCTGCTATGCAAGATAATGCTACTAAAGCTGGTCAATTAGAAGATTCAGCATATGCTGGTCGTAGTATTGAAAATGGTGAAGAGGTCTGGATCGTAGGCGATAATTATGAGCGTATTGATTTGAATCTTGTATATAAAAACGGTATATGGTATTATCGATACAGCACTAGTGATAGACCAGAAAAGCCTATGAAAGCTGGACTAAAAGAAGCATTAGCTAACGCTAATATATTCTATACTGGTTGATTGATATTCTAATTATTAAATAGAAAGTAAGAAAGAGAGTACAATTATCATGACTATCAAAGAATTATCTAATGAATTATTCAAATTAGGTGAGCAGTTTGGTGCTAAATTGAAGGTTAAATATGCTCACGAAATGTGGCATGCCACTGTATATGATATTCATGGTAATGGAGTGGAACTTACTGGTAGGAATTTAGAAGCTGTACTTTATAATGCAATTTTAGAGTATGAGCAAGTAGTTCGACATTCTTAAAATTAAGGAGAAATATATTATGGCTCGTCACTCTGATTTTCAAGATTTAGAAGATGCTTTATTTGATAGAAGACTGAAGATTAAGATTTCTTTAAAGAAAGAAAGTCATCTAAATCCTAATAAATAGTCTGTAACTCTATATAGATTTAATGGAGAGAAAATTTCAACACATGAATCTGAATATTTAGTCCATGCTGTAAAAGTATCACTAACAGATTATGATTCAGAATATGGTAGAATAGAAATATGGTAGAGTAGAAAAGCTTTAACAGGATAGATATATTATTCTTTATTAAAGAGGTATATTATGCCACGCATATTCGGCGGTCTCAACGGATACGGATATCATAAAGATCCAGACGGCCACATGGCTACGTCTGCACATGTTCTATTAGGTGTAGCAGCATCTGCTCCTAAATCATATTCATTAAAAGGTAGTGTAAAGCAGATTTTGAATCAGCTACAAACAAGTTCATGTACAGGTCAAGCTACTAAAGGTGCTATTTCTACCAGAATGAGTTTTCAAGGAATTGTTATTCCAGAGCCAAGCCAAAGTGGTATATACAAGATTGGACGAGCGATAGATAGAGTACCTGATTCTAATGGTATTTTACCATCATTACAAGATGATGGTGCAATGCCTAATCAAATTATTCGTGGAATAAGCGAATGGGGAGTGCCTTCTGAAAATGTTGATTCATTTAATCCTAGTACGATAAATGATGAACCGGATATGGCTGAATTTGAATCAGCTAGTCACTGTAAGTTAGATGGTGCATATCGTATTAATTGTTCTGGTACACGTAGACTAGATTATATCAAAACTGCTATATCATCTGGATATCCGCCGTGTTGTGCTGTTCAGGTAGATAGTGAGTTTGAGAATTATAATGGAGTCGGCACACTTAGTGATCCAGATCCCAATGATTTATTAGGCGGTCATTATATTTATATGGTTGCCTATGATACATTAGTTAATGGTCAAATGATAGTTGAAATAGTTAATTCTTGGGGAGAGGATTGGGGTGATTATGGTTTTGCAAGGGGTGATGAAAAATTCATCGCAGGTATGAGTGATATATATGTAATGAATGTAAAGTTACGTACTGATACGAACAAATAAAGATGATTGTAAGATTAGGATAAGAATGGTGAATGATCATGAATATGAAATCTAATATTATTACATTTATGTCGATATGTTTATTATATTGTAATTGTGTTCCTACACCTGTGGTCCCTGTTCCAGACACAGGCGATGGTAGTAACGGATCAGATTCTGGTGATATCACACTAGATTCTAGTGTTACTATGTTAGATTCCGGTACGAATATACTTGACAGTAGTACCAACACTGATGTATTAGTACCAGTGAATGATTCTTCGTTGAATGATGCATTGAATAATATGCAGGTTGATTCTTCTCAGGATTTGGATGGTGCTACTACTATATGTGCAAAGGCATGTAGTAATATGATTAAGGTAGGATGTTCAGATGGTAAAGATAGTAATTGCATATCTGTTTGTAATGACTTATCTTTGAAAAAGATAATTAAATACGACGCTAAATGTTTGTCTGTTGCAAAAGATATTAAATCTATAAAAGCATGCGGTGGAGTAAACTGTAAGACGATTAAATAATATGTTTGTAGGATTGACTGAATAACAAGCAAGGCAGGTTTATTATGGCTGAAATTGGGGATCCGGATCCTAGAGTTATTGGTAGAGAAATTGGTCATTTTGTTCATGAAGACAAGAGATTAACTCAAGGATGGAGCAGAATTAAGGTTGGAATAGCTAGTGTATTAGCGCGAGAATTTGCAGTAGACATCGGTAGTTTTGTTCATGAGGACATTAGATTAACTCAAGGTTGGAGTAGAGTAAGAAGGGCTATTCTTACTGTTTCTAGTGGAATGATTTTTCCGCCCAGATTTAGTGTTGATATCGGTAATTTAGTTCACGAAGATACTAGAATAGTAGAAGCTTGGGAAAGAATACGTATCGCTATTCTTGCTATAGCTCGCGGCGGTCCACCTTCCCCACCATGAATATAATAGTGTTTCGTATAATAGATATATAAATAAATTTATGGAGAAATGGATATGCCAGCAATTATAATGACAGATGCAAATGTTAACGAGATAGTTAATAAGAATAGTATAGTAATAGTTGATTTTTGGGCTCCATGGTGCGGGCCATGTCAAAGATTTTTGCCAATATTTGATGTAGCAGCAGATATGCATCAAAATTCCGTTTTTGCTAAGGTAAACATAACAGAAAATCCAATATTGGTCAATCATTTTGGGATTAAATCAGTCCCAACAGTTATTGTCATTAAAGACAGAAAGGTAATAGGTCGAGTAACAGGAGGAATGAGTAGAGATAAACTATCTGAATTTGTGGTTCAGTTCAAATGATCTGTTTTCTTTATTATGTAGGAGGATTGCGCGATGGCAAATAATTGTGTAAGAATTGCTAGACCAAGTTTTGTTCATGAAGACCCTAGATTTGCTGAATATTTCTCTAGATTGATTAATTCTATAGAGAAAAGTCTTTGCATGGTTTTACCTGGACCAACAGGCCCGACAGGACCGGTAGGCCCGACAGGACCGGTAGGCCCGACAGGACCAGTAGGCCCGACAGGAGACACAGGGGATACAGGACCAACAGGCCCGACAGGCCCAACAGGTCCAACAGGCCCCGGGACGTGATAGAATAATTTACAGTGTTCATACAGTTGATGTTGTAAAAATGTCAACTGTATGAACATGTGTATATCTTATCAGAAGTACTTTGGTACTGGTTGCACACCACCTGCTGGAACATATTTGGTTACTTTTAGTGGTGAAATGGAATGTCTTAATTCTAATGTTACAATGGGAGTAAGTATTTGGTCTAATAATACAATTTATTCTACCTCTGAAAGATATATTACAGATGCAGGTGATGTTGTTTTTAAGACTTCTTTTTGTAGTCAAGCAAGAATTCAAGTTAATGGATCTCAGGCTATAGAAGGTAGATGGAAAAGTAGTAATGCTGCTGTTAATATACAGAGTGATCATAGGCAATTGACTTTGATTAAAGTTATTTAGTAAAATGGAGATCATGTTAAAATGTTAAATTTTAGTTTTGTTCATGAAGATACTAGAATAGTTTGGGCCGTTCGTAAGTTATTGGATTTAATTAATAGTGTTGTAACTGCTACTGCTACTGAAATTGGTAGCGTTAGTGCAGATTCTACATCTTCTAATACTCCAGTTATTATGCTTGGAATGACGATAACACCTGAACCGGGTAAATATTTAGTAACTTTAGGTGGGGATATTGATATTCCACCGTCCAATACTGCTTTTTTAGGTATAGCTATTGATACAGTTGTACAAGCACCATCTGGTAGAATAATAAATTGTACTGATGCAGGTACTCCACCTGTAAGTAATTTTCTAACATGTTTTAGTTCTCAGTCTATAGTTACTGTGAATGGTTCTCAAGAAATTCAAGGTATCTGGAGTGTTTCTAGCGGAACTGCAACAACAACTCATAGACAAATGACTTTAGTAAAAGTTAATTGATATAATCTTGTACTTATATATATTTATCTGGAGTGTATGTTGTTTTGAAGTAAAAGGTTTTATGGTGGTCGATTTTTCTTGCCTTCGTGTAGAATTTCTACTACTGTCCTCCGATTTCAAGGAGGATTGTTATGATCGAATTAACAACTGTAGTGGTTTGGATTTTTACTATTCTTACATCAATAATTCCGCCTGGAAGATTAGCTGAGCAAGAATCATTTATTCCAGAAGCTAGAGAATCTAAGGTTCAGGTAGAAGAAAGATACAATGCTTGGTCAGAAGCGATTACTAATGAAGTATATGTGAATAATAATACATTATTTGGTGGAGCGGAAGGTAAGAAAAGAACGGTAGCATTAGTTCTTTCAATTATGTATCATGAGTCTGGATTCCGACGAGACGTAGATAATGGTGCAGGAAGAGAAAGATTAGCTAAATCGGGCTGGAATGATCATGGTAAATCTTGGTGCTTGATGCAACTTCATTTGGGTAAAAAAGCGGTACAAAAACCAGACGGCACTTGGATGGAAGATAGTGCGGCAAAGACAGATGAGGGATATACAGGTAGAGAATTATTAGCTGATAGAAGTAAGTGTGTTAGGGCTGGCATTAATGTATTACGTAAGTCTTTAGCAGCATGTAAACAATTACCATCTAAAGATTGGCTTAGAGCATATGCTAGTGGTACTTGTGAAAATGGTGAGCAAGAGAGTCAGCGTCGAATGAGATTTATGCAGATTATACTTGAAAAGCATAGTCCGAATTGGCGCGATAAGAATGTGAATGTGAATAATACAAATGCATCTAGTATTAACATAAGTATGGTAAATTATGACTCAAAGTTTATGTAGGTCGCCAATAGGTCCAACAGGCCCAACTGGACCATTAGGCCCAACCGGGCCTTTAGGTCCAACGGGGCCTTTAGGCCCTACTGGACCAACAGGCCCAACTGGACCTACGGGTGATATAGGTCCAACAGGCCCAACTGGACCATTAGGCCCAACCGGGCCTTTAGGTCCAACGGGGCCTTTAGGCCCTACTGGACCAACAGGCCCAACTGGTCCAACAGGTGATATAGGTCCAACAGGCCCCACAGGTCCAGAAGCTAATACATTCAAAAATTTGTGGCTTCCTTTTGTAGCTGGAATACAAGAATCAAATGCCACCGTGTATGAACTATTAGGGGAATTTCCTACTACAGACTATTCTTTACTAGGAACAGGAGCAGCAACATATACATTTAAATTTGTAATTAATGTTCCAAATTTATCTGTAGCAGAAATTAGATTATATGATTCATTAAATGCTTCAGAGTTATATCATAATACATTTAATGGTCCAATATCTGCTTTTGAAGTTAGTGTACCAGTAACAATACCATCTGGATTAACTTTACTTGAATTTTGGTTAGCTACTTCAACAAATATAGGTGGATTTGCTAGTTGTTTATCTGCTGGAATTTTAATTACATATCCTTGAGGTTATAAATGGCACTTCCTGTTTTAGAAAAAATTTGGCAGTTTAATGTAAATCAGAAAACTGTTACATCTGGTGTAATACTTACGGATCTACAAGCTTTAATGTACAAAATTAAAGCTTCTATGGTTGGTTTTGGTAGCAGTCCATGGGTTGTAATAAGTTCATGTGATGGTGCTAGCGTTAGTGCAAGTGATTTATGGACTGCTCCTAATAAATTACTATGGGGGCCTACAGGTGCAAGATCATGGATTGTTTTACAACAAGCTGGTCTATCTGCAAATTTTCAGATTTGTATAGAATTGTATCCTAGTAATGGTGTTCCACATTATGTTAGTTGGATAGGATATTCACAATCTGCTGGATTTATCAATGGTGGCACTATCAATGCTAGACCTACAGCAACAGATGAGGTAACACTTTTAACTAATGCTGAATGGATAAATGGTTTTTCACCAGCGGACACAGTTTTACATGTTATGCAGAGTACAACTGGTGAAAATTTACGCATAGCTGTATGTATTGCATCGTCTCTTAAAATTTTATGGATATTTGATAAATTAGAAAATTCATATATTACTATTCCAGTATTATGTAGTTTAAAAACAGGTAGTCCAACTCCTTCTATAGGAAATTATTTATCAAGTAATTATATGTATGGTACATTTGGATCTACAAATTTTAATGCATATTTAACTTCAGAAAAATATAATAATTATTATGTATTTGAAGGAAATGGTGGTATAGCATCTCAATTTAGTTCAGCTTATCCTATGGCTATGGTTGGAGCTTATTCAGAAACTGTAAGTGCAAAAGGTCACTGTGGAAGATTTGCTGATATGTGGGCTGGTTCACCTAATTTAGCTCTAGGTTCTACATACCCAGCTATTCCAGATAATAAACAGTTTATACAATTAAATCAATTTATATTTCCCTGGGATGGATCAACGCCGGTTATATTTTGATTAAGGATATATTATTATGGCTGCGTATGATGGTGAAGTATTTAACAAGATGATTATGACTGGTGAGGGTACTGCATTACGTGGAACATTAAATGCTGAAGGTGAAGAATTAAAATTAAATCCTGGTTCTACTCCAGTAATTATTCATTATAACAAAAGGGCTTGGAGATTAAATCCATTACCAAATGTATATGTTGAGTGGAATACTACAAATCCAACGGATACCCCACCAGTAGCAGGTGTTTATGATCCACCAAATGGTGTAATCATATATGAATTTTAGTTAATTATATTGGCAACATCTATTAGAAAGAATAATTATGTCAAAATCATTCAAATACGAAAATCAAGGTGATATATACAAACATGTTTTAAACGGTGGAGCAATCGTTGCCGATGTAAGAGAAGGTAGCCTGATTATATCTCCATATTTAGATAGAATTGGTATTAGTCTCTGGTTAGTTACTAGTAGTATTCAACAAAAAGACACTAGAGTTACGCTATTTACTGGCAAAGCTAAAACAGATATTGTGTACGCTGTTAGATTATTCTATCATTTAGCTTTTCCTGGTACATATGAATTTTATGATCAAAAAGGAATGAGTGCTAGCAAAAGAACTATTATCACCAAAGGTGAATACACAAGTGAACCAGCGGCTAGAAAACCTATTCCAAAAACAGTGGAGAGATATTATAGTGAGCATATATCCAAAGGTGTGCCTACAGGCCAAGCCTGGGCTTTAGCATGGTCTCGTTATTGTAAATACAGCTATCCGGGTTCAAAACGTTGTCAAAGAAAACCTCGCGAATATCTAACTGGCAGATAGATAGATATAGTATTAACAGCTAACAGGGAGATCATGTTATGAAAGTCAAACAACTGATCAAAAAATTAGAGAAGTTGGATCCTAATTTAGAAGTATATCATAAAGATTTTGATTACTATATTTATTCATCAACAGGTATTCACGTTGGATATGTTATGGTAGGGGCAGAAAAAGAGATATCTCCTACAACTATTAAAGATGGCTTGGTAAATATAGAAGATGTTGTAGAGGCAGCGATAATTGATTAATAATTGAATACTACATTTATATCTGAAAGATATATGATATGTTATATGCTGAAGAATTAGTTGGTCAAAACGTACATCCAATCGTCACCAATGAGAGTGTATCTGAATGGCTTGGAATCACTAGATATCAAGCTCATATATTAATGCATGCAATTGACGAGGCATATATAGTTCACGGTAAAGAATTTACTATGTCGATTTTTGATATGGCTAATGCGTTATTACACGGCAAAGGGGTTACAGAGGGTGAATCGCAGGATGGAACAAAGTTTACGTATATATCGTTAGGATCCAGCGGACGCGCAAGGGATTCGGTTACATTGATATTCAGTTGGAAAGATCATACATTTTATATATCGAGTATTAGTGATTTTATAAGAGCTAGTTTAGATTAATTTTTGGGGAGTGTGGAGTGTTATGAATAATACTCAGTTCAGAATGACAGATATTACTTATTTTATTCATGGTGATGATAAATATAATGTATATCATGATGATGAATGTAATTGTATGTTTGTCAGAGAGAATAATTCCGGTGGTCTAATTATATCCTGGAGATGGCTAATTAGAGCTATCTGGTTTGTTTTTGGTAAGTATATTCAATCAGGTGGAATCGTTAATCAAAAAGATGACGTATTAGTTGAATTTGAATCTAATGGTACGATTATTCATATGAATATCACTCAAAATGGTTGTATAACTAAAGAAGGTTCTCAGTTTTTGACTTTGATGCTTGATCCAGAAATGAATGATCTGGTTAATACGATACTTAGAATGCCAGATTCGGATCATAAAAATGTGATCAAATTGTTTACTGATTTGATGTTTGTTAATGATGCTTTGATTAATCAGAATCAGAATCAAAATATGAATGATTTGAACCATAATTCAAAGTCTATTACTCCGCTTAACTAGAATGATGTGGTGCCGACCGTAATTCTTCAATCTTTCCGCATACTTACCAACAAAATGTAGGTTCGTTCAGAACGGTGTTGACTGCTACCTCTAGTAGCTGTACTTTCGTTCCTGGCGTTCAGGTGAGCGCTCGCTGTGTATGACAATGTAGGTGCCTTGGAGGGTTGCTGACATGTCATGGCTTCGCGATCATTTTCATCATTTTGTTTTTCCTGCCTTTGTTTGCGCGCGGAGTCTTCAAAACGCTTCAAAACAAGATATCCAAAAATATTTTCCTGTTGTTTTGCCTGAAGTCCCGGCAGACAAATGGATTAATTTGCCTACTGAGCTTCGCAAATTGAATGCTTTGGCGGAATCAATGCCAAAGTCCCAACCTTTGGTTGGTCCTAATATATTTGGTTCAAGTCTGTATAGTGGATTTGAATCTTGGAGCCCTAATAATCGTGGAAAGCTTCATTTTGATATCATAAAGAATGCTTTGCTTTCCGCTGAAAGCACTCGCAAAGCTTTGGGTTGTACAAAGCTTTTACTTGCAGGTCGTGATGTTTGGGCTTTTGAGATAATGGCTCGTAAACGTGAAATTCATAGTCTGTATATTCCAGAAATCAGCCGAAAGGTTGTATCTGATCCTTTTGCTCTCCGAATTCTTTTAAAGGAATATGGATTCACTGGCAATGAATTGCTAGTGGATACTGGATTCATGGGATCAATTCCTCGCGGAATTAATGTTGCTATGGGAACGAATTTGAAGTTCATTCTTATGAGTCAGAATCCTGTTAGTACTTCTTTTATTCATAAGAATAATGAACAACAACATTCTGGTTATACACCAGATGGCAAAAAAGTCACATATGTGACTAATTCTGTATCATATAAGGGTCAATTTCCTCAAACTAAAGAGGATGAACGTATCGTCAATAGACCGAATCAAATATTCCCTAATCGTGCTAATGCGCGAGGGGAAGCATTGGAAACTGAATATTTGCCTAAATATTTTGCTAGCGGGACAGTGCGTGAAGATAAAGTTATTCAATATCTTGCGTCGGCAGAAGAGATTGTTGCCGCTGCATTTATGACTTCCAATATTTGGCGTGGAGCCAAGTATGGTAGATCGGATAGTGGTGCCTATAATCCGGCACCACCAAAAGAAGAAAACATTCAACGAAAGAAGGTGCACCATGTATTGTTTTAGTTGAACAGTGTGAAAAATTGATGTAGTAGAAATTGTATAAATGATTGGAGTAAAAGGTAGGGGTGAGTTAATCAAACACTGGAGAATACAATAGTCTGATAGACAGTATTTGTTGAAGGTGTTGATTAAGTTTTAAAGCCCCTGCTAAATCTAGTTAGGTCGAAACAACTAGCTGAAAGGAGTGTAGAATAAAATGTTCAAGTATAACGATTCAAGCTAATTGTATGGGTTGAAATCCCACCTAAATAATGTTTCTGAAGTAAAAGGTGGAAAAACGCTAACTAAAACTCTATTTTAAAGAGTTGAAGGCGTCGGCAGTTTTCCGCTAGACCTAGTTAGGTCGCGGTAGAGATAGAGATAGATAAGAAGAGATAAATAATAAGTACAAAAAATTTGATGATCGAAGTAAAAAGCGGATCATATTATCTGCTTAAGGGTTCGAGATGAATCGGCGTTATGTAAGAGACGAATAATTCTTACAAATTAAAACTGTTTTGAAGTGAAATGTAAAGAATTAGCTTCGGCGTTCTTTGCTAGACTCGTAACGAGTCGAAGAAAAGCGAACATTCTAAACTGATCGAAGTAAACGGTGGATGATAACAAATCTGCCTAGCTCAAGTAAAGAGCTTGAATTAAAACAAAAAGCCGGGTTGCCAAGTTGTTGTTATGTTAAAAACGATAATTCCGGCGTTGATCAGGAGAGTATCCGTTAGATGAATTGACTGGTTTAACACACCAATCCAAAATATTGTTTGAAGTAAAAAAGTGGATCATACTATCCGCTTAAGGATTCGAGATAAATCGGCGCGTGATGTGGAAAGCGAAGAATTTTCACTCAATTAATAATGGAACTGAAGTAAAAAGGTAAATGCATGGTGCATTTGCTTAATGGCCAAGGTAAACAGAGCATAATCAAATTATGATTGGGATTTGATGATTATGTTGTTTACAACTCTCTGTGGCCGAATGATTTATAAACCAATTTAAACTGTTAGGAGTACAAGAGTGAAGCTAAGATTGAGTGAATACTGTTTATGATGCGGTAGAAGAATTCAATCTGCCAATGCTTTGCGAGGCTTACATTAGTAGCCGGGAACACTAAGAGTGTTTTTTTTGATGCTGGGTTGCTAAACTAAAACATGACATTGATAGTTATAATTACATAAGTATAACAAACAGTGTGCTAGTTTTAGTGGGAGTGGTAGGTGAATCATGCTATAAAAAACCAATTTTTGAATGAATGCTAAATTGGATTGGATTAATATATAGAGCGAATAGGTTGCTCTGTTAGGATGAGATATCCGATATACAATGTTTTAGGAGGAGCTTTTGTTTGAAAATGTTGTGAATTGTAGATATAGGTTCAAAAAAAGACCAGATAATGGTCATACTAGGCTTTTCATAATACAGCGACAGATTCATTAGGGAGTAAAGTCTAAAACAAAGTCTCCCTTCTATCATGGTTGGAATAAAGTGTAGGTATTCAGTGAATGGTGAGAGCATTTTGATTGGATATCTGCTATGATCGAGATGATCAAAGATAGTGTAGTTAAGGATGAATGTTGCGAGGGAGATAGCGATTCAAACTCGCAGCGCCAAAAAGTGAATTAATTGGAATATGTTTGTAAAATTTGCCCCCGTAGTTCAGTGGATAGAACAGCGGATTTCTAATCCGTTGGTCGCCCGTTCAAGTCGGGCCGGGGGTGCTAATAAAAGAAAGGAGATGTAAAGTGTTTACTTTAGATACTTGCTGTGACAGCCATAATAGGACTGCAACGAATTCGGGTCAGTGATCAGGTGGAAGTGAATTCGGGCTATAGAGCGGACAAACAAGAATAAAAGAGAATTATTCAGTCCGTTGAATCTTTAGCTACTGAAACCTGGGTAAATTAATGCTTGAAGTAAAATGTGGGGTAAATACATTCTGACTGAAGTGCCACATTTTGATTTTAGAAATAAAAGAGATTCGATAGGATCTGCTAAAATCTATCGGTCGGTGGCCCCTCTGGTATGATAATATTCTAGAACCTGTTGTCATACTGAGTCTAAAGTCTAAAGGGTAGCTCCTTGAATAGAATGTATGCTAAATTCCCACGCTAGGTTGTGTAACACAACCGGAACGCTGTTTCTGCTGTTTGAATTAGTGCAAGTAATATCTATAATACCGAACTAAACAAAGGTTAAACGTCATGAAATTCAATTTTGATACGAAGTCATTTCCAGAAGAAAAAGCAGTGGAAACAGTGAAGCCTGCTGAAAAGAAAGCGACCAAAGCAGCCGCAAAGAAGACTGTTGAGAAAACGTCTGCCAAGAAAACAGTAGTAAAGAAAGCAACTGCTACCAAAAAGGCGACAGTAAAGAAGACCGTTATCAAAAAGCCGGTAAAGTCTGCGAAGGTAAAGCCGATCAAGGCAGAAAAGAAGTCTTTGGTCAAAAAGCCTGCAAAGGCAAAAACCTTGAAATTGAAGGCTCCCGAGGCGTTGGATATTCAATCGGTAAAGCCACAAGAGCCTCAAGAATACAAATTCACTGTTGAGCCCAGTGATTTGCCTGCTGATATTCAAACCAAGTTCTTGCGTCGGGCAAAGCGGTACTTCAAAGGCGATAACATTCGCCATAGGGTGGTTTCCAAAACTGAGAATTCTATCAGTTTTCGGCTCAATCGTTTTTCGTCAAAATATCCAGAGGTATCCCACGGTGCGACCATAACCGTCACCAGGACGGTGGTCTAGTCGTTTGTTTAGTGTGAGAAAAGGGTCATGTATGTTCAGTTTTGTTACATGTTCTTACATGGCCCTTGCTGAGAATGAAGTTGCAAATGCGTTGAAATGACCGTAGTTTTTGGTCAAGTTCTCAGCAAGTTCTCAGATTTTATGAATGACTAGTCCACTGATGTAAGGTGATGTGTATTTATATATCGATTAACATGTTAGCGCTTTGATTTCAACGGGTTAGCAGCTAGCACGTATCAATATATCAGATTTTCTCGATGAAAATGGTCAAGTTCTCAGCAAGTTCTCGGTATAGATGGTTCAGTTGTTCAGTGTAGTTCAAGCATAATAAGGTATCACGAACATGAATGAATGTGATAAATGTCATAATACTTTCCGTATGTATCGTATAACTAAATGTGGACTTAAATTATGTGAATGTTGTTATATTTGTCATATAAATGGTAAATGTTCAATGTGTTCCTCGGTAGGTGATGCGCAATTAAATGATCAAATGTTAGTTGTATTGAATAATTTAAAAAACAATTCATTTGGATTGAATTGAATTATAATAATATGATTCTAGTAATAAAGGTGATTAAATGAAAGCTCCATTTATAGTATTTGAAGGCGTAGATGGTTCGGGTAAATCAACTGCATGTAAAATGTTTGCGGATATTCTCGTAGAAAAGAAGCTACCAGTATATTCGACTACTGAACCTACGAACTATGAAATCGGAAAAATCATTAGAAGATATCTTAGTGGCGAAGATCATGATCCAAGGGTATTGTTGTTTTTATTTTTGGCCGATAGATGTAGTCATAATGTGTTGATTAAGAAAACTCTGAACGATGGTTTTATTGTGGTATGTGACAGGTACTGTTTATCTACTCGTGTATATCAAGATGAATGTTTTGGTGAAGATTTGATGCGTATTTTTTGTAACAATAAGGATATTAATTTAGTACCCGATTTATTGATATATGTAGATGCTAGTATGGATACAATTATGGATAGAATAAGTATACGAAATACAAAGGATCTATTTGAATCTACAAGAGAAAAAGTTCAAAAAACACATGATATGTATTCAAAAACGATTAGATATGCTTGGAAATCTTATGGTAAGAAACTAGAAATAGTAGATTCCAACAAGTCTCTGGAAGATATGAATGCTAATCTGAGGAAGATCGTGGATAAACACTGGAATATGTTTTCTTCTGCACTGATAGGAGTATAGAATTGTTTTAGAGTATTTGTTGAAAAATAAATTCTTGGCATTTTTGAGTTTTCTTTGATTAATCCTCGTTACGTGTTTTTGTTGTACTAGAAGCACGAGCAAACAACATGGTTGACACATGGATCGGAACCTTGTACATGTGGACAGGTATGGATGACAGGTAGTTGGTGTTTTTGATACATTTGAGTAAATAACTAGTTTGAATATTCTAAAAGGTAAATAGGAGTTAGATTATGTTTTTAAAGGTCTGGTATAAAAGTGACGATATTAAACATATTGAATATAAAACATCTGGATCGTCTGGTTTGGATTTGTCTAGTTCTGAAGAACAAATAATTCCTCCTGGTTATCATTTTTTGGTTAAGACAGGTATTCATGTGGCTATTCCACCGGGATATGAAGGACAAATAAGACCCAGAAGCGGTTTAGCACTAAAACATGGTATAACAGTTCTCAATGCTCCGGGTACAGTTGATAGTGATTACAGGGGAGAAATAGGAGCTATTTTGATAAATCATAGTAATAATCCATATGTCATACATAAGGGTGATAGAATTGCTCAGTTGGTGATATGTAAAGTAGAATCATGTGATATTGACACAGTTGAATCTAAAGAGTTTCTTGGTGATACAGATAGAAAAGAAGGCGGATTCGGATCGACTGGTGTTTGATTATACTGTATTAGGATAAATATTATGAATTCATCAAAACCAACTATTTGTCTCAATATGATTGTCAAGAATGAGGCTCACTGTATTATTAGATGTCTAGAATCTGTTAAATCTATCATCACAAGTTGGGTTATCTGTGATAATGGTTCAACAGATGATACCGAATCAGTTGTGAAGGAATATTTGAAAGATATTCCAGGTGAATATCATCATCATTCGTGGTTTGATTTTTCGACTAATCGTAATATGGCATTGGAAATAGCTAGAGAAAAAGCAGATTATGTTCTATTTATAGATGCCGATGATTATTTGATGACAGATAATAGTAATTATGATCAATTTGATAAACTAGATAAATATGTATATACAATAAAAATGAAACATGGTACCATAGACTACGATAGAGTATTTTTGCTTAAAAAGTCATCTGTTGATTGTAAATATGTAGGTGTATTGCATGAGTATTTGGATACATCAGTTTTGCGTGGAGAATTATATACAAGTCAATTATCTGGCTGTTATCTAAAATATGGTGCAGATGGATCAAGATGGAAAGATTCATCAAAATATGCAAAAGATGCAGAAGTTCTAGAAAAAGCTTTAGAGACTGAACCAAACAATACTAGATATGTATTCTATTGTGCTCAATCATTTAAGGATTCTAAACAACTAGAGAAGGCGATTGAGTATTATCATAAAAGAGTGAATATGGGTGGTTGGGTAGAAGAACGTTATGAATCGCAATTGCATATAGCAAAAATATATCATGGAAATACTGATCTTGTTTTAAAGCATAAGGTATATATAGAAGAAGAATATCTGAAAGCGCATTTAATTCAACCAAATAGAGCAGAAGCACTATGCTACCTTGCCAGATACTATCGACAAATTAAGGACTATGGTAAATGCTATCATTTTGCTGAATTGGCTTCACAATTACTAAAACCAGATAAAGGTTTATTTGTAGAGGATGCTTGCTACAATTGGATACCTTTAGATGAAATGGCAATATCTGGTGCTTATATAGGTAAATTTAAAGAGTCGATAAATATCAATAATGGTCTTCTGATAAATGAGAATGTGCCAGAATCTGAGAAATCAAGAATCAGGGCTAATCTAGAATATTGTAGAAAACAACTTGATAATGTGGACAATAAGCACGCAGGTATGGTAAATGGTAAGATGCGAATCGTGTTTTATTTGGGTAATTCTTTTGAAGCTTGGGATCCGATTTCCATTGAATGTTTTGGTGCAGGCGGATCAGAAAAAGCTGCATATTATATGGCTAGAATATTAGTTAGTCATGGTCACGATGTAACCGTATTCAACAGAACAGTACAAGATGGCACATATGATGGGGTTAAATATCTAGATTATAAACGTTTTGGAATCAAAGAGTTAGAAGGAACAATTGATTGTGATATACTTATATCGTCCAGACAACCATATATGGTTGATTTATTGAATAAATTAGATATTAAGTCAAAAATGAACGTACTATGGATGCATGATACTCATGTATCAAATGAATTAACCGAAGAAAGAGGGAGTAAATTCGATTATATATTTGTTTTATCAAATTGGCATAAGAACTTTTTGTTAGATTATTACAAATTTCTTGATTCAAATAAGATCATTGTTACTAGGAATGGAATAGATACAGAGTTATATACTCAGAGCGTAAATAGGAATCCATACAAAGTTGTGTAT
>Ga0209777_10002650_pt1 | contig 23207 bp, 24 predicted proteins | sample FrelakmetHBP12HB_FD_187147 | JGI IMG/M metagenome (GOLD analysis project Ga0209777, IMG submission 187147) | Freshwater lake sediment microbial communities from the University of Notre Dame, USA, for methane emissions studies -HBP12 HB (SPAdes)... | ecosystem: Environmental > Aquatic >...
CAACGAATTGCGCTGGGGACCGGACTGGCGCGGGAAGGAAAGCATGCTGGTGATGTATCTGAAGCTGCCCGCCGCGGCGGCGGGAAGGCATAAGGCCATCGACTTCCTGCGCCAACGATACGGGAATGACGTTCAAAAACTGAGCACGGCCTGGGGCGTGAATGCCACGGGCTTTGACGATCTCGCCGCGACCGGGGCAACGGACGCCTATAAGGCCGACGCAGACCAATTCCTGGAAGAAGTGGCGACGCGTTATTTTCAGGTTTGTTCCGAAGCCATCCATAACGCCGATCCGAACCATCTGTACCTGGGCGCGCGCTTTGCCGGGCCCGTCCCCGACGGCGTCCTGCGCGGTGCGCGGGCGGGCGACGTCGTCTCCATCAATATCTATGCGTTTGATCCGCGGCCGCCGGTGGAGCACGTGTTCCAGGTCGCGGGCAAGCCGGTGATGATTACAGAATTCGCTTTTCGAGCAGAGGACTCCGGACTGCCCAATACCCAGGGCGCGGGTCCCAAGGTCCCCAATCAGCAGGCACGCGCCAAGGCGTACACCGATTACGTCACCTGGCTCGAGAGCCTTCCCGAGGCGATCGGGTACCATTGGTTTGAGTGGGTCGATGAGCCGAAGGAAGGCCGCTTTGATGGCGAGAACTCGAATTACGGCCTGGTGGATATTCGCGATGACCCCTACAAGGAGTTTGTAGCCGCCGCCAAGCAAGCGAACGCGGCTGCGCTTGAGGCGCACAAGAAAGCGGGGAGGTAGAGGCAGCCTGCCCGCAGCAGGCTTGCTTCACGCGGCCTCGCAGGTTGAATGCGCGGGTTTTCGGTGCCATAATGGTATTGAAATGGGCGCTGCAATTGAAAATTCCACTCCGCCAGCCTATGAGGGGCTCATCCTCACCAAACTCGATGCAGCGGTGAATTGGGCGCGCAAGTCGTCCATCTGGCCTATGAGCTTTGGATTGGCCTGCTGCGCCATCGAGATGATGTCCACAGGCGCCTCGCGCTTCGACTTGGCGCGCTTCGGGGCGGAGGTCTTTCGTGGCTCGCCGCGCCAGGCGGACTTGATGATCGTGGCCGGCCGCGTCGCCCAAAAAATGGTCCCGGTTATCAAGAAGCTCTATGAACAGATGCCGGAGCCCAAGTGGGTTATCTCCATGGGCGTCTGTGCTACCTCGGGCGGCATTTTCAATAACTACGCGGTCGTCCAAGGCGTGAATCAATTCCTCCCCGTGGACGTTTACGTCCCCGGTTGTCCCCCCCGCCCGGAGATGCTTCTCCAGGCAATCATCCTTCTCCAGAAGAAAATCCAGCGCCAGGGCGGATCGTTCAAGGAAGCAGTCCTCCACAACAAATAACAGAAACTGGAAACTAGAAACTGGAAATTCGAAACTAGTGTCGCCAGTCGAACGATCGCTCCTATCCTCTGGTCGAGTTTCCAGTTTCCGATTTCCAATTTCCAGTTTCCGTGCTTGTCAGCCGCGGCGCAGGTAGGCGGAGATATAAATGACTGCGATGCCGGTTCCGAAGGCAATCGCCAGCCAGAGCTTTCGCCTGCGGCGAACGCGGTCAAAAAATCCCAACGGCAGCGTCAAGGCCAGCGAAATGCCGAAAACGGCGAATGCCAGAATGATTTTGATGGTTAGAAAGAACCAGGCTCTTCCCCATGGCGCGCGCCAGTAGTACTCACGAACATTGTAGAGACCGGAGGCCAAAAGGAGGATGATGACCGACCAACTGACCCAGCGGAATCTCTCCATAACGGCCCGCGCCAGTGCCTCACGCTGCTCGGGATTGAGCACCTGCAGAGAAGGCATCAGGATGGCGAGCAAAAAACCCATGCCGCCAATGCCGATCACCGCGGTCGTGACGTGAATCCATTGTACCAGCGTGGCCATAGCGCGCGCCTCGTCGATGAGGGCGCATGGATTCTAGACGCTTTGCGGCGGGAAGGGCAAGTTAATTGAGTGATGGAGTGATCGGTTGATAAAGTGATTGAGCGGTTGATTGGAGACAGCACGAGTGGGGGGCGCCGCGCCGTTGCCTTTCAGTCGTAATTCACTCAATCTTAATGCACTAAATCATACTATCACTTAATGGTCCAGGACGTCTCGAATGTGGTCGATCTGTGCCGCCAGGTTGAAGTCTTTCTCGGTGACGCCACCTTCGCTGTGGGTCGAGAGGGAGATGCCGACCACGCTGTAGTTGATGGTGATGTCGGGATGGTGGCCCGCGAGTTCGGCCGCCTCCGCGATCTTGTTCACAAACGCGATGGCCGGCATAAACGACTTGAAGGTGTACTTCTTTTGAATGGCCTTTCCGGCCGCGGACCATTCCTGGAGCTTCTTGAGTTTTTGCTGGATTTCGGGTTTGCTGAGTGCCGCCACGGTCGCTCCTTTGCAAGGAATACTGTTGCTTTTAGCTACTGAAGGATTGTACGCCCCAGCCTCTGCTGCACGAATAGGCAGAGTTCCGGATTGGCATAGCTGGGCGGGGAAACAGGAAATACCCGTTTCCGCCGGAGAATACCCGAGTCGAGATCGGGCCAGGTTCGCACGTCCGGGCCGGCTCCCACGGGAACCAGGGCGTCGGCCCGCCCGAGGAATTGCCGGGCGGATGTCTTGAAGTCCCGGCGCGCGCGGTCCAAAACCACGAGGTAGGCCGCCGGCTTCAGAAATCCGAGAATACTGTTGCTCTCGATAATGACGTGTTCATCGTCGCTGAGGGTCTGAGAGAGCGTGGGGAGGGCGGCAGCGAGTTGGCCCTCCCGGACGCGCAGCCAGAGTGATCGGCGTGCTCCCGCTCCCAGGAAGCGGCACGTATCCGCCCGCCCGCGAGGGTCCGCTTCTTCGGCTAAAACAAAGTCGTGTTCCGTAGGGGCACATTCGCGCGGCTCGCCGTCCCGGGAGCAGATTCCGTGCCCGTACTTCGTGATCTTCACTGCTGTCCAGGCGAACGACTTCAAATCCCGGATGAGCCCCGCCATCACGGAGGTCTTGCCGATGTTTCGCGTGTGCCCGCCGACCACTATAAGTTTCATTTTGCGGACCCCGCCCTGGGCCTTGACCTGGGAGTATAGAGAGCCGCCTGGGCCAAGTCAATCCCGCCCCTTCGCTGCTAGCGGGAAGCAAGGTACAATGATGGCGGGCGATCAGTGGGGAAACATGATTCACGAAATTCTTCCCGTTGGAATGCTGGCGTGCAACTGTTCGATTCTCGGGGACGAAGCAACCGGTGAGGCCTTTGTCATCGACCCCGGCGACGAAGTCGAGCGCGTGCAGGAAATTCTGGCAAGACACCGCCTGCGCGCGAAATACATCATCGCCACGCACGCGCACATTGACCACGTGGGAGGGATCGAAAAGCTCCAAAGGGCCACGGGAGCCGCCGTGCTGATGCACGAGGGCGATCTGCCGCTTTACCTGAACCTGCCCATGCAAGCGGAGTGGCTGGGAGTTTTGCCGCCGGGGATTGTGCAGGTGGACCAGTACCTGCGGGAAGGGGACACGCTGCGCTGCGGGTCGCTCGCGCTCGACGTCTTGCACACGCCCGGCCATTCGCCCGGCAGCCTATCCCTCCACCTCCCCGGTGGGCAGTCCCGGATTTTCAGCGGCGACACCCTGTTTCAGGGCAGCATCGGACGCACCGACCTGTGGGGAGGGTCGTACGACGAAATACTGCGCTCCATCCAATCTCGGCTGCTCATTTTTCCCGACGAGACGCCGGTGTTTCCCGGCCACGGTTCCCCAACGACCATTGGCGAGGAACGGGAAGCGAACCCGTTCTTGCAGAGGCTATAGGGAGCGTCCCCTAGCGCCGCCCTCTAGAGCCTGCCCTGAGCGCGGTGAAGGGGCGGCATGTCTGTCAGCTGACGGACTAAAGCCCTGCATTATTTGATCAGCGGAAGAATTGCTTTGAACTCCGGCGTGTCGCTCCTGCCGAGCAGTTCGTACACCATCATTTCCGTCGAACTGATCACCGCGCCGGCCCGTTCCATCCGCTTCAGCCCGATTTGCCAGTTTTCGGCCGTACGCGACGACGTGGCGTCGGCTGCGACGTGGACAAGGTAGCCTGCCTCGATTGCCCCCAGCACCGTCTGGGTGACGCAGATGTGGGTTTCAATTCCCGCGACCAGCAGAGTGTTCGCGTGCGGGGCGAGGTTTCTTACGTGGCGCTGAAATTCCTGGTCCCCGAAACACCCGAAACTTGTCTTGTCGAAGGGCTGAACCTCCGGAAGGGTAGAAGAAATTTCGGGCACTACGCTCCCGAGCCCTTTAGCATATTGGGTGGTCAGAACTGTGGGCAGGCGGAGGAGTTGTGCGAGGTGCGACAGAAGCCGGCAGTTCCGGATGAGCCGGTCAGATTCGAAAATGGCCGGGAGCAGCTTGGCCTGAAGGTCAATCAGCAGGAGCGCCGCCGATTTGCGTTCCAATAGTCGGGCGCTCGAGTCGGTTGCAGGGTTCACGGAAATTCCCCTTGTCCTGACGATTCCGTGAAGCGATTATATCAGGCCAACGCCCGGGGCTGGGGTTTAGGCGCGGCGGCAGGCGCGAGCGGCGTTCGGCTGGCAAGCGGACTGCCCGAGTGCAGTTCGGGCCTAGGGGCGTCAGGTGAAAGGAGGCGATGTATGGCTGGTGCGGACACGCGAAAGAGGTTTCGGACCGGCAAGGTCTATCGTGGCTCGCAGGTGATTTTCGGCGAGCGCGCTCACCTCTCGGAGGTCCTGCGCTCCGTACAAGGCGCTAAGCTTCCGCGCCCGCGACGGCAGGCGGAAATGAAACAGCTTCAGAAGCTGATTGCGGCGCGAACCGGGGAATTGAACGGCATCAATCCCGCCTGGGACCGCAAGTTCCGCAAAGCCGGTCGCCCGGAAACGAGCGCGCAAGAACTCCTGCGCCTGGCGGCCTCGCTCTCTCCTGAGGATTACCTGCTGGCGCGGGTGCTCACCGAACATGCGGAGGCGCCGCCGGAACTGCTGAAGCAGTTGGCCTTGCACCCCTACCCGGCGGTCCGCGAAAATGTGGCACGGCACCCGCGCACGCCCCAGGAGACGCTGCGACAAATGGCTACGGTGGAGGCTGAGCCTTTGTGGTTCCTGGTCGCCTGCAACCCTTCCTGCCCGCCCGACTTGCGGGACAAGCTTCGCGCGAAAATGGGGCGCTCGGAGGGCCCGCCGGCTTGAGCCTAGGTCATGACGCGGTGGGTGCGGCTCAATCCTCTACACGCCGTTGAGGCTCGGCAAAGCCGCCCGCCCTATCCGGCCAACTCCAGAGAGCCAAATTGGCCCGCAGCCAAATTGGACTGCTTGGCTCTTTACAGCTTCCAGGGCATGGAGTAAATTGGTCTGGTCGGATGAAAAGGGAATTCGAGAATCCATGTTCTTGACGCTCGATAGCAGCCTGCCCAAGCCGCTCTACGCGCAGATTCGCGATGAGATCCGCCAGCGCATCGTCTCCGGGGCGCTTAAAGTCGGCGAGCGCCTTGAGCCGAGCCGGGAACTGGCCAAGCGCCTGGGGGTTCACCGCACGACGGTTGGGAACGCCTATGCCGACCTGGAAGCCGAAGGTTTGATTGCCGGGACGGTGGGCCGGGGCACCTTCGTCACGACTTTGGCGGAGGGCCTGAGGTCTTCGCGCACCCCGGCGCGCCGCGTCTCCGATGACCTGTACTGGGAAAGCTTTCTTCCCGAGGAGGCGCATGATGATGCGTTAGGCCGCTTGATGGCCAGCGCCTTCGAGTCGGGAGTGATTTCCTTCGCCACGGCGCACGGGCCGGAGGAGCTTCTTCCCCCGCACCTGGTTCGGCGCGCCGCAGACTCGGTCCTCCGCCGGGAGGGCGGGAAGATCTTCCAGTATGGATCGAGCGACGGCTATCCGCCGCTCAAGCACTACCTGCAAGCCCGCCTGCGCCGGGACGGCATCCTGGTGGAGCTCGACGAGCTCTTGATCACCAATGGCTGCCAGCAGTCGCTCGATTTGGTGCGCCAGGCACTGGTGGCGCCGGGGGACGCGCTGGCTTGCGAAAACCCCACCTATACCGGTCTGTGGCATGTCTTCGACTCTCCCGGCATCCGCCTGATCGGTATTCCCGTGGGCGCGGAAGGAATGGACCTCGACTTCCTCGCAGCCGTGCTGGACCAGTACAAGACAAAGCTGATTTTGGCCAGCCCGAATTTCCAGAACCCTACGGGGCGGACGATGCCGCTGGCGGCGCGCAAAAAGCTCTTGGAGCTTGCGACGCGATTTCAGGTGCCCGTGGTCGAAGATGATATTTACGGCGCCCTGCGCTATAGCGGGCGGGAACTTCCCCCCTTGAAAGCCCTGGACGCGACCGGACACGTGATCTACCTGAACAGTTTTTCCAAGGTGGGATTCGCGGGTTTTCGGGTAGGATGGCTTACCGCCTCGCGACGGGTGATTGAGCGCCTGCGCTGGGCCAAGCAGCGCGCGGACCTGCATACGAACCTCTTGGGCCAGGCGGTGCTGGAGGAATTCGGCAGGCGCGGCTGGCTCGATAAGCTCATTCGACGGGCGTGCAAAGTTTACGCTCGCAAATTGATGGTGCTGCGGGAGGCGGCAACACGGCATTTTCCCGAGGCGATTCGGGTTTTCTATCCGGAGGGCGGGATGTCCGTGTGGGTGGAGTTGCCGCCCGAACTCGACTCTGAGGAACTGCTGGTCAAGGCCCGCGACCGGCGGGTGATTTTCGCGCCCGCTCGCTACTTCTACTTTCAGAACCCACGGCGCAACGCGCTGCGCTTGTGCTACACGGGCTTGGCGGATGAGCAGATCGAAAAAGGCATCGGCGTCCTGGGCGAGTTGCTCCGGGAAGAGATTCGGAAGCTGAAGAAGGGGAGGAAGGGTTCGACCGCGGGCGCCGGAGTGGCATTGGTTTGAAAAGAGTCGACAGTCGACAGCGGGCGAGCGGCAGGTTCTAATAAGCCGCTCTTGACTGTGAACTGTCAACTGTGGACTGTTGACTGCTCTTTGAAGGAGTAATTCCATGTGGGAATATGACCAGCCAATGAAGTTGAAAATAGGCTTGGCCGAGATGCTCAAAGGCGGCGTGATCATGGACGTCACGAACGCCGAGCAGGCCAAGATCGCTGAGGAAGCGGGGGCGGTGGCCGTGATGGCACTGGAGCGCGTGCCCGCGGACATCCGCAAGGAAGGGGGCGTGGCGCGCATGGCGTCCATTAAGATCATCCGTGAGATTATGGACACGGTCACGATTCCGGTGATGGCCAAAGCGCGCATCGGCCACTTCGCCGAAGCGCAGGTGCTGGAAGCGGTGGGGGTGGATTACGTGGATGAGAGCGAAGTGCTGACCCCCGCCGACGAGGAGCACCACATCAATAAGTGGCCCTATAAGGTCCCCTTCGTCTGCGGTGCGCGCAACCTGGGGGAGGCGCTGCGGCGCATCGGCGAGGGCGCTGCCATGATTCGCACGAAAGGCGAGGCCGGCTCCGGCAACATCGTGGAAGCGGTGCGACACCTGCGGGCCATTACGGGTGAAATGCGCGTGCTGACCACGCTGCCGGAAGAAGAGCTGATGCACAAAGCCAAGGAATTGGGCGCGCCCTACGAGCTGGTGAAGTGGCTTGCCCAGCAAGGCAAACTGCCCGTGCCGAACTTCAGCGCGGGCGGGATTGCCACACCGGCCGACGCATCGCTGGTGATGCAATTGGGCGCGGAAGCGGTGTTCGTGGGCTCGGGCATCTTCAAATCGTCGGACCCTGCGGTGCGCGCCAAGGCCATCGTCCGCGCCACCACGCATTACAACGAGCCGCAAGTGGTGGCCGAATGCTCGGCGGAAGTCGGCGAGGCCATGCACGGCATCGATGTTGCCAAGCTCGATCCGAAAGAATTGCTCCAGACTCGCGGGTGGTAGAAGGCAGTCGTCAGTTGTCAGTGGTCAGTTGTCAGTTGCTGGTCCTGAACCTGCCATTACGCGGCCGTGTTGCATGCGTGTGGAAAGCCGTGAAAGACCAATTCTTTGCCGATGAACGGGATTTCATGAAGTACGACCTCTGGATCGAGCTAGCCCGATATTTGGGTGACTCGGCGTCCGTCACGTTCATCCCAATGCTCACACGTAATGACGCGACGAAGCAGGGTGGAAAGACCCGATACGACTGCGGCAAGAGAAATCCAAGACTTTATGCATTCCTGCGACACTGCCTCGACTCGAATAACCGCAGGATAGTGCGGCTGCGCGACTTTTTTCGAAAACATCCGCAAGGTTGCTACTATCCCTACCTCGACGATGGTTCTAAATGCGGCTACTTCCGTCATGAGGGTCGGCAGGCCTACTTCACAGAGATTCGGAAGAGACTGCTCTCTGACGCCGTAATTCTGATTGACCCTGACAATGGTCTTGAAACCAGGGGCCCCTATTGGAAGAAGAATCCGGAGAAGTACGTGCGCTACTCCGAAGTCGCAGAACTCGCTCGGCGCAGTACCGGGAAAAGGGCGATATTAGTGATTCAGTTCTGTCCGAAGGGTGCGAATGCCAGAGAGAAGTTTTTGAGGTGTCACGCAGACAAGCTTAGGAAGCCGATGGATGGATGGAACGTGCGTTGGCTCGCGCCGAAGACCGGCAACGGCAAGGTGGGTGACGTAGCTTTCTTTGTGCTCAGCCGCTTTGCTGACCGAATGGTAGTGAGCCGCTTCATGAGGAATTACGGGCAGCGCCATCAGATGATAACCGACTGCGGAGGCAGGCCTGCGAGCGATTGCTCAAAGTGAGGAGCTATGGATTTTCGATATCCCGCAGGGAAGTTCGAGTGGACCGGCGCGAGCACGGAAGCCGACCGGGGGAAGTTCATTGCGCAGATCGAGGAGGCGCCGGCGAACCTGCGGGCGGCTGTCAAGGGACTTTCGGAAAAACAGCTTGATACGCCCTACCGCGACGGCGGCTGGACGGTCCGCCAGGTTGTTCACCACTTGCCGGACAGCCACATGAACGCCTACGTGCGCTTCAAGTTGGCCGTGACCGAAGACTATCCCACCATCAAGACCTATGAGCAGAAGCTCTGGGCGGAGCTTCCCGATGCGAAAAGTGCGCCCGTTGAGCCGTCACTCGCGCTTCTGGAGTCGCTCCATTATCGCTTGGTACTGTTCCTCAAGTCGCTGAGCGCGGCGGACTATGCACGCAAAATAAAACACCCCGAATTGGGTGAAGTGGTTTTGGATAAGTATCTGGCTATGTACGCCTGGCACGGCCGGCATCACGTCGCTCACATCACGTCATTGCGTGAGCGGATGAAGTGGTAGTGGCATGGGCATCTTGCCCATGACAGGTCACGGCCAAGATGACCGTGCCACAGAGGGACCTGCCAATCCATGATGCGAACCCTCCTTTTATCCGCTTCCCAGAATGGGTGGTTGCGGAACCACGTGCCGCGCTACCGATTCGCTCGCCGGGCAGTGTCGCGTTTCATGCCGGGAGAAGAACTGAGCGCGGCGCTCGCGGCGGCGCAGACGTTGCAACAAAAGGGCCTGGGCACCGTGTTCACGCGGCTGGGCGAGAACGTGACGGAGGCGTCGGAAGCCGCGGGTGTCACGGAGCATTACCTGGAAGTGCTTGACCACATCAAGGCGATGGGCCTGGGCACGGAAGTTTCCATAAAACCCACGCAGCTCGGGATGGACCTGAGCCCGGAGCTTTGCTTCGCAAATCTGCGGAAGATCATCGAGCACGCCGGCGCGCAGAGCGTGGTTTGGATCGATATGGAAGCGAGCAACTATGTGGATTTGACGCTCGATCTGGCGCGCCGGGCCCGCGCCGCTCATCCGAACGTCGGCGTCTGTGTGCAGTCGTATCTCTATCGGACGGAGAAAGACTTGGGGACGCTGATTCCCCCGGGCCTTGCCATCCGGTTGGTGAAGGGCGCCTACAAGGAGCCGCCGAGCGTTGCCTTTCCGCGCAAGCGAGACGTGGACGAGAACTTCTTTAAGCTCACCGGGCGCCTGCTCAGTGACGAGGCTCGTGCGGCTGGAGTGCGGGTGGCCGTCGCCACGCACGACGTCAAATTGATCCGGCGGATACAGGCGTCCGTTTCCGCGCAGGGACTCGGCAAGGACAGCGTGGAGTTCCATATGCTTTATGGCATTCAGCGCCAGGCGCAATTACAACTGGTCGAGGAGGGCTGGCGGTCCGTGGTGCTGGTGGCCTACGGCAGCTATTGGTATCCGTGGTACATGCGCCGGCTTGCGGAGCGCCCGGCCAATCTCTGGTTTGTGATGAAGAATATCTTCGCGGCATGAGCGGGGAGTCGCCATCCATGGTGTCGGGCAACGGACAAAAACCCGTGGGCGTACTCGCCCTCCAGGGCGATTTCGCCATGCACGCTCGCGCCCTCGATCGCCTGGGCGCGCCTTGGAAGCTCGTCAAGCACGCGGCAGAACTCCTCGAGGTGCGCGGGCTGATCATGCCCGGGGGCGAAAGCACCACCATGCTGAAGTTCCTGGCAAGAGAAGGTATGGGTGAGGCCATCAAAGAATTTGCGGCGGCAGGCAAGCCGATTTTCGGGACCTGCGCGGGTGCGATTCTACTGGCGAGGGAAGTCCTCAACCCGCCCCAGGACCACCTGGACCTGCTGGACATCACCATTGAGCGCAACGCCTACGGGCGCCAGATTGACAGCTCCGTGCGCTCGGGAGAATGTCCGGAACTGGCGGACCATCCGGTCGAGATGGTTTTCATTCGCGCTCCCATCTTCCGCCGCGTGGGGGAGGGGGTGCGGGTGTTGGGGCGTTGCGGCGGGCTGCCCGTCCTGGTCGAGCAGGGAAACGTGATGGCCGCCACTTTCCATCCTGAACTTACTGAAGATGAGACGATCCATAGGTACTTCCTGAAAAAATTGAATCATTTACCCATTGAATCATTGAGCCATTTGTAATTTCCGAAGTAAGGCTGAAACTTTTCCGAAGCTTTTCAATGGTTCAATGGGAAAATGGGCCGATGAATCAATCGTCACATAGACCGATTCCCGATCAGCCTCTGCAGATTCTGTTCGTCTGCATCGGCAATTCCTGCCGGAGCCAGATGGCGGAGGCCTTGGCGAATCATCTGGGCAAGGGGAAGGTCCGGGCCTTCAGCGCCGGCTCTCACCCGCTGGGGACGATTCTTTCTGAAACCCATGAAGTGTTGCGGGAAAAGGGAGTGTCGCTGGACGGGCACTGGTCCAAAAGGCTCGATGACGTCCCGCTCGCAGAGATGGACGTGGTGGTGGGCATGGGCTGCGAGGTCCACTGCCCCGTCCCCGTGGGCTTCAAGGGCCGGGTGATCGAATGGAACATTCCTGACCCCTACGCTCGAGACGTCGAGTTCTTCCGCAGCGTGCGCGATTTGATCGAACGTCAGGTCAAGGGCTTGCTGTCAGAGCTCGAGGCGCAGGCTGCGGGCGCTCTCCCGCCTGACGACGCCACTTGAGATCGACCCTCTTTTCCCCGCCTGCTGGCCTTCAACTTGGTGTAAATTTCCCGCCATGAAATTTGAAATCCGGAAGATGGGCATTGCTCTCTGTCTCCTGATTTTCCTCGGGGGCATGATCCTTCACACCTTTGCCGGCGATTCCGGCTTTGTTTGCGGGCATGCCTGGGGGAACGACGATGCCTACATCTCTTACCAGTATTCGCGGAATCTGGTCGAAGGCAAGGGACTGGTTTTCAATCCTGGCGAAAGGGTCGAAGGCTATTCAAACTTCTTGTACGTGCTACTGATGGCGCCGGCTATCTGGGCGGTGGGAAAGGACGGCGTCTATTTCTTCGCGGTTTTTCTTAATCTTCTCTGCGCGCTGGGGGCTTTTTGGGTTTTCAGCAGCCACCTTCGGCGCAAGCTCGGTGAATGGAATGCGATTGCAGGGAGCCTGCTGTTTGCCCTTTGCCTGCCGGTTTGGATTGCCGTGGCCTCGGGGATGGAGACCAGCTTGGTTCTACTTCTGAGTCTTGCGACTTGGGTCACGGTGGACCGCTTGGCGGAAGATCCGGCCCCGCGTGACGTGAATCTCCTGTGCGCGCTTTCGGTCGTCTCCCTGCTGGTGCGGGCCGACGGCTTTGTGGTCCCGGGGCTGGCGATCCTGTTCCTGCTGCTCAAACGGCGGCGGCGTGCGGCAATGCAGTGCGGGTTGGCGGTCGTTGCTACTTTCGGAGCTTTTGAAGCGTGGAGATACCACTATTACGGCTATCTATTTCCGAACACCTATTACGTCAAGGTGGCCGGCCCCCTGGGAGGGCGCTTGATTCATGCGCTCGACCAGTTGGGCAAGGTCTCCTTCGTCACCGGGCTGCTGGCCTACCTGTTGGTTTACGTGTTTGCGACGGCAGACGCGGGGAAGCGCGTCGCCCGCGGGCAGTCGCGGTTTCTCGACGAACTGAGGTTCGACATTCTGCTGGCGTGGGGTTGGATTGCCTACTGGTTCTATATCGGCGGCGACCATTTTCTGGAGCGGTTTCTGCTCTTGCTTTACCCACTGGGGATCTTTGCGATGCTCAAGTACCTGGAAGGGCATGCGAGCCCCAAAGCCCTTGCCTGGGTGGTCGCGTTTCTGGCGATTCTCCAGGTGGGTCCCAGTCTGGAGGTCGACCGCAGGTTTAACTATACTTTTGAAAAGTACGATTGCTGGGTCACCCTGGGGAAGTTCCTGGGGTCCCAATATCCGCATCGAACCCTGGCCACTGACGCGATCGGAAAAACACCCTTCTTCTCGGGCTTGTACACGATGGACATGCTGGGTCTCGTCGATCCCGTCATTGCTCATGGGCGGGTGGCCACACAGGATTTCGATCCTGGTCACACCAAATACGATCCTGATTATCTTCTGGCGCGGAAGCCGGACCTGATCACGGACTGGATTAGCTCCACCCTCGACCTGGAATACGGCTTGACCCGGTCCAAGTACCAGGCCGCAGGCTATCGGATTGCCTACCTCGTCCGCACCGAGAGGGCGAATCCCTTCGGCGACGTCGTGGATGTTTCGGGATTCGACGAGAAGGCTCTGCGAGACCTGGTGGATAAAGATTACAAATACGCCGTACTCATCAGGAAGTAGCCCTGTATGGTAAGCTGTGGGCGCGAGATTCAGGGACTGCTCGCAGGCAGCCCTAGGCGGCTGCTTTGAAAGGACTCGGAAGCAGTCAACTGCAACGAGGCCCCAAAGAGGGCGGAAGGAAGGCCGAATGCGCGAACACCCGGACCACCATGACGGCGAATTACTCTTGCGTCTTTACGATTTGCGGCGCGAATCGAAGCTTCGCCATGCGCGCGAGTGGATCGTCGGCGAGTTTCAGGCGAAGACCCTTGAGGAGTACGCGCAGGAGTGCCCTCCGGGCTCGGAGAAGAACGCTTTCTTTCGAATGACCGTAAGTTACTGGGATATGGCGGCCTCCGTGGTGATCAACGGCCTCATCAAGGAAGATTTCTTTTTTGAGAACACCAGCGAATTCTGGCTGGTATGGGCGAAGGTGAGGAGTCTGGCGCCGAGCATGCGAGAAGCCCGGAAGAACCCGCTCCTATGGAACAACCTGGAGACCCTCGCCGGGAAGTACGAGCAATGGATGGCTAAGCGTGCTCCGGAAGCCTTAGAATTTCTCCAGCAGCGGGTTGTGGAGCGTCGGGCCAAGTAAGCTACCGTTTTCCGCCAGGAGGGGACGCCGCCTCGCGGGCCAGGGCCTTTCCCAAAGGCTGCCCGGATGAGTCGGCCTACGAGCGGCGGGTCGTTTGCGTCGCGGGCCTCATTGAGGCGGGCGGGCGACGCACTCCTGGGACCGTTTGGCTTTCCCGCACGGCAGTCGTATATCTGCTATTTCCAATCTGCTTTTCAGGGCGAACGGAAAAATCGAAGTTTAAATATCCGGGGGGCTCCCGCGAGCGGCAGAGCTTGGGGTGCCTCTAATCTTCAGAGGGGGGCGGCTGATGAAAGTCCGCATCAAGTTGAACGGTACTTGGCGGGAGGACGATGTTGAGCCTCAGCTCCTGCTGGTCTACTACCTCCGCGAAGTCGCCGGACTGACCGGGACGCACATCGGCTGCGAGGATTCGATCTGCGGCGCCTGTACGGTGCTGCTGAACGGCGAAGCCTTGAAGTCCTGCACCCTCTTCGCCGTCCAGGCGGACGGCGGAGAGATCACCACGATTGAGGGCCTGTCTGGGAATGGAAAACTTCATCCCCTTCAGCAAGGCTTCTGGGAGGAGCACGGGTTGCAGTGCGGATTCTGCACGCCGGGGATGATTCTTGCCGCGCACCAACTCCTCTGCCGCAACCCGCGTCCCACTCAGGAGGAAATTCGCCGGGGGCTGGAGGGGAACTTCTGCCGGTGCACGGGGTACCAGCACATCGTGAAAGCTGTGGAATGGGCGGCGCAGAGAACCAGTGACCAGTGACACGAACAGTCGAAAGTTGACAGTCGACAGTCGACAGTTGACACGCGAAGCTGCGGGCCGCCGTGAAGTCTGAACTGTAGACTGTGAACTGTCGACTGTCGACTGTACTTAAGAGGTGCCACATGCCTACCAAGCTCTTGGGCGAGCGAATCAAGCGCAAAGAAGACCCGCGGCTGATTCAGGGTCGCGCGCATTACGTGGATGACCTGAAGCTCGACGGAATGCTGCACATGGCCTTTGTGCGAAGCATCCACGCGCACGCCCGCATCAAATCCATCGACACGGCTGCGGCGCGTGCTACGCCCGGGGTTGTTGAGGTTTTGACGGGTGACGACATCAAAGACCAGCTCGGACAAATTCCTTGCGCGGCGGGCATTGAAGGTCTGAAGGTGCCCAAGCACTACTGCCTGGCCGTGGAGGAGGCCCGTTATGTGGGCGAGCCGGTTGCCGCCGTCATCGCCCGCGACCGTTTCGTCGCCCGCGATGTTGTGGACAAAGTCGAAGTCGAGTACGAACCGCTTCCTGCCGTTACCAACGCTGAAAAGGCCTTGGTGAAAGACTCGCCGCGAGTCCACGAAGAATTCCAGGATAACCTTGCCTTCGTGGCCAAACTAGACTCCGGCGACTGGAATAAACTCCAGGCTGACCCGAATCTGAAAGTTATCAAGCAGCGCTTGGTTAACCAACGGCTGGCGCCGGTCTCCATGGAGACGCGCGGGGTGATTGCCAGTTACGCGCCCGGCGAGGACGCGCTGACCGTGTGGTCGTCCACACAAATTCCGCACCTTCTGAAGACCCAGCTCGCCATCATGACGAGAACGGACGAGGCTCGGGTGCGCGTCATCACTCCTGAGGTGGGCGGGGGCTTTGGAAGCAAGCTGAACGTCTATGGGGAGGAAGGCGTGGCGTGCTTCGGCTCGCGCCGGCTGGGCAAGCCCGTCAAGTGGATCGAGGGCCGCCGGGAGAATATTGCGGGGACGACTCACGGCCGCGACCAGATCAACGAACTGGAGACCTACGTCCAGCCCGATGGCACAGTAGTCGGGCTGAAGTGCCGCATCATCGCCGACCTGGGGGCGTACCACCAACTCCTGACGCCCGCCATTCCCACGCTCACGGCGTTGATGATCCTCGGCTGTTACAACATCCCCAACGTCTCCGTGGAAACTCAAGGAGTCTTCACGAACAAGATGGCGACGGATGCGTATCGGGGCGCAGGCCGCCCGGAGGCAACCTACATTATCGAGCGGGCCATGGACCTGGTCGCCTATGAGCTGGGAATGGATCCCGCGGAGGTGCGCCTGAAGAACTTTCCTTCACCGAAGGATTTTCCGCTTGCGCTGCCCACCGGCGTCACCTACGACACAGCGAATTACCAGAAGACGCTCAAGAAAGTCCTGAAGCTGGCCCGATATCCTCACCTCCGCAAGGAGCAGGAACGGCTGAGAAAGAAAGGGAAGTATCTTGGGATCGGCCTTTGCACCTACGTGGAGGTTTGCGCCATGGGTCCGTCAAGCCGCATGCCGGCCGGCGGCTGGGAATTCGGCATGGCGCGCGCGGAGCCGACCGGGAAGGTGACCGTGTTGAGCGGGACGTCGCCGCACGGGCAGGGCGAGGACACTTCCTTCGCTCAGATTGTGGCCGAGGAGCTGGGCATTCCTTTCGATGACGTCACGGTCTATCACGGTGACACCTCCGTCGTGCAGCATGGCATCGGGACGTTTGGCAGCCGGACGCTGGCGGTTGGGGGGAGCGCAATCTATCGCGCCACGGAGCGAGTGAAGAAGAAAATGAGCCGCATAGCAGCGCACAAGCTGGGCGTGAAACCCGGAGAGTTAGTCTTTCGGGAAGGGAAAGTCCAGACCGCCGACGGGAACAAGTCAATTCCCTTCGGTGAGGTGGTGGGCGAGGCGTACCTCGCCCGCCAACTGCCGCCCGGCCTCGAGCCCGGTCTGACGGGGCAGTGCGTCTTCGAGCCGTCCAACTATACCTTCCCCTTCGGCGCCCACTTGGCTGTCGCGGAGGTGGACGCGGAGACGGGCGAAGTCCGGCTTCGCAACTACTACGCCGTGGACGATTGCGGGCGTCAATTGAATCCGATGCTCGTGGACGGGCAAATTCACGGCGGGCTCGCTCAGGGGATCGGCCAGGCCCTTTGGGAAGAGTTGGTTTATGACGAGAACGGCCAACTCGTAACCGGCACCTTGATGGACTACGCCGTGCCCAAGGCGCACCAGTTCCCGTGGTTTGAAACGGCGAGCACGGAAACGCCAACGCCCGTCAACCCCCTGGGCGTCAAAGGCGTGGGGGAGGCCGGCACCATCGGCTCAACCCCCGCCGTGGTCAACGCGGTTTTGGATGCGCTTCGTCCGTTCGGCGTGCGCCACGTGGATATGCCCTTGAAGCCCGAGAAGATTTGGCGAATCGTGAAATTGGCGCACACGGCGTAAGAAGGAGAGTTCGCCATGATTCCTGAGCCTTTCGAATATCACCAACCCAAGACTCTCGCGGAGGCCGCGCGCTTGGTGGCGCAATTGGGCGGCGACGGCAGAATCCTGGCGGGTGGCCATAGCCTGATTCCCCTGATGAGGCTCCGCCTGGCAGCGCCCAAACATCTGATCGATATTGGCCGGCTGGCTGAATTGAAGTATCTCCGGGCAGACGACGGCAAGTTGCACATCGGCGCGCTGGCCACGCACTATCAGATTGAGTCCTCCGAACTGCTGAAGCAGAAATGCCCCTTGCTTCCCGAAACGGCCGCGGAAATCGGCGACGTGCAGGTGAGGAATAAAGGGACGATCGGCGGCAGCCTGGCGCATGCGGATCCGGCGGCGGACTGGTCGGCGGCCACCTTAGCGCTGGGGGCGGAGATTCAGGCCGTGAGCGTGCGGGGCGAGCGATGGATTCCCGCCAAGGAATTCTTTGTTGACCTGCTGACGACGGCGCTAAAGCCGGATGAAATACTGACCGCAATTCGCGTTCCCAGCTTGCCCGTGAGCGCGAAAACGCCGGAAGCCCCGCGCGCGGGTGACGCCCAGGTGGGCGGAGTGATCGCCAGCGTGGGACAACGGTTGGTCCTCGGCGCTGCCCGGCAGATCGTAGGCCGGTTCTTCGAAGCCTTCTCCAAGCAGGTCCAGCAAACTCCCTCTCCTACGCCATCTCCTGCGACGACTGGTACTCAAGATCTGGGGGTATAGCGTCGCGCGGCCTAGGGCCGCAACCAAAATCAATCGCTCCTTTCTCCTTTCTACGCGGAAGTTTCCGTGTTGTCTCGAAAGTGATGGTCGTCATTGCTTTCATGACACCAGTTGGTATAAAGGAGCCGATTTGATAAAACTTCTCACCCTTCCTCCCTCTCTTGAGTTCTCAGTGTTGAGTTTTCGGGAGGAGGGAGGATTATCACGTTCTGCACGGCCAGACTTGCTTTTCGGGAGGCAAATCAGCGGAAGTCATATTCATTGTAGAGGTGCGTAATGGCAACTCAGCCGAAAGTGCCCTTCGAGCCTGCGCCGCAGGCACGGCCCGCCGTTATCACGCTGCCTATGCCGGGGATCAGCGAAGACTGGCTGGCGGTGTGTATAGGCTTGCTGGTATTCGTACTCTCGCTCGGCCCGCTAATCGGGGCCGACCTGTTGGGCTGGGCCGTCACCACGTCGGTCTGGACAAGCCCGGCGAAGGCGCTCGCACCAGCCTCGAAACTTTACGCCAAACTCCCTCCGTTCGTTTCTCTCATAGGAACCTATGTCTTCCTTTTAGCTGTTCTATTGGCAGGCGCCAAGGCTCTTCGCATCAACTTGGCGCGCTTTGCCAGAGGTTTTACGGTGGTATTCATCGTGAGTTATATCTGTTGGTTTCTGGGCAACTGGGCGCACATTGCCGCCACACCGGACAAACGGCAAGCGCTCAAAATCGGCTGGTCTCTTAGCCTGACCAACGAGTCCGGATTTATCATCGCCCTGTTGGCTGGTCTGCTGATCGCAAATTGTTCTCCGCGAGCCTGCAACGCGCTCAAGGAGGCAATCCGACCCGAGCTCTTCATCAAGACGGCCATCGTAATCCTGGGCGGATTCCTGGGGATCGCGGCACTGGAACAGCGTCAGCTTGCCGCTTCAATCATGTTCCTGGGCGCCTGCACCATCATCGCGGCATACTTGATTTACTGGCCGATCGTCTACTTCGTTTCTCGCCGCTATTTTGGTTTCAGCCGCGAGTGGGCTGCGCCCCTGGCGTCCGGCATATCGATTTGTGGTGTTTCGGCGGCCATGGCAACCGGCAGCGCCATTAAGGCGCGCCCGATTGTGCCTATCATGGTTTCGTCGCTCGTCGTCATTTTCGCTGTGGTTGAGCTCATGGTGCTTCCCTTCGCCGCCCAGCACTACCTCTACGGGCAGCCCCTGGTGGCCGGCGCGTGGTTGGGCCTGGCGGTGAAGACCGATGGCGCTGCGGTCGCCAGCGGTGCCATTGCCGACTCGCTCATCCGCGCCAAAGCCCTGGCCGCTACCGGATTGGCTTACCAGCCCGGCTGGATCATGGGCGTGACCACCACGGTGAAAGTGTTCATCGATGTTTTCATCGGGGTATGGGCTTTCGTTCTCGCCTGGGTCTGGTCTGCCAAGATTGAACCTCGCGAGGGCGAGAAGGTGCACACTCGGCAGATCTGGGAGCGTTTCCCCAAGTTCATCCTTGGCTACGCGTCCACATTCCTTATCGTGCTGGCTCTCGGCCTTGCCTTCCCAAGCCTGGCGCCCAGGATCAAGGCGTCGATGGGAGAAGCGAATATATTTCGCGCCATATTCTTCGTGATGACCTTCCTGGCCATCGGAATGTTGTCCAACTTCCGCAAACTCTGGCAGGAAGGTATTGCCAAGCTGGCGGGCGTCTATGTGCTCTGTCTATTCGGATACATCATCTGGGTTGGCCTGCTGATCTCGTGGCTGTTCTTCCACGGGGTGCTGCCACCCGTGGTAAGGGGGTGAGATATGACCGAACCTCGATTGAGGGAAGAACTCGAGAAGATGAAAGGTGAGTACGAACCCCTGCTCCCGATTGAGCGCAAGTTGATCTGGTACACCTTCGCGGCCGGGGTCATCCTGCTGGCCGCTCTGGTGCTTATTAGCCGCGCCTTCGTGCCGTGAGTGGAGCAACCGCGGCTGCCCGGGAGTATAATGAAGAGACAGACGTTGCTCTTGCCGGTGGTGGCCGGAGGTTCTGACGTTGGGCACCTTGCGCGACATTCTTCACGAGAAGGTTCGAGAGGGCGAACTCTGGGAAAAGCTTGACCGCGGTTTTGTGCGCTGCTACGCGTGCGGGCACGCGTGCCGCATTCCCGAAGGTCAGGTTGGCGTCTGCAAAGTTCGCTACAACGAGGGCGGGAAGCTCTTCGTGCCCTGGGGATATGCGGCCGGACTTCAGTGCGACCCTATCGAAAAGAAGCCCTTCCATCACGCTTATCCCGGCGCGCTCGCCTACAGTTTCGGGATGCTCGGGTGTGATCTCCACTGCGCCTATTGCCAGAATTGGGTGACTTCCCAGGCCTTGCGCGATCCCGAGGCGACCTCACCTCCCACGCAAGTGAGGCCGGAGGAAATCGTCCGCGACGCGCTCGAGCAGGGCGCGAAGGTGGTGGTGAGCACCTACAACGAGCCGCTGATTACCAGCGAATGGGCGGTCGCGGTCTTCAAGGAGGCGCGGGCGGCGGGGCTCAAGACCGGGTTCGTTTCCAACGGCAACGGCACACCGCAGGTGCTCGAATACCTGCGCCCCTGGGTCGATCTTTACAAAGTCGACCTGAAGAGTTTCGACGATCGCCAATACCGCCAACTCGGCGGCCGCCTCGAGCCCATCTTGCAAACGATTCAGCGCCTCTACGTGATGGGGTTGTGGATTGAGGTCGTCACCCTGCTGATCCCCGGCTTCAATGACTCCGGTGACGAATTGAAGCGGCTGGCTGAATTCGTGGCGAGCGTGTCGCCGGATATTCCCTGGCACGTCAGCGCGTTCCACAAAAACTACAAGATGACGGATCCCGCAAACACCAAGCCCGCCGACCTGATGCGCGCAGCGGAAATCGGCAGGCGAGCGGGCTTGCGGTTCATCTATGCCGGCAACCTGCCCGGCCAGGTGGAAGACCTGGAGAACACGCGCTGTCCGAACTGCCGCGAGCTCCTCATCGAACGCTACGGGTACTACATTCTCGACTACCGCCTAAGCGCGCGAGGAACCTGCCCGAAGTGTGAGACGGTCATCCCCGGGCGCTGGGCTCCGAAGTTCGAGGGCCAGATCGCCCACCTCCCTTTCCTGCCTCGCTCGCGCAAACGGTCCCACATGAGTCCGCACTCCCTCTAGTGGAAACTGGAAACTGGAAACTTGAAACTGGACACGTGCAGGGGGGCTGGAATATGGGTTGATTTGGGATCTGTGGAAATCCTCCCGTGTGTTTTCAATAACATAGTGGGTTCGTTTTTCCATTTTTCGCGATCTGTGTTGACAAGATACATAGTCTATATTTCATTAAATCCAACATTCCGCGCCGCCGTCCCGCCATGGATATTATGTTTTCACCGAAGCCCAAAGAAAAAGTATCCGGGGCCGACGCGCATGTTGTGCATGAGGGAAGCCGGCGAGACAGCGGCGAGCAAGAGTCCTCCCAGCGCCTGGGCCAGCGCCAGAGGCCAGATGTTCCGGTGCTTGGCAAAGATCTCCGAGAAGATGAATCCGGCCAAGGTGGTGGCAATCATCAGGATCGGGTTCGGGATGTGGGCGGAACCGAACATGAGTCCCACCAGCAGTGAAGTGAGGTGTCGATTGGGCAGGAGACTCATCAAACGATTGTGGAAGTACGACTGCGTCAAATACTGCTGGGCCAGGCACCAGACGGCGTATCCCAGCAGCGCCAGCAGCGCGTTGGGAGTAGGGCGGAGGAGCACCAGGGAGTGTCGCGCAAAGCCGTAAACGAAGAGTGGGACGCAAATGGCCAGCGCCAGCGGAAACACCGCTTCACTGCTCGCCCGCAGGCCGGACCACGCAAGACCCAACTTCTGGAACGTGTCGCGGTGCGCGAGGTGGCTGAGAAGAATTGCCGCCAAGAGCGCCAACCAGGCGTGCGGGAATGTAACCTGCCCTCGCCAGATGTAGTATAAAATGCCCGCGAAGATCGTCAGGGTTTCGAGCGCCGTGCCAAGACGTGGCCATCCGTCGGCTGACGGATCGCGCGAGCTGATTTCACCGACTGAGGTAAGCGTGCTCATGGTGCTCCGCACACTTATTCTACGCCCCGCCCGCAGAAGATTGAAAAGAACTCCGTGGGTTGTGTTACTCGCCCTTGGCGCATTCGCGTCCTGGTTCGCCGCCAGTTCATCCTCCCCATCGGCAGCGGCCGGAGGGATTGCCAAGGACCGGCACGTGCTGGTGATTTCCGTGGACGGCATGGGCGGGCAATTCCTGGCGCAAACGGCGCCCAAGGTTCGCGCGCCCAACTTACTGCGCCTGCGGCGGGAAGGAAGTTATGCCGAGGGCGTGTTGGGAGTTTATCCCTCGGTGACCTATCCCTCGCACACCACCATCGTGACGGGGCGCATGCCTGCGGAGCACGGCATCTACACCAACTTGTCGTCCCGCGAGGCAGGCAAAAACCCTGGCGATTGGTTCTGGTTTTCGAACGCCATCAAAGTGCCCGCGGTGTGGGACGAGGCGCGCAGCCATCAGTTGACCACCGCAGCGGTTTTCTGGCCGGTCACTGCCGGGGCGCCGATTGACTGGGACGTTCCTGAAATCTGGGATCCCCAGAAAGGTGAAGTGGGGGATCCGCTGTACGTCGCCAAGTTTGCAACGCCGGGGCTGCTGTTCCAGGCCCTGATGGAAATCGGTCCGCCCCAGAAAGGGGCCGATGAGGACATCACTCGGGCGCAGCTTGCGGCGTTTGTCTTGAAGAAGTACAAGCCCAACTTGTTGTTATTCCACCTGGCCTCCCTGGACAGCGAAGAACATCGCCACGGCCCGCAGAGCCCCGAGGTGGCCGCGACCTTGGAGTTGGAAGACAAGCTGATCGGCGAGCTGCTGGACGCCGTTAAAGTAGCCGGGCTGGCGGACTCGACGGACGTGTTTATCGTCTCCGACCACGGTTTCCTGCCGGTCGAAAACGAGGTGGCGCCCAACGTGCTGCTCGCGAAAGCGGGCCTGCTCACTCTGGACGCCCAGGGCAAAGTAAGCGGAGGGAAAATTGCGACCGTCGACAATGGCGGCTCCTTCTTCATCTATTGGCCGGAAGGCGAAGACCTGCGGCCTGCCGTCGAGGAAGCCTTGAAGCCTCTTCGCGAGCAGGGTGTGCTGTGGGGCCTCTTGAATCGTAACGCTCTTCGTGATCTCGGCGCCGACCCGGCGGCGCAGATGGCCCTCGAGGCGCAAGAGGGATGGGATTTCACCAGCCGGGCAACCGGCGATGTGGTCAGGAAACTCGGAGCGACCCGGGGAACGCATGGGTACTTACCCTCGCGGCCCGCGCTCCGTGCTTCATTTATCGCGTGGGGGCCGGGAATCAAGGCCGGCCAGGATCTCCATTTAATCCCCATGACAGCTCTTGGCCCTACCATCCTCAGGGCCCTGGGAATCGACGACCCCAACTTCGGCAGCGCGCCGCCGCTCGCGGAAATTTTCAAGTAGAGACGGCCCAGGGTATTTTCAAGTGGAGACGGCCCGCCGGGCCGTCTCTACAAGCTTTTCAGGCGCCTCATCAGGCTTTCGGCCTCATCCTTCGCCAGGTGATGCGGCGAAAAAAGATCTTCCCAGTTGAGGTCGGGAAATCCGCGGCGGGTCAAGAGAGCGGG
>Ga0209777_10002651_pt1 | contig 23205 bp, 19 predicted proteins | sample FrelakmetHBP12HB_FD_187147 | JGI IMG/M metagenome (GOLD analysis project Ga0209777, IMG submission 187147) | Freshwater lake sediment microbial communities from the University of Notre Dame, USA, for methane emissions studies -HBP12 HB (SPAdes)... | ecosystem: Environmental > Aquatic >...
CAAGGTAAAACTGACTATCAGAAAATCCTATGGGTTTAAGAGCTTTACGTGTACGGAAATAGCATTATATCACGTGCTTGGCGATTTACCGGAACCTGAACTACCCCACAGATTCTATTGACGAAGCATAAAATTTAAAAGTTATCGATTGTTTTTATCTTTACTTTTAAGCTGCAGCACGCAACGCTGTTCAAAAATTCGGGAATCCTGTCCGTTTGAAAGGATCCATCAGTTTTTCAGCGGGCACGGTGCTGAGCTGCAGCATCTTTTTAAGAACATCAGGCCGTTCTTTCTGGATTCGATCAACTTTCTGCGCAATGGCTCCATTAATATATTTATACAGATTGAACGGATTAAGGGTGCAGGGAAGTGTTTCGGTGACCAGGCTAAAAAGATAATTAGACTCTTCCTCGCCAAGCAGTGGACTGGTCATAATCTGTAAAAACTCAATATAGTTCTGGGACTCAGGAAAATGGCGATACCACCATGAGATGTAGTTGTTTATTCCCTCACGGTTGAGTTTTCCCTCCTTGAATGCTTCAGAGAGTGCATGTGCAGCCTTAAGCCCGGCCATCATTGATCCAGTGCATTCCGCCTCAATGGTCCAGGCTGCATCACCGACAATGAGGACATTATCCTTGAACGGCGTTGGTACCGGGGACCATATATTATGCACATGCGCCAGCTCCTTTCGTATCTTGGGAGCTACAAACCATTGTTTAAACGGGCTTTCGTAAATAAAATAAGCAAGCCTCTCCTTATAATCGATAGCCGGATGCGTCGCACCGCCAATGTATACCCAGTATTCATCTTTTCCAAACGGGCTCGGCTTGAGAAAATAGGAAATCGGGTATCCTGATTTCCGTTCATATAATGTGGGCATTATAAGCACATAGGGATGAGGAAGTTTCAGGCCTGTCATGTAGTAGTTTATGCCTTTCATGGTGCCATAGAAATTGCGCTCTTCATTGAGGTTGAGAATTCTAACCAGCCGGGAATTTACTCCGTCTGCTGCTACGGTAAAGATACTGCGAAACACTTTCCCACCGGCAGTGTAAGTCTCATTAACATCCCGGTTTCGCCGGTGATCAACCACATTTTCTCCGGGGAATATATCAACACCTGCTGCCTTAGCATCTTGTAACAGTCCATGCAACAGATGCCCTTTGCTGTAGGCCATTGAAAGACGGCCCTGGTCACCCTTTTTTACATTTGCCTCATAGTCACCGAGTTTAATATAGTGCTGTGCGTCTGACGCATAGATATGCCAGCCATAGAAGTTCTGATACGGTCCGTCATACTTCAAGGAAAATCCTGTTACCGGGAATATAAAACGACTCTGCTTTTCATTAAAATACATCCGTTCGCCAAAGTAGTAATCGCTTTCCACGGCAAACATCGTAGCGCAGCATCTCTGCACTTCGGTTATCTGTTCTTTGCGCTCCAGCAATGCAACCTTCAGACCATTCTCGCCAGCAACCTTTGCCGCCATGAGCCCTCCCGGGCCACCCCCCACAACCACCACATCATAATCTTTAGCCATGCGCACTTCCTCCTGTCGCTTCTTTAGCTATCCCAACACCATTGAATATGAGGTATATGACATCCCTGATTCTTCGTACACATTCCTTTTTGCTTTTTATAAAAACATTCAGCCAGTCAATGATATATATGGTGTAAATAGTAAATATTATATTTGTCATACATCTCGAATCAACGCAACGATAAATTTCCCTGCTTTCCGTTGCCGTGACAATGAACTGAGAGAGCGATGAGTGGGGAATTTTGTGGCGCGTGAAAGGCTTTGACAAAATCCGTGGCTGTAATAGAGTTATTCAAAAAAAGAAGTATATTTTACTGAAGGTTTCATTCGCCATTGAACTGGGGGTTAGCTCTTATGAAAACAAATTATGACGTAACAATCATCGGTGCCGGCCCGGCCGGCCTTATGGCAGCCATTACCGCGGCGCGCGAAGGGCTGAAGGTATTGCTGGTCGAAAGGAAATCCGGCATTTCCCGGGTGCAGCGCTCATGCTGCTCATCCCTTATTATGGAGCCTGATACACACGGCGAGTCGGTGACGCTCGCGGATAACAAAATAAATTTCCCCAAGACCGGTTTTTCAGTTCCGTATAACGGACCGTACGTTCCCCTGGTACTTGCAATCAGGTTTTCCCCCCGCGGCAATAAACTGGTCTTTACACAACAGGGACATCCGCTTGCCGTTTCAATCAACAAGGAAAGCCTGCTTGCCGGACTTATGCAGGAGGCGGAACAAACCGGGGTAACGATATTGAATAACACCATGGCACTGAAGGGTGAAAATGTTGAGGATCGGGTCGTGGTGACGCTTCGGCAGCCGGACCGGGATTTTGATGTTACCTCTGAAACAGCCATCGTTGCCGATGGAGTTAATTCCCGCCTAGTGGAAAATCTCGGCCTGAACAAACAGCGGAAGTTCTTTGCCCAGTTTCACACCGTCACCTATTACATGGAAAACATGACGTGTGAGTATCCGCCGTCGTGGATGGTATTTATCGGCAAGGGGCAGACGCCGTCCGGCATGGGGCAGCTCTATGTTCTGCCGAAACCCCGCGAGAACGGATCAGTGGTGCATGAGGTAACGTACGGGTGCCCGGTCATCGGGGAGAACCGCATCAAGTCTGATCTTGAATGGTTCATACGCGAGGGGACCTTTTCCCCGTGGTTCAGACAGGCGCGCTGCGTTAAAACACTCTCGGCTGTGCTCAGGTTTCACACGCCGCTCCCTGAGCCGGTGGCGGGAAGAATTCTTGTCGCGGGCGACGCGGCAAGCTTCATAGAAGTCTACATGCAGGGCGCGCTCATGTACGGCTTTCGAGCGGCAAAGGCGGTCGCGGGCTTTTTAAAAAAAAGGACCGGCTTTGATGAATACACCGGCTTCTGGAAGAGCACCTACGGCTACAATCAGCCCGGCGCGATTGAAGCTGCCACGCAGGCATTCGGCCTGCACGTTCTAACAGATGATGAAATAGATTATCTGTTCAGCCTTACGGACCGGGAGCAGCATCCCGGGTATGTGAATGAATTCTCCGATCGGGAAAATCTCATGCGGGCGATACTCGCGCATATGAGTGATATACAGAGGGACCGGCCTGAGCTTGCGGCCAGGATCCATGATTTACGCAGCATGTCTGTGGAAGAGCTGCTGCAGGTTACCTAAGCGGGTATTCGTGACTTGTGGCCAGTGACTAGTAAAAAAAGTGAAACGAGGAAGGTAAAAGGATTAAGATTACAACAGGAATGATACTGCTGAGTGGAAAAAAGGCGAAGGCGGAGAAGGCGCCGGGTGTCATCGCGTGGCCTCCATTCTTATGTGCCAGCTGTCGCGAGCTTTAAGGTGAAGTCAGCCGGAAAGCCGGATGCGTGAAAACCGCACGTCCGGTTTGATGAGCGGGGATGGGAAATGGGGTCATGGTAAGTCGGACTGAGGCGGCAGCTCGAAAGGGCTGCCATATATGCCACCGAAAACTACCACACCCATCTTCGACTCTACAAGATGTTTTTCATGGCAGACTCTTAATTATTTCAACACTGATGATTGTATATATAAAAGCAGGAGCCACGTGCAGCCCATATCGCAGATAATCGGGCAGGGGTCATGAAGCTTGTTCATTCTAGTTGTATCAAGATGCGGGCAGCCTCAATAATGGCTTTGCCTCGCATCATGTATTACTCTGCAAGCAGCCCGTGCTTTTGCATTTCAGGAATAATCTCCGACAGTCCCAACTTTGAAAGTTTCTTATTTGTCTGCAGCCCGGTTTTCACATCCCAGCCCCTGATAGCGTAATACTCATCCATCATATTGTTAAACTTGTCACGCTCAACCACAGCACCTTTGCGTGTTATAAGTTCTCCATCCGGGCCAGGCAGCATAAACTCTGGATTAAAAACGCCCAAGAAACCCCCTTCTTCTTCCATTTTATCTGTGAAATAAAACTCGTTTATCGTGTCATCCTTTCTGCCTACTCGGCCCTCCTTGCCCTGAATAGCACGCTGCAGGTTAAACACACGCTCACCGGTTTTATAGTATGTTGCTTCATCAAACTCGATGCCGGTCACCGCAGAAAGCAGACGGCTCTCCAGTGTTGGATCGCCCACTTTGTCAGCGGCGCCATCAGAAGTAGTCAGCGGGTAGAAGAAGTCACAGGCAACAAGGTTTTCCTTTGCATATTCTCGGTTCTGAATCATGCATGCCACTTCTGCCTTCCCTTCATAGGTCGAGAAGTCAACAGCCTTGTCACTTAACCAGAACTTTTTTGCAATCTTGCGCATAACGTCTGTGCTGAACGGTGACATAGCACCATCAGTTGCAAACCACATGACCCATTTCATTATGGGAAAGCACACTTCATGCAGCTGGTTCATGGTGCTGGTTGACTCTGTTGCATAGAAGACGGCATTGGTAATAAAGTATCGCGGGTTGTATGCTTCAGCGTTAAAACCGCTCTTTGTCATCCGCTTTTCAAGAAGTTTTGCAGCACCATTGCCGAGCATATGCCCAGCCCGCATCGTGCCTTCTGCAAGCGCTTCGCCAATGCCCCTGCGTTCAATTATCATCTCCGTCAGACGTTGTATAAATGCGAGGCTCCCCATTTCTGCAAGGGCAATTCCTGCGCTGCTGTCAGTGACTATGCCCTGTTTGACACATGCATCAAGAAAATAGAGCAGGTTCCCCAGCTCCTGGGTGCACAGGCCCAATTTATTGGCAAGGGATGTTGCAAGAAACGGGTCAGCGGTTGACTCTCCGCCATGGTATTTAATATCCCAGAGATAGTACATATAAACCGACTGGCAGTTTTTTCTGACTTCCTCCTGTCCTGAAACGTGTTTATACAGACCCCTTGGACAGCCTGAAGGGCAGCCGGGACATGGTGTCCTCTTGAGCAGCTCCAGTCCCTCAACATTAGGATCCATAAGAATTTTACCTTCCATGTGGGACCTGATATAGCTATTTACTTCCTTGAGTTCTTCAGGACGTGCAATAGAAACTTTCTGAGAGCCGTCTGCCACCACAGCCTTGAGATTTTTTGCACCCATCACTGCACCAAAGCCGCTTCCGCCGCATGCAGTATGGTCACTCATAGCCACAGCAAGCCGAACCAGCTTTTCACCGGCAGGACCGATACATACAGCCGTTGCAGTATCTCCATGGGCTGATTCCAAACGGTGGAGCGTTTCAAACGTCTCCAGCCCCCAGAGCCCGGTTGCATTTTTTATCTCTGCTTTTCCATCATGGAGGTACAGGTACACAGGCTTTGAGGCTTTGCCGGTGATAATCAGGCCATCATATCCAGCCAATTTAAGCTTTAAGCCAAAACTGCCGCCAGCATTCCCCAATCCGAACTGGTCAGGGTAAAGCAGCGGAGATTTACCGCCAACAAACCAGCGGTTGCCTGCTATTGCACCCGTTCCGGTAAGCGGACCGGCCAAGAACATAAGTGGGCTGTCAGGATGCAGCGCATCGATCTTCTGGTCAACCTCATCCCAGTACAGCTTGGATAGAAACCCACGTCCCCCGATGAAACGTTCCCGAAGATCAGTTGTATTTAGAGTCTGCATCTCCCCTGTGGAGAGATTGACCCTGAGCATTACCCCTTTCCACCCATGGATAGTTCCCATAATATTACTCTCCTTAAATCAGATGAATTAATTGAATATTTTGCTGTAGTGTTTACAAAAAGCATAACTATCTTATGGGTTCCTCTAAAAATCAATCAAAAACCGGTACACATCATAGAGAACATCTGATATAGTTTTTATTACACAAGGTGACTCTAACCCCAATAAAACAAGGAGCCAAATGATGCAGCCCGGATTTTTTGATTGGCAGAATCGTTTTGAAAAGCTGGATACAACAAAAGACCCGTTATTGAAACTGAATAGAGCTGTCAATTGGCAGCTGTTTCGCGCAGAGCTTGAGGCGATCCGGGACAAGCAGAGAAAAAGCACTGCTGGGGCAAAGCCCTATGATGCGGTGCTGATGTTTAAGATACTGATACTGCAATCGTTGTATAATCTTTCTGACGAGGCAATGGAATACCAGATACTGGACCGGATGTCCTTTATGCGCTTTTTGGGGTTGCAGGCGGGAGACCCGGTGCCTGATGCCAAGACCATCTGGCTGTTTCGTGAACAGTTGAAGGCAGTTGGCCGTATGGAGAAACTGTTCAAGCAGTTTGATGATTTTCTTGCAGACAACGGCTATGCAGCCAAACGGGGACAGATAATTGATGCCAGTATCGTGGCGGCGCCACGGCAGCGCAACAGCCGTGAAGAAAACAGCCGGATCAAGGAAGGCAAAACGCCGGAAGATTGGCAGGAAGCAAAGAAGCGGCAAAAAGATGTTGATGCCCGCTGGACCAAAAAGAACGGGAAAACCTACTATGGGTATAAGAACCATGTCAATGTTGACGTAAAGCACAAGTTTGTTCGGGGCTATGCAGTGACGGATGCGTCGGTACATGACAGCCAGGTATTTGAAGCGCTTCTGGATGAGGACAATAGCAGTTGTGATGTGTATGCTGATTCTGCCTATCGGTCTGAGGAGTCGATACAGCGGCTTGAAGAGCTGGGATTTCGAGAGCATCTGCAGCGCAAGGGTTGTAAGAACCACAAACTGACGAAGTGGGAGCAGCAGGGCAACAGGACGCGGGCAAAGAAACGGTCCAGAATCGAGCATGTGTTTGGAGTGCAGGCTATGGTGGCGGGGAATCTTATCATGCGATGCATTGGCATGATACGAGCCAGGGTAAAGATAGGGCTGCGTAATCTTGCCTACAATATCAACCGTTACGGGATGCTGGCAACAACAGGATAAGTGCGCCGGTACGGGTATAAAAGCCGCTTTGAAGGCAGTATGCAAGGCGGTACACGATGCTATGAGATCGGTACTTTTAAAAATATTCGCCATATATCAGACGCTGGTGCTTCAAAATTCAACAGTCAGTCTTTTATCTTCTAAAAAAATGAATTTTTAGAGGCGCCCTTATATTCATTAACATGATACATTATGTTGTGCAAAGTAAGTTTGTTTATTTGTGAGCCTTAGTGTACTGTATCACTTCCCAGTTTTTCTGATTTCCTTGAATGCCAGAAGAAATATTTTTTCAGTAGAAGATATACATGACAATCGCTAACTGGTTGGACCAGGTATTGTTTCAGTATTTTTATACCCTACTGCTGCCCCTCCAATTAAACAGTTCGGGCAGGGCAATTATCTGTGCCCCCCTTGGAGGATGCCTCAAGAATAAGCTTTTCAGCAGTATGGAGATTTTTACTTTTATCTTCTCCGATGTTCATCTGAATAATGCCTGCTATTACATTTTTAGATTTACTCATGGGTGCTACAGGTCACCAATAGAATATTATGAGTTTTTGAATAACACAGGCTACTTTATCCCTTGCTGTGGAATGATAAATGAGATATTAATATCAAATATCTACTATTAATTTAGGGAATATAAAAAAAGAAGATAAAAGAGTCCGCATGATTATTAAATTAAAGTTATTTGCAACATTCAGGGAATATTTGCCTGAGGGCAATGATGGTCACTCATGCGAAATCAAAGTCCCCGATGAATCCCGAGTTGATAGCATAATAGAAGGGATAAAACTCCCACAAGATATACCTAAAATAATCCTTATCAATGGGCTCCAAAAAACAGCAAGAGATATACTCAAGGATGGCGATACGCTGAGCATTTTTCCTCCTATTGCCGGCGGTTGATGTAACCCGCTAGAACATAAATGGATTACTCAGCTATAACAAGCTATAACAGTTTTTATCGGTAAGGGAAAATACCGGATAGATGCTACAGCAAAATTATTTGCTGAAATATTTCAGCTAAATTTGGTAAGAACAGCGTTATAACCGCCGGCATCCATATTGACAATGCCACTGCCAGGGATATAGCGTTACTTTTAAAAAACTGTAAAACTTTATGCACACGGCTCTTGAAAAAACTGGAGAACATGTAGTGAAAAAAAACCGCATTATTGTTGGAATTACCGGTGCAACCGGTGCTGTGTATGGCATGACCCTGCTGCAGGCTTTAAAAAAAATTAAAGCTACCGAAACTCATCTCGTCATTAGCGCTGCCGGGAAAGACCTGCTTGCCATGGAGATTGGGAAAAGGGCTATTGAAAAGGCGGTATCTCTTGCAGACCGGTGTTATGATAATGATGACCTGGCCGCTCCTATATCAAGCGGCTCATTTAGAACTGACGGAATGATTATTGCCCCCTGCAGTGCAAAAACATTGTCGGCAATAGGCCATGCATACGGGGACAATCTTATCCACCGTGCCGCTGATGTTGTGCTGAAGGAAAGAAGAAAGCTGGTGTTGTTGTTCAGGGAGACACCGTTAAATCTCGGACATATTCAAAACATGGCCCAAGTTACTAACATGGGAGGGATTATCCTGCCACCGGTTCCAGCCTTTTATCATAAACCGAAAATGATCGCAGATATTGTTAATCAAACCATCGGAAAAGTACTTGACCTTTTTACCCTGGAACACCAGCTTTATACACGATGGGGTGAAAAGCGTTAATCCTTCCTGTGCTGCGCCATATTATTGAGCACTTATTTTCTGAAATCGCATGCTGGTAAGCTGTCAGGGCGGGAAGGTCTGATAGCATAGGATCACAGCCATCATCTTTTAACCATCACATAAGGAGGTCTCATAATGAAAAGAAAAGGTAAATGTATCATGTTATCAGCTATCTTTCTAATTCTGTCACTTTGCTCCATTGCATTGAGCGCAGAGAATGTTCAACCCACAGGACCATACGACTCGTTCCGGGATTATATGGCTGCCCTTAAGGCACGGGGCAAAGTATTGAGGATAAAAGAAATGGACGCGGATCAGTATGAGCCGACAGCCTTTGTCTACCGCATGCTGGACAAGATGGGAATTGACGAGGCTCCCGCTATTTTGATCGAGAAGGTGAAAATCAACGGTCAGCTGATGGATGGGCCTGTTGTGGGAAACGTTTTCTGCGGATGGGACTCTGCAGCCATGGTGTTTGGATTAGACAAGATAACAAAGGATCAACGCGAGATGTATAAGGCCGTAGTGAATAAAATCGCGAGCTATGCAGACAGCAACGTTCAGTGGAAGAAGATAAAGCCCGTCACAGTCGATAACAGCAAAGCGCCGTGCAAGGAAGTGATTGAAAAGGGAGAAGAGGTGGACCTTTTTAAATTTCCTTGGGTCAAAAACAATCCCGCAGACTCGGGCCCGTTCATCAGTTCCGGTGCAGTTTTCATGGAAGACCCTGAACTGGGCCGGAATGTGGGTACCTACCGGTGTCAGGTTAAGGGAAAGAATAAGATAGGGGTGAATCCGGAAATAGGCCAGCATGGATGGATATTCATGATGAGGGCCATGAGAAGGGGCGAGAAAGTGAAGCAGGTTGCCGTTGTCCTTGGTACGGATCCAATCACCTATGCCATGAGCTCTACCAAAGTTGCCGGCCTGGGCGAGGATGAGATTGAACTGGCCGGAGGCTTTAGAGGCAAACCGGTGGAGATGGTCAAATGCGAGACCAACGATCTTTTAGTACCGGCTCAGGCAGAGATTGTTATCGAAGGCGAGGTCCCCACCGGAGAGCAGGAGACGGAAGGGCCGTATGGGGAGATGTTCGGGTACATTGGAGGCCTTGATCACAAAAACTTTTACATGAATGTAAAGTGCATTACCCACCGGAAGAATCCAATAATACTAAATTCCTTCACCGGGATTGAAGCACCAACGTTCATGATACCCTGGGGGGTAAGCGCTAAACTCCAATTAAAAAAGATGCTTCCCAACCTGATCGATATGTATTCCCCCCGTGAAGCCATTGGAATTAGTATTCTGAGCATAGAGAAAAGATTACCAGGCGACGGCATGGCAGCAGGCCAACTCGTTTCTGGAGCCAAGATCATGGGTTCTGTGAAGGTAATTATCGTTGTAGATAAGGATATTGACCCGACAAACATTACCGATGTGCTCCATGCAATTGCGACAAGGTGGCAGCCCTATCCGGCAGGGCTCATTATTCCGCAGATCGCCGGTATGGCACTTGACCCGAGTGCACCAAAGAGGATGCTGACCAGCAAAATCGTCATCGATGCAACCAGACAGCTTCCTGATGAAGGTGGTCCCAAATCGTGGCCGCCGGTATCCCGAGTTGTTCTGGAAGAAAAGGCTCCCGGAGCTTTCAAGTTGGTAGACCAGAAGTGGGTTGAATACTGGAAGAACTGGAAGAAGTAGGTGCGTGGTGACCCCGCCCTTACACTACACCTCCGCCTGTTCGCCGTGGGGGCCGGCATTTATCCGGCCCTTCACGGCCCAAACCCAGATCCCGCAGAGAAGATTGACCACACCTTTAAATAAAAAGGCATCTCCACAGGAGAAGGTGTCAAAGAGATAGCCGCAGCCCTGCAGAAAGAGAACGATTCCCAGAGTACCGACCGTATTCAGACCACCGAAGATGCTTCCCAGCATTGGCTGAGGAGCAGCATCAGAGGCTAAGGTGTTTGAAGCAACGATAGCACCATTCTTCCCGAAGCCCAGGAGGGATACAAAGACAAACATCCAGGGAGAAAAAGGGTTTTGTGTAATAGCGATAAAGAAGTACCCAACACCGGCAATGAGGAGTGTTCCGATGAGCACGGGGGTACGACCAATCCGGTCAAGGAGTATGCCGATGGCAGAGAAGCTGAAAAGCCCGACGAGGCTGCCCACCATCATGATGAAACCCCCTCTGGCCGTGGCTTGAATAGGTGTATACCCGAATTTATGTGCCACGCTTACCACCCAGACCATAAGCAGAGTGGAGGGAATAGCAATATCTGCCCGCGTAATGAATGCCGTAATATAACTCACTTTCAGAGGGAAACTTTTCGAAACCGCGCGATAGATATCTCTGACCCCGCCCGATTTGCTTTTCCCCTCCGGCATCCTGTCAACCAGGCCATACGCCGCCACAAAAACTCCCAGAAGTCCCAGTAACCCCCCGGCGTAAAGCAGAACCAGCACTCCTGTGCTGGTGGCAATCTGGGTAAAAAAGCCGTATACACACAGCGTTCCCAGGGTCATCATGATTCCATGGAGGGCCATGCCCTTTCCTCTCCCCTCAACAAAGGTATAATCTGCTACCATGGTAACAAACTGAGGATGGCTTAGGACAAGGCCAACACCAATCAGGAACCGGATCAGATAGGCACAGAACACCTGCCCGCCCACGGAGGTAAGACCGAAGACAATGGCAATCTCCTTACAGTAACCAAAGGTGATGTAGAAAATAAAACAGGCAAGGAATCCTAATACCACAAGGATTCTTCGGCCATACTTGTCTGATGCGACACCTACCATGCCGATGAGCAGGAGGGTGGCCACCTGGCTCATGTTTTGTAGCCCGGAATTGATAGACCCGGCTAACCGTTCCGGGATTCCGATAGTCTCTTTCAGGAATGCTGGTTGAACAACTGCAGGAAGGGCCATGAGGCAGCCTACAATCCAACTGGCAAAATAGAGGTAAAAAAAATTGATCCAAGTTAATCCGGTGGGGATATCTATGCCGGCAAATTTCCTGCCCGGTTTTGCAACCATATCGGCAGATGGTAAAATTTTCATCATATACCTCTTAAAAAATTCCTTACAAGCTCATATCCAATTCTTTCATATCCTTTTGGCAGAGTTCGCTCAATCGCGAGTTATTGTCTGAGAATGGTGTACCACAGAACCCCAGGCTTTTTACTGGCTCATGGATCCTATCGTCGTATATCACCTGCCCTTGACATTGTATCATTTTGGGAATCAGTTGGAAGGGATTTTAGAGCTGAATATGTAACTATACATAGCGTCATAAGTAATTGCGCATATTTTTTCGTAAAACCATTATTTTAAAGTCATTATGTGATTTTTTCTGCGAATATATTTTTTACGCTGTGTATAAATTTATTGTATAGGAAATTCCTTTTTTGGAGACAGATGGTTTGGAAAGCAAAAACATGAAAAAACAAATAGATGTAGGGAGAAACAAGCGAAGCGGTTCCGTCCTGCGCCTTAAAACTTCGCATGCGCTGTCGCTTCATGCGACCTATATTAATTGTCCGCCCGAAGGGCGTTAAGTTCAAAATTTCATACTTGTTGACAAAGATTTTTTTGATTGAATACTTTCACATCATACCTTCTGATGCGCTGATAATGATATATAATCAGGATAATCTACGACAGCAATGAGCAATGGAAAAAACGAAGGAGTGAGCATGAAAAGACTAAACAGGTGACAACAGGTGGTGGCTAACACTCACTATAAGACTTTTTCTAACACATATTTGGTGCTGAAACACATTGTGCCAGATAACACCATCGTCACAAAAACGCTCAATACTGGTTGCCGGGATGAAAAGGAAACAGCCAGGGATTTATAGCAGAGCTCGCTTTTAGACGGGCTAAGTAATAGGAGTGGGGCGATTGTGTGTCAATAATTATAATTACAGGACCTTCTAAAAAAAAATTAAGAATCAAAGAGGAGCAGTTGATTTTTATAAATCAAAGGATAGTCTGAACAACCAGGGATATCATAGACGCTTGAGGCAGCGTCTATGATAAACAACTTTTACTGGCACACAAAGATGAAGAGCAGTGCCGTGCATATTCTTGCCACGAAAAAAGCGGGTATCAAATTAGCATCAATACCCGCTCTGAATCAATTGATGTAATGACATTATTTATTGGGAAAGCCTGCCTTCTTCGCAGCTGCTTCAGCCTCCTCCATCTTCTCAAGCACGCCCATGAGTTTTGCCATGACATCAGGCCGCTCCTCGCCGATTGTCGGGAATAGCTCGCCGTAGGTGTTGCCGATGGTGCCGAGCAGCTTGTAAAAATCCATGGTCGGAATGCGCGGCTCCTTGACCAGGCCCACCAGGTAATCAAGGTCATCCGCATTAAAAAAATCCTGCAGCTCAATTGGTTTGAAGTCCATCTCGCCATAGGGCCCGTATAAATAGGTCTGATACCAGTCAAGGTAGCTGGCAAGGCCCTCGCGGTTGGGCTTGCCGTCAAGCAGAGCCAGCGTCACTGCGTTGGCCGCTTTCCAGCCGCAGACCATGGCAATGGCATTGCTCACTTCCATGAGCCATGCAGCGTCGCTTATCACCAGCACGTTGTCTTTGAAAGGATCTTGCATGGGTACATGCATGTTCACTACACAGCAGCTGGCACCGACCTTCTTCGCACCCTTGAACCAGGGGGAATATACCTTGTCATGGTAAACAAATTTTTCAATTTTTGCATTGAGATCGTCCGCCGGCTGGTGCGTGGTGACACCCACATGGTAGTGGCCCTTCTGCAGGCTGCTGCTGACAAAAAAGCTGCCGTCCATGGTGAAGACAAAGCAGATACCTTCGACCTCGGGGATATCGATATCCTCCAGGTACCAGAGCATTTCATTGTGCGTGGCAAAAAATTTCCGCCCCTTGTTCATCCCCAGGTGGCGCACGATGCGCGAATTCACGCCGTCAGCAGCAATGCAGAACGTCCCCTCATACTCCTCCCCGTTACCGGTTACCACGACCGTATCACCCTTCTTTTCAACACCGGTCACATTGGTGCCGGGGAAAACATCAACACCGTTTGCCTTTGCATCCTCCAGCAGCCCGCGCAGCAGCAGCTCCTTGTCAAGGGTCACCCCGGCCCGCCTGTTGTCAGGGTCCTGATGCTGATACGCTCGGTCCCCAAAGGTAAACTTTTTGCCGCCGGGAGAATAGACGGCAAAGCCGAACACATTCCGGTACGGCCCGTCATAGGGGACGGAAAACCCGCTCGCAGGGAAACAGATTTTCTTCAGCTGCGGATTGAAGACCACGGTCTGGCAGAAGGTGTATTCATTGATGGGTGACAGCACCCCGCCGTCAACGCGCTTAATTTTAGGAATGTCTGTTTTTCTGTCCAGCAGGGCTGTCCTAAGGCCGTTCTCTCCGGCAAACTTTGCTGCGGTGAGCCCTGCGGGACCTCCGCCGACGATAATCAGATCATATTTCTTTGCCATGACGTTTCCTCTTTTCTTGAAGTGTTAAAGTGTTGCGAGTTGAGGTAGTTAAGGGTTTTTTATATTATTATTAAACTTTTTAACTCTTACTCTCCTCAATTTCAAAACTTCTCTCTGATAAACCCCTAACCTATGATATCCCGAGCAGTTTGGCTGCATTCCCCCCTAGCATCCCTGACACCTCTTCTTCGGTAAAGAGGATCCCTGCAGGGGCCTTTTTCGGGAGATCCCTGATTGCCGTAATCCAGTCTCTAGTGGAAAAAGTGGGGGAGACAAAGGGTCCGTCAGTGCCGAAGAGGATCCGGTCGTAACCCATCTTATCTATCATACTGCGCAGGGTCTGGCAGAATTTTGGATAGTCTGACTGGGCTTCCCGTTGCCAGCCGGTCAGGCATCCGTAGAGGTTGGGCTTCACCGAGGCTATGGTCGTCATCTCGGGCCACCAGCAGAAACCCATGTGGGCGGCAATGATAGTGATCTCAGGAAAATCAGCGAGGATGGCGTCAAGATAAACTGGCTGGGTATACTTACTCTTCAAGCAGCCGAACATTGGTCCGGTGTGACTGAGGATCGGGATCTTGTACTGGGAGACCTTCTCGTAAAAGGGATAGAAGGCATGGTCGTCTGGGAAAAACCCCACATCGGGGTGAAATTTCAGACCCCTCATCCCCCATTCCTCGACGCACCTCTTCAGAAGTTCTATGGCATTCTTTCTCCGGGGGTCAATGCCGACAAAGGGGATCAACCGGTCGGGATACCTTTTTGCTATCTGTGCACAGACCTTATTCTGCTCCTCGATGGGTACCTCCGGTTCACCTACACCAAGTCCCCAGTCAGTAACCAGGATGGTACTCTTGTCAATTCCTCCCTCGTCCATAAACCGGATCGCCTTTTCTCCTGTGGTATCCCAGAAGTGGGCCAGCATTTGCTTTATCGCATCAGGAGGGGCTTCGCCAAACGTTTTTGCAAAGAGTTTTGCAGCTGAAAGAAAGAGTTTTTCGTGTTCCCACCCCTGGTTCATGAGATGATAATGAATATCGATAATCATGTTTTTCTCCTTCTTGTATAAGTTAGATTTTCTGATGGGTGGATACGCTGATTTGTTTCTTAACCAGAAAGATCCACAGGCACAAGATCAGGTTGTCCCCATCTTTGACTGCAAATGGCCAGTCCAATCACCTCAACAAAAATAAGGCTCATGTCAATCACCAGGATTGCTATGCTTGGCCCATTTCCAGATTCCTTTTGGTCTGACTCATTCCTAAGATCTTCAGGTTTTCTTCATGCCCATTTTTTCAAAAATCTCTTCAACCGTTGACTGAAAAACAGCCTCAACCCTTTCGGCAAGCTCCGGGCGTTCTTTTCTTATTTTGGGAAGCTGCTTCGTAATTGCTGCTATGAGCTTTCTGGGGGCATCGAACTCATCGTAGTATGACTTGACTTTAAAGGGCTCCATCACGGCGAAGATGTAATCGATCTCCTCATCCATAAGATTGGTAATCCCAAGTGCAGTCCTGAAGGCTTGCTCCCTCTTCTCGGGAATATGGTATTCATAGGAATCCTGCCAGTATTTCACGTAATCACCGAGACCATTGCCTTCTCTCAGCTCCTTGGCTGCTGCCTTTGCAGCCCTGAATCCATACATGATTGCACCCTGAACATAGACCTCTATAAAGGAGGCCGCATCACCAACAATTATTACTTTTCCTGCAACCGGGTCACGGAGGGGAGTGTAAAAATTTATGATGGCTGCAGTCCTTTTTACCACCCGTGCATCTTTAAACCAGGATGATACCTTGCCCTCGGACATAAAAGTTTTCATAAATTCTTCAGTGAACCCAGATAGTTCATACAGAGGGGGGGCTTCTTTTTCCCGCGGTGCCTTGGGCATAAAATACCCTCTATATGATTTCCCCTGAAACATAATGAATGCATTGGGAATGGAGGGTTTTACCCCCGCAAGGATATAGGATACCACCTTTGGCGTGCCGAATAACGTTCTCTCTTTGTTGAGCCCCAGACTTTGAGTGATGCGTGAATTTACCCCATCAGCGGCAATGGCAAGTTTTGACTTCACTTCGCTTTGAACGCCATTCTTCTGAAGCGTCGTGGTAACACCTTCCTCTGTATTCACTGCCTTGATGCCGATGGTTTCATTCTGAATCTCACAGCCGCTCTTTTCAACCTCGGCGAGGAGATTTTCCAGTAATATTTCTTTGTTGAATATCATGGCAACAGGAGTTTCCTCACGCTCTATCGTCAATTTATAGCCACTGGGTGACAGGCGGACTAACTGCCTCATCTCGACCCAGGGCCCACGATAAGGTATCGAAAAATCGTTGATATGAAAGATGATTTTCTCGCCTGCAATGGTAACTGTTTCGCCATCACAATTGGGCCTCGTAATCAATGCCTCGGCACAGGTCCGGTGTACCCGGGTGATTTCTTTCTTCTGCTCTACTAACAGTACCTTCAATCCCTCCTGCCGCGCTGTCTGTGCAGCCATCAAGCCTCCAGGTCCAGCACCTATAATTACGACATCATAAGTAGCTGACATCTTATCCCTCCTTGAGAAATATGTTTACCCTCCTTCTTCTTCGATGCTCCGGTGATGTCCGTCATGCGCTTCTCAAAAGACTGCAGATGGGGGATAGCTCAGTGCAATTAACACCTCTGGAGGAACGCCAACAGCCTGTGCCATCTTGACAGCACGGTCCTTGAGCGTAATGTACTCGAGCCACCTGCCGTTCCTCTCCAGCTTAAGCCGTGCATCGGCCTCACGGTACGGGCTGTCTTTCCTTTTTTTCAGAATATCAAGGTAAGCATCAAAGAAGACCTGGTAGGCACTGATGAAAAGGTCCAGATCCTGTTCTTTGAGCTCTAACAGTTTGCACCCAACCTTGGCTGCAAGGGTTGAGGGGAAGTGATCCATGGTATAGTGTGCTTCGAGTCCTTCCCGCATCTTTGCCCGGTCTCTCCCGAACCGGTCTGCAACTCCATCCATGAGGTGTTTCACCGTATCCAGGTCTTCTTCAATCCGCACTGCCGGGAACAGATCTAGGTTCATATGGTAAGGTCCTGACGCCTTCATCGACCACTCAGTGTTAAAGTGTCCCATAGGACAGTAAGGGTTCTCAGGAAACACCTCCATTTGATAGACCATGGCATCAATTTCTTCATCCATACCGGGTGGTTTAATACCCTTGACCGTCAAGTGCGCAATTGCCGCCTTCTCAATTGCCCCCCCTTGGATTATTGAGAGATAGGCACTCCCTGCTTTAAAGGTATGCATCTTTTCCGTGAGCTTGCCGGTACCGGAAACCTCCAGGAGTTCTTTAATTGCTTTCGCTTTCATCCCCTCCACAAATTTTAATATCCTCATTGCATCTCTCCCCCCACTGTGACCGGTTACTTACTATATGCTTAAACATGTTTATCATTTTTTACCATTCCGGTCTACACGATTAGAAGAAAAGTTCCGTGTAAAGATAAAGAAAGAGGTAACTGTAAAAAGGAGAACCAATTCATGATGAATTTTTTTTCTTCTTCAGAATGAAATTTGCTTCCCGCTAACAATACAGAAAGTTTATTTTGTAGCCCGTTAATTCTAGTTGTATCTAATGATTATTTTTTGTATAGAAAATTATAAATATCAATATGCCATGATCATTGGAAGCCAGCCAAGAAGCAGTTATCAGCCATCTATTTGAGTACACCGGGGAGTCAATAGTAGAAGCGGTTGAGAAAATGTTTGGTTGGGGAGACCCTTCCACGGGGTACGCAGAGTATATCTGCCCTCAGTGTCGTAAGAAAAAGAAATTTCCTTTAACCTGAAAGAGTCGATTGTGCACCTCTTGTGGCAAGAGGTATATAGAGGAATGACTCAATAAGATTTTTACCCATTCTCATAGTGCAGAGGGATAATTTTACAAAATCGTAAAAAGGAGAAAACATTTTGAATGACTATGATGTAATTGTAGTTGGTGCAGGACCTGCTGGGCTCATGGCAGCAAAAACAGCGGGTGAAAATGGCCTCAAGGTTGCACTCATCGAGCGTAAAACTGCTCTGGCAGATATAAACCGCGCCTGCAGCATGATGGTGGTAACCCTGACCGGCAAATACTTAGCAGAACGCGTATTTCTGAATGCACGGGAACAACGGATCTGCTTTCCCCGGTATGGTTTTTCTATTGCTTATGATGGACCCCATCAGGACTTTTATACCTGGTCCATTTATTCATATAAGGGTAATAAGGTGCAACTGGGAAACTATCAGGAAAATGTTCAAAAAGGCGAAGCTGGCAGAATCAGTGCTGTCTATAATAAGGGGGCTCTCTTACAAAATTGCTTAACGAGGCTCGCCGATTTCATGTTGATGTATTTAATCCTTATAATGTAATTGGTGTGATAAAAGAAGGCGGAAAAGTCAGGGTCTTGACCAGTGAAGGGAAAAGTTTTAAGGGCTCGTTTGTCATCGGCGCTGACGGCAGGTCATCAAAACTTGCCCGAGCTCTTGGACTAAACCGGGATAGAAAGTATTTTGGCACTGCTGTCACATTCGGGTATGAGATGACGGGAGTGGAGCCAGATGAGAAGTATGCGCTGTTTCAGATTTTCCTCAATGAAACACCAGCCATGAGAATCTGGATGACTCCCCGTGCAGGAAGCGACGAGCATTTTGCCATGGTCACCTCACTACATCCCGGATGCGACCACGCTGCAGCGTTCAAGCGGTTTACCAGTGAAGGACACTTTGCACCATGGTTTGCCAAGGCTGAGATAAAACGTCCTCTTGCAGCAGTCGGCAATATGCTCTCCCATATCGTTGATCCGTATAAAGACCAGGTGCTGCTGGTCTCGGATGCGGTATGGTGTCAGGAGGCTGAGATGACCGGAGCAATTATCAGCGGATGGAAAGCAGCCGCCGCAGTCACCTATGCTTTAGTGGAAGGAAAGATCTCACGGGAAGGAGTTTCAGAGTATATTAACTGGTGGACCGATGAGGTCATCAAGCAATATGATTATCAGGATATGGTAAGAAATGCTGTCCTGCCGTATATGTTAACTCCTGATGAAATTGATTTTCTGCTGAGCTCAATTAAGAAGACATTACCCGGCATGCTGGATCCGTATGAGACACCAAAACTTATCAGTGGTGCACTGGCAGAGGTAATGCCTATGATTGCCAGAGAGCGGCCGTCAATTATGCAGAAGTTATCTCACATGCGCGACTTACCATTGGAGAACATTTTTGGTGGATGTATCCGGGCAGGATTTCCCGCATTGACCTTGAATTGAGAAATACAAACTATAGTGAACGACAATGAAAGTGGATTTAAACGAGCTCAACGAGCCGTCATGGCGAGGAGCTCGGCCGTGGCGGTTTGATTTTAAAATGCGTGTAACTCTGCTTGGCTTTGTTGTTGATTGGCCTTTCAAAAGACGACTTCCGAACCGATGGCATAGTCTATGCGTCAGCTGTGCATAAATTCAAAACACACTGCTGTAATCATTGCGGAAGCATTCCGGAAACCCTATTGATAATTCCCTTACAGATTACATTTTACGTAATCCATATTTACGCTTGTAATTTTTAAATAGCCGTTTGAGCTTTTGACTGCCACTGGTATTAATCTCCTGAGCAATAAGCTCAAGGTCTTCATTTATCGACTCATCATAAGGTTCCCTGACCGGATTAAACCCGGTTTTTCTTATCTCGTGGGTGACATGCCGTTCTTCGTTTATCAGCAGCCGTGTTATATCGGGCCGTGCATAGTGTCCCGTACAGTCTGCTGCCCATTTCGCCTTGATGATCATCTCCATGTCAATATCTGCATACAGGATCATCTCTTTATCAAGCACGGGTTTTACAAGATACACCCCCCCGGGAGCAATAATGCTTGAGCCACCATTGTTGGCATTCACATAGAACTCTTTCTTTTTTTCGTCCGTATCAAAAATCTTTTTGCTCATCTCCTCATTGACATAATTTATGGCATTGAGGATAAATATTTGCCCAAGAATTGCGTCACTCCTGAGGATCACATCAATGGCATCTGTGAACCCGACCATGGGTTTCAGCGGTAAGGCTGCGAAATTGGCAATGTGTATCTGCTCGCCCTTGGCAAGCAATGCATATTTCACCAAGTACATGTTGTTCTCGCCGCAAATCAAGCCACCGACATTCCCCAGTTTGGTTTCAAACACGCGCAGGTCGCTTCCATCTCCCCTGCCCCAGATGGTTCTTTCAACCACCGTTGGAACAAGCTTCCGGCGGCACCCCATGATCTCTCCCTCATCATCGATGAACAACATCGAGTTATACAACGTGCCGCCCTCGCGCAGGCTCATACCCATCACCACGTGGCAGTGTGCCTTTTTTGCAGACCGGCAGAGCAGCTTTGTTGACGCACTGGGGACTTCCACAGAATTTTTGAAAAAATCCTTGAAATACCGGGCAGCAGCAAAAGGCGGTTCCATCCAGAGCCAGGACGGATACCCGGGGATGAAGCTTTCAGGGAAAGCAATGATCCTGGTACCTTCCTTTCCTGCTTTTTCTATGGCACTGCAGGCTATTTCAACTGTCTCTTCTCTGTTTAAAAAAGAAGGTGAAATCTGTGCTACGGCAACTTTGAACTTCGCATTGCTGTCGGGTTTATGGTTCTTCATTGTTCATTCTCTTTTGTTGATTAGGATATTTTAGCATCTTTTACAGAAAGGATTTGCCCCGGTATGTATCATGGATTTTTCCTGCCAGTAACTATCTGGCAGTTAAGATACTCCTGCCCTTGAAGCCGCAACGGTCTTACCTTAAGATCTGTGAAGCCTGCTTCCTTCATCCACTGCCGTATCTCGCTCACCTTTCTTGAATCTCCACGGTTTCGTTCAACCATAAGCTCAAGGGAAAAGAGAGCAGGGAAAAGCGGGCCTGTGCTGTCTTCATTGAGCATCATTTCATTGGCAATGATAACCCCTCCGGGCGCAAGAATATTAAACACCTTTTTGATGAGTCTTCTGCAGTCCTGCTCATCGTAGGCATCAAGGATTGTTGAAAGAAGCGCAACATCTGCTCCTTTGGGTAATTCATCTTTAACAAAGTTTCCTTCCACGATCTTTATTTTGTCGCTGGATCTATAGAATTTAATCCTCTCTCGTGCAATGGTGCATACTGCCGGAACATCAAACACAATGGACGTAAGCTGAGGATGTGCCTTAACGGCCATGACAGAAAAAATTCCTGTCCCACCCCCCACATCAAGCAACAGCTTATGCTTTGAGAAATCGTAAATCTTTGGAAGACATACTGCCTGCCGGTAGCTGAAACCTTCCTGGGCAAGCATCATCCTGCGCACGAGTTCAATTCCTTCGGCATACTCTTTTCGGAAGAGCGGAAGAGAATGATTCTCCATAATCACTTTATCAAAATCAGCCCACGTTAAATATACCTCATTGACGGCGTTTAAGTAGTTTCCAAAATATTCTGGTTTTCCCCTCACCAGAAAGGTGTCAGCGACCTTTGTGTTGGAGAACAGTGCATTTTTCCTGCTCAAAAGCCCAAAGGCAACCATGGCGTTAAGAAGCCTCACAACAGGTCGTGGCTGCAGTTTTAGTTTCTTTGCAAGCTGTTCACCGGTCAGAGGTTTCCTTGCAATAACCGTGAAGATGTCAAGATTATTGGCGATAAACAATGCCTTGCTCACCTGAAATGACATTGCCATCTGCCAGAGCGTGTCTTTATTCACTGTCAGATTTATCAGGTTGCTTTTCTTATTTTGTTCCATATTCAAATTCATACTAACCTCCTCTGGTAAATTAAAGGATATTAAAAATCACCACCAGCAGAGAGGCTGATAAAAAATAATTAAAACTACCTGTAAATTATCGGCAGTGTTTATTCCCGCAAAAACCTTAGCATCCCCTTTTTTGATGCGTCTCACTTCAACCTCGACGGTTCCCCTCTCCGGGCATAGTCCCCTGAAAACCCCGGTTTCTTTCTCCCAAGGCAATCCGCCACCGTAATGTGTCGTAAAGACGGAAGGTACTATGTTGGCAAATAAAGAACCGCAAAGGCCGTCGGTATTCATTGATGTTATGGTGTGTTTATCTCCCACCGTGTGTCCGTAGGGACAATTGCCGTTAACTCTTGTTATGGTCACGTCTTCGTACTGGCTGTTGATTCCTGCGAGTACTCTCTTTAAATCATCCGTTGATGTTTCCTCATTAAAGAGGTCATGCTTTTCTTCCATTCTGCTTTCTTTCATATAACAGGGTTTTTAATAATGCACCGTCGGAGGCAGTCCCATCCACCGCAGGGCTTCGAAGGGATGTCCTTTTTCTCGCCCCATCCTAACAGCACCGTCCTTCATAAGCGAATACTCAAGCCAGTGGGTACGCATCTCGTTTTTAAGTACGTCATCATCCGTGCTGAAACGATAGTCTTTTAATTTTTTGACCATTTCCATGTATCCATTGAGGAATACATCTGCGCCATCCCTGACCAGTAAAAAATTATCCTCAAGGGGTATCATCTTGAACTGGAAGCCGGCCCGTGCAGCAAGCGGATACTGCCACCCATCCATGTTATATTGTTGTGCGAGCCCGCTGCTGAGCTGCCACTGATCTTTCCCGTATTTTTCTGCCACCTCTGACATCTGTTTTCTTAAACTATCCACATCTTCTGTGGGAGTGGCAGCCGGGAAAACATCCATGTTTGCATTGAGCATGTTTTTCCCTGCATAGAAGCGTTCTATGTTGAAATGCCCCAAAGGCAGGAGGGATGATAACGGGAAGATTTCAATTTGCAGAACACGAACACTCACCGCGTCTGATTCACTGGCCAGTTTTAAGTCAACAAGGGTTTTTGCAGCCTTCGGCCAGTCGATGGAAATTTCAGACACGGTGGCTTTTTCAAACACAGATCCCCTCGATGCATTGACTTCGTGACAATAGGTGTATGCTATCTGCTCCGGGTCTGAAGGAGCAGGGCCTTTATGTTCCCATGTCTTTGCTTGCCACATTGTCCCATTCAGGCTGGTAATTGCTTCTATTGCTTTCTTCTTGAAATCGGCAATAAAGTTTTCAACTTCCGGGTTGTTTTTTTCAGGCATGCTGTCCCCCTGT